>Ga0307516_10001408_pt1 | contig 33226 bp, 38 predicted proteins | sample 19_EM_MG_FD_203310 | JGI IMG/M metagenome (GOLD analysis project Ga0307516, IMG submission 203310) | Populus trichocarpa ectomycorrhiza microbial communities from riparian zone in the Pacific Northwest, United States - 19_EM | ecosystem: Host-associated > Plants > Roots > Unclassified | place...
GGGCCTCTTCGTTCCAGTTTAGGTCTCCCATGATCCGACCAAACTCGGCGAAATAGGCGGCAAAAGTGCCGCTCTTTTGCTTGAGTTTTCGAATCTCACGGTTGGCGGTGCGGGTTCTGTCGGGGTTGTCGAACGCCTGGCGGAGGAGGTCGAGGAGTGCGTTCAAGGATTCGAGCCGGATTCGTCCAGTATTCTCAGATACATAGCCGCGAATCAGGCAGAGGGCGGCCCCCGAGAGGCGGTTGACTACATATCGGAGGCACGCTTGGTCGTCGGGGTAACGATGGGGCTGTGCGGCCAACTTGTTGCGCAGCTGGATAATCCAGGTGCGCAATTCTTCGGCCTTACCGCCGTCGAAAATTGGCGCATCACGAAACCCCTTCTGGACGGCATTGGCACCACCCTGAGCTGTAGCCATGGCCACCACCTGGGCCTGCAGCTGGGTGAACCGCTGTTCGAGGGTGGAGCCGGAAGCGTTCGTGTCCATGGGTTCAGAACTCATTACGAGTAGGTTAGAATAAAAGATGCAACCTAGTATAATGGCGGCGATTCTCCAAGGTACTCGAGTGAGTTCGGGTGACGCAAGCGTGAGCGGGAGCGGAAGCGGGGGCGGGAACGGGAACGGGAACGGGAAAGAAACGGGAACAGGAACGGGAACGGGAACGGGAAGGGAACGGGAACGGGAACGGGAACGGGAGGCAGAGACGGACAGCATCAGACGGACGTGTCGGACAAGAACGGACAACGTCAGACGGACGTGTCGGACAGGGAGACGGACAGCGTCGGACGGACGTGTCGAACAGAGAGACGGACAGCGTCGGACGGAGGTGTCGGACAGGAACAGACAACATCAGACGGACATGTCGAACAGAGTGACGGACAGCGTCGGACGCACGTGTCGGACAGGGACGGGCGGCGCTAGACGAGCTTCGACGAAACGAAGGAATCAGAGGAAACGGAGGAAACGGAAGCAAGGTTGATATTCCGAATAGAATACAAGAGGTTGCATGACGAGAAGAAGAAGAGAAAACACGGGAGACGCCCTCCTTATATACACAGTTCTCGCAACTCCCATACGTCCTCCTACTCATACCCGCGCAACTCACATATGTAATCATACTCACATATGTGCTCATAACCACACAACTCATACAACCTTCTCTTATGCAACCGGGGCCCGTAACTGACACCCTTTCCAAGATCGAGACATCCGGAGCGAGGTGATGACACTCTTTCCAAGATCGAGACATCCGGAGTGAGGTGACGACACTCTTTCCAAGATCGAGACATCCGGAGCGAGCTGCCAGCATCAACAACGAAATCAAACAACCAAACCCAAATCGAGCACCGGGACCTGCGCCGTGACAATAGCTGAGGTTGATACATCTGCTAGCCTTTTCCTTAGAGCGTTTGTGCAGTGCTCCAAGTAGCAGCAATCGAGGGTGACAGCAGCGGGAAATTCTGCAAATCTTTAGCTGATGAAGGCTTGGGCTTGGAGAACAGTTCCCACTAACTAAACATCCCCAGAGGATACGCATCCATCATTATGCATGACGAGATGACGGATACTGGAAATCCATGGACGTCGAGATTTAGATCCGCTTGGAATAGCAGCCTCTCAACATGCTTTAGGAAAGAGGGTGAAACTGGTCTACAGAGCCGAGATGCCCAGGCGAAATCATATGGCTCCACAATTGTGTTGCTAAAGTGCGCAGCAGCACGCCTGAAGAACACACCAAGATGCTGGAGGCTGATATCGCTTTCACGGGCTTCAAAAATCGTGGCCCGGTCTGTAGTTTGACCAAGGATAGATACCGAACGAAATATGTGAGACAGCCGACCTTGCAGTTCGTCCAGTGATGAGGATTGAGTTTTCTGCATGAAGTACGGCCCAGCCTTTTCAGAGTCACAATCAAGGAAGACAATAGAAAGGTCAGGGAGTGAGGGTTCATTCAAGGTGGCGCGTGGCACGTTGAACCATTGGAGGAGTTCAAGTGCAAGCGCTTCGCTTTCCTCCATCCTATCAAAGATGAAGCAAACACTTTGACAAAAAGGGAACACAAGTCTGCGATGAAGTTCGCAGATTATTGGTTGTGGCAGGTGGTTAACAGTCCACGCGAGAGTATGAGTTTGGACTTCATGTTTCCTAGAGTGTAACGACGATGAAGTTGGCTTCGATGGATCGTGTCCCAAGTTCCAGTGTGATTCAACGATGTAGTGGTTGCTACCTGGCTTAGTATGTATGTCCAAGAGGGTACTGGTGCTTCGTGAGTGCCTGAGAAGTGTCTTTTTGAGTGGACCTGCTACGCATACCAGACTGGGATGCTTCTCTGATGGTGCTGCGCTTTCAAGACGGAAGATGTCGAACAGGTTTGAGTCTGCCAATGTGGCTTGCTTAGCCGAGCAGTCAAGGCTAATCCACTACATGGTGTAATCTGACTTTCTACGAACGGAAGACTGGCTTCTTTATACAATCTCCTGGATGCTAAATCCATTCTTAATCCATTGCGAAGTCTCTAAATAGCAAATACGTACTTTTTGAATATTGATCGTCTAAATCGAAATATACGTCGGTACGCAAACAAACCCAGGGGTTACTGTTGGCACGGGGGCACAGGTTACAGCCAGGAAGTTGAGCCTCGCTAAGCGCTAGCTTGGTACGCGAGGCATGGTTTCAGGCTGGTACGCACATGGCATTTTCCGACGTCACGTTACCACTCCAACCAAGAGCCTACAACGAGGAGTGCGCCGCTCTCGCTGGGGTTGCTGGAAACGGCTGCGAGGAGACGTATGGCCACAATCTTTACAGACACCCAGGCTGCAATCGAGGAACCTGGCCCTGGCCAGACGTACGCGCTCCAGGCGAGGAAGCACCCAGAGGCCAGACCCAACATCAGAAGTGGGTGGAGGCCCGGCAATGGGCTGGAGGACGGGTCTCCAGCAGGATACGAGGGGTCAGAGTGGGCTCGGGGAGCGCAGGCAGCAGGAAGGGGAGGGGAGGGCGGAGGCGGAGGAGTTGGGTGCCGGGGGGGCGGGGGGGGGGGGGAGCTACCGCTGTTCCTGCTTTGTTATTTCCTTTGTTCTTCTTTGGTGCGTATATGCTTGGGATAGGCCTGGTGTAGGAGGAGGATTCCGGCCGCTGCGGGCACTGCGGAAGCTACGCCCAGCGGGGTGTCTAGAGTTCGGGTGACACAGACAGTGCTACGGGAGTGTGACATAGGGCTACATAGGACAGTCACAGTAGACAGTCACAGGCAGCGCACGGACACTCCGTATAAGTGTCCGGCGCTCGCCTCTCTAGAATGGACATGCTTCTTGCTACCCCTCAACTGGTAACAACACTTTTTTTCTTTGTTAGTGTTGTGGCGGCGAGCCACCCTCCCCCCCACCTCCCGCGAAAGAGAGAAGCGAAGGAGGGCATGCGAGAAGCATCGCACATACCGCCGAAAGGAGCGAAGACGGCGGCTGGCGCAGAAAACCCAGCGCCGTAGAGAGAGAGAGAGAGAAAGAGAGAGAGAGAGAGGGAGAGAGAACACCTCGCGTCAAAAGTAGCTGCTAAGAGAGCAGCGAGCGGTAAGCGTGGGGGCCGGCGTTCGGGGCCCATACCTTACGTCTCACTGAGCTATTTCTGCACACGGACAGTACGCTGACCTTACAGAAGATGTCGACATCAGCGAGTGTCGACTGGCCGCTACCGGAAGGGCTTTTCGAATGGATCGGGGAAAACGAACTCTCGAGGGACGGACAGTCGAATGCCATTCTGGGAGTGTCAGCTCTGGCGGTCAAGCAGTGCTACATCCGTTGGTACAACTTCCACCGGGAAACTGTGTCCAAGATGAACGTGTTGGCAATGGACCTGCAGGCCGCAAATAAGGAGAAAAAGAGTGTTCCGACACTCAAAACACGCATTACCACCCTCGAAAAGGAGGTCGCTGCCCTGCAGGAGGAATCAACCAAGTACCGCAGCCAGACCGATAAGTGGGCCGAGCGATACGGAACACTCGCTGACGACTACCAAACATTGCGCTCAACCGCAAACACTACTTCAGAAGTGCAGAACACTATTGCCCAAAAGATAAAGCCATTCGGGCCAAAACGGTACAAAGGATCACAGGACCTAGAAGTCGTCACAAGGTACCTCGACGAAGTCGAACATTACGTTCGCCAGGGCGCCTCAATGTGCCCAAAGGCATCTTCGGAGAACCAGAATATCGACATTTTCTGGCGTTTCCTCTCGGTGAAGATCTTTCGGTGGTTCGAGAAGGTGATGAAGGAGAGAAAAGTGGACACGATCCCGCCAATCGACAATGACTACAAGGTCAAGTGGGGAGATTTCAAGAAGGTCTTCAAGGAGCAATTTGTACCGGAGGTGGCAGTGTCCGTTGTAAGGAATGAGTGGCGCGCACTCAAGTTCAACAGGAACCAGGTACTGAAATTCAACCAGAGAGCGCTGGAACTGATAGAAATCCTGGGTGGGTCGCTGTCGATTACGAGGGAGAATCCGCTCTGGGAAGAGTATTTGCAGAAGCTTCCAGAAGCAGCAGCCCAAGACGTCACGCAACAAGCTCGGCTGATGCGTCGTGTCCGCAGGATCGAGCTCACGCTGTCCGATATGATGGACATTATGGCGGAACGAACGCTACCATGTTTACCACCTACCACACTTTCCGACACGCCACGTGTGGCATCCACTCCTACGGTCACCACTTCCACTGCTGATTACGGCGATCCCATGGACTTGAGCAATATGGAGGACCCGGAACTCTACACCATCGATGAAGCGTCAAAGCGGTGTTTCCGATGCTTAGGTTTCGGATATATTGCGAAACAATGTCCAACTCCGAATTCCAGCGTACGGCCTGCGCAGTTCCGTCTGAGACAGCAGAACGGAAGCCACTCTCAGCGTGATGGAAGCCGCTCCCAGACTGATAGAAGCTACTCTCGGCGTGACGAAGGCCGCCAGCACCGCGAAGGACACCAGCAGTGGCGTCGCGAACTGCCGTCGCAGTGTCCGCCCGCACTGAGACAGCCAATGCAACGCTCGCCAACGTCATGTCACCAGGACCTCTCACCGACGCGGAAGTGGCTGGGGAAGGCGGGCAAGCTTTACATGGTTGGCGAGGACCAGCGTATCTATGCGGTTGACAACCTCGAAGCGGGATCAGGTGCTTACTTTGAAGGAAGTTGGGATGACGAGGATGAGTGGGAGTTGGCCAAGGGCCCGAGGGTGGTAGACCTGGGAGAGATGTCCGATGGGGAGAAGGGTGAAGGTTTGGGAAGTCAGGAAGCGGGAAAAGACAGACAGTAGAAGTGATGGAGCGTCCTTCTACTAAGGAAAGGGAAGCGGCAACTTTATACCTAACAGATCTTAATGGAATGAAGAAAAATGGTAATGAGAATTCAGATCTGTTACGTTTTTACGCAAAAGTTAAAACTTCCCGTTCCAAAACCCGCTCAGCATACGCCCTTATGGACCCAGATACATCGCATTGCTATATTGATTCAACATACGCGAAGCAGCTGGGACTGCCCCTACGCCATGCTGGCCGCATGTCAGTAATAACGGCCCGCACCAAACACCCAACCTCCGAGAGATACCAGGTCTGGCTGTAAGGAAATATTCGTGGTATTACAGGAAACTACGCCACCATCACAGGATGGTACACACTTTTCGATCTCAACGGCGCTTACGACCTTATTGTGGGAAAGAACTGGCACTCGACGACACGCCATATGGTGGATTCAGATAACGGGCTCCACCTGCTGGACGAGGAGTGTTCGGCCAATGGACGCGTGGCATTCGTACCCAAGTTGGCATTAAAGGGACTCCGGCCACACCAAGGACGATACCGGGAAGTTCATAACCATTGGAAGTCGGTGGCTCGGGCAGCGTCCATCAACCTGATATCCGCAGAAGAAACCAGCCTATCGAGGTCGAAGGCAAGTAAGGATAGAATATTCGTTTTCCACATACGAGAACGGAAGTGGGGAGAGGAATTTGGGGAAGATGAATCGGTGTTGGCAGACTTGGGAAAGTGGAGAATCCATATCCGACGGGAGTTCGACGACCTGTTCCAGGCACCAAAGGGAGTGCTACCACCGGGAGAACATGATTTCCGTATCCTTACGGATCCCACAGCAAAGATTCCGCACCACCAGCCATACCGTATGACACAGTCAGAGAGGGCAGAGTTTGAGGTCCAGATAAGGAAGCTGCTAGCCAACGGATGGGTGACGAATTCTCATTCACGCTACGCAGCACCGATCATCTTTGTGAAAAAGCCGGATGCCACTCTCCGAATGTGTGTGGATTACCGTGGCTTGAATAAGATAACCGCCAAGGACCGATACCCATTACCGTATATTGAGGATCTGCTGGATAAACTCCATGGGGGATGGGTCTTTACCAAGCTGGATCTGGCCAGCTAATACCACCAAGTACGGGCACACCCGGATGACTGCCACAAGACGGCGTTTATAGCGCCAGACGGCTTTTACGAGTACAAGGTCATCCCTTTCAGTCTGGCAAATGCCCTGGCCGCATTCATGCGTATGATGCACAAGATACTACATCCCCACCGACGAAACGCAATAGTGTATCTGGACGACATTTTGATCGTTTCGAAGATGTTGGCCGAGCACAAGGCACATGTGGAGTGCTTTCTACGGGCTTTACGGAACGCGAGGCTGCGTCTCAGCGAGCCCAAGTGCGTGTTCTGCACTCTGGAAACGTCGTTTGTAGGTTTCAGAGTGAATAGGTACGGCATTCACACAGAGGAAAAGAAGGTCAAAGCAGTAAGGGACTGGGCAATACCGAGAATGCCGACTGAACTCCGTGGGTTTCTGGGGCTGGCAGGCTATTACCGGAAGTTTGTGCCCAAGTTTGCGCAGTGCGCCCATCTGCTACACGACCTTGCAGCGAAATCAAAGAATGAATATGCGTGGACTGATCGGCACAGAGACCAGTTTGAGGACCTCAAGAAAGCTTTGACATCCGCTCCGGTTCTGGCAACATTGGACCCGGATGGCGACTTTATCCTACGAACGGACGCATCGGACACAGCTATTGGAGGGGTATTGGCACAAAAGCAGTTGTTCGAAGGAAAGATGGTGGAGCGGCCACTGGGATACTTCTCGCGGAAACACCATGCGGTCGAAACGAGGTACCCAGCCTACGACCGGGAACTCCTAGCGATCAGCGCAAACCTGGACCATTGGGCCTGCTAGGTCCACAGTCGTAAACGCACCACCATTTACACGGACCACGCGGCACTACAGCACATACTTAGACAGAATAAGCTGACAAGTCGTCAGAGGCGCCACCTCGACAAGTTGCAACAGCACGACTACGAAGTAAAATACTATTCTGGAGTGACAAATGTCGTTGCGGATGCGCTTAGCCGCATCGCCTATACCTGGACACCTGATACCCCGGGACCAGGACCGGTCGCAGGAGAAAGTCTCGTGAATGTGGTAGAGTTGCGGATTTCGGCATCCCAGGAGTGGCTTCAGGACATCCAGAAGGAGTATACGCAGGATATCACGTTTGCACCGATTCTGGAACACCTTCAGAGCAGTGGCATCGGAAGGGATATTACAGCAACCAACGACAAGAAAAGCCGCCGGATACGGGAACGCGCAAAGGGATATATACTGCGGGACGGACTCCTTTTCCACAGGGCCTCAGGAGAAAAGCTCTGTATCCCTGGGGTTTTGCAGGCCGATGTCATTCGAGAAGCACACGATGCTATTCTTGGAGGAGGACATGTCGGTGTCGAAAAGACAGCAGTGGCAGTAGCCTCACGGTACTATTGGCCCCGACAGACGGACACGGTGGCTGAATGGGTTGCCGGGTGTGATGTGTGCCACCGGGTAAAGCACAAGAACGCCAGGCCGTACGGGCTTCTCAAGGCACTCCCGATTCCAACGGAACGGGCCGAAAGGGTTAATATCAACTTTATCAACAAGCTTCCGGCCGGAGAAGGAGGATACGATGCTGTGGCAACCATCATCAATCCGCTGACGAAGAGAGCCCGATGGATACCCGTCAAAGAGGCCGAGTTGACAGCCGAAACGTTTGCGGAAGCATTCATTGCAGGATACGTCAGGAACCGAGGACTCATGTTGTCAATTGTTGCAGACCGAGACACCAGATTTACCTCGAAATTCTGGCAAGCGCTATGCGCCCTGCTAGGGATTAAACTCCGAATGTCGACAGCCTATCACCCGCAATCGGATGGACAAGCGGAGAAGGCGAACACCACTCTGGAAATGTTTTTAAAGGCGTACATAGCGCAGCTACCACGCCCAGAGCAGTGGGTGCGACTATTGCCATTGGCCGAGTTCACGTACAACGCTGCGAAACATAAAGCAATCGGCATGGCACCTTTTGAGGCCGACATCGGTTACATTCCACGGCTACCGCTGGACCTTTTGGCACCCGACCTGCGACGTCTGGACTCTGAAAAAGGTGTGGCCTACACAGAAAAGTAATCCAAGACCCTCAGAATGCTCCATGAAAGGATGGAAGAAACCCAGGTGACGATGACCGCAGAGGCCAACGAGAAACAGCAACCCCACCTGTTCCGGGCAGGGGATGAGGTGTTTTTGGACACCCGTTTACTGCCTGTCGGATATGCCAACGTCACGGGAACCGCAAACAACAGCAACAACTCTCGGAAGTTCCAGCATCCGTACGCGGGACCATTCAAGTTGCTGAAAAAGGTGGAAGAGAATGCGTTCCTGTTGGATATTCCAGCCCACTGGCGCCTACACCCTGTTTTCAACGTTAGCTGCCTCAAGCCATCGAAGGTTGACAGGAGCCGGGAACACCCACCACCGCCACCACTGCGTTCTACCGCAGCAGTCGAATACGAAGTGGAAGGCATTCAGGAGCATCGAGGCAGTACCGTCCGAGACCTGGAATATTTGGTCAAGTGGGTGGGGTACACCAACGCTACGTGGGAACCGTTGGCAAACCTAAGAGGCAGCAGCAACGCCCTGCTTCGCGAATACCACGCGGCAAATGGTTTACGCGTCTACCGATGGATGGAGCAAGTGTGAGAGAAAAGTCGGCAGAGGAAGGGATGTGGGCTGGTATTCGATGACGTTGAAGGAGAAAAGGCGCATTTCTCTTGTTTTTGCTCTGGTTTAGATTGGTTTGTTTTTGTGTTTACTTTTGATTGTTTGTCACTTCATTTGTGGCGGAGCTTGACAGGGACGGGGCTAGGTTTTGTTAGGAGGGGAGTGGTTGTAGGAGGAAGATTCCGGCCGCTACGGGCACTGCGGACGCTACGCCCAGCGGGGTTTCTAGAGTTCAGGTGACACAGACAGTGCTACGGGAGTGTGACATAGGGCTACATAGGACAGTCACAGTAGACAGTCACAGGCGGCGCACGGACACTCCGTATAAGTGTCTGGCGCTCGCCTCTCTAGAATGGACATGCTTCTTGCTACCCCTCACCTGGGCGGAGGGCAGAGAGGAGCTTGCAATGAGCGTCGTCTACATAGGCTGAATGCGAGTATGATTAAACAAGAAAATGCGTCGCTCGCCTGGTAGGACACCTTGCTTAGGTAGAGCCACTTGGGCCAAGACAACCACCTCTTCCTCCGCTCTTGAGTTCTCAGTACCCGCGACTGATCACGAACTTCTAATGGTACCATAGAACCCACCGACGAGCTACCAGCTAGCAAGCCAACGATGTCTAGGCCTCTGTAAGCAGCCAATCCCTCTGACCCCCAAGCAAAGTGATCCCACACAGTTATTCAAGCTTGGGGCTCTCTACTGGGCCTATCACACATGAACATCGGAAAGACTTACGACCAGGGAGGAGGTCCTTGGCCTCTGAAGGACAAGCACTCCAAGACTGATGCTTTCTAACGCCGAGGTCTTCCACGTTGAGTAAGGTGAGAGATAGCGGTGATGACAGAATTTATTACGATGAGGAGACACTTGCTAGTACATATGGTACAGGCAACAGCTGATTCAACCAACACCGTAGCAGTGGTTTCGGGACATTCCAGCCAATTTTTCGTATGCCCAGTATTGACTTATCCATGGAACCCATAATGAAGATAGAACATCTGATCGACATGGAAGTCATCTGAGACTCCCTCCAGAGCGCCGTGCTCCATATCACCTAGATCTAGGATGACAATGTCAGGGCCCTGAGATAGCGGAATCTTACCAAATTGTTCATGATCTTCGTCTTCGAAAAGGGTTTCATGCACGATGTCGGAACCGTTTCCTTGCTCATCGCCTTCCAACCACTCCTCTTCGTATTCTAGGTGCACTACTTCCTCGGCTCCTGAGAATTCCGGTATCCGTTCGGGGAGTGCTCGCAAAGTTCCATATTCGAGAAGCTTTCTCCTATGGTCGTTCACGCGGGGCTCGCGAGAAACCCCTAGTAATACCTCGACTGGTTGGGCAGCTAGAAAGTGCCACCGTAACATGTCTTCTGCTATCTCTGTAGGGAAGTTAGTATGGCGGGGAGCTTCTGATACCTTGTTTAGCTCTAGGCTTAGATGATCGAGGGATGCTTGGTCGAATAATTGCTGGTCATAAGCAATTGGCAGCCGTGAGCACTGTATCTCCCAGGAGCTTTCGCCGAGGAGTAGCATGCCGTAAAGTCTCTCGTATGGGTTAATGGTTTCCCTCTGCAGCATTAGTTTTCGACGCTGTGAATGGCTACAACGTGCGCAACACCCCGGACAGGAGCGATCCTGTGTTCGTTTGTCAGAGAACCATCGATTTAAGCACTCGAAATGATAAGCTGTCCTGCAGCAACTAAGTTTGACAACGCTTTCGCCATGTTTTATGGGGTGCAGGCAGACCGAGCAGTCTTCAAGCCAGTAATTGGTGATGTCATGCGCAAACGTATGGTGGTGGAGTTCGAGAGATGAGTTATTCATTGCAGCTGCGGATGTGAAAGCTAACCGATGCCTTTTATTTCCATTGCCTTATACATCACATCAGGAAAAAAAAAAATTACATCCTTAGCGTCCGGACGCACTAGACGCTCTGGACGATTCAGACGCAACCTGCGTAACTCGAACGCCGATCGCCACGGCACCGTGCGTCCAGACGCAGTATGCCATGGCATTTGCTTACCGGACGGAGCGTGGCAGGGCATTTTCGTTCTGGACGTATGGTGTCAGGGCATTTTCCTTCAGGACGCAGCCGTGTCAGTGCATTTTCCTTCTGGACACAGCCGTGTCAGGGCATTTTCCTTCTAGACGCAGCCGTGTCAGGGCAAATGGCATCCGGACGACAGGAGTCATGGCACCGTGGTTACGCTGGCTGTCAAGGCATCGAAAATCGCAGCAAATACTCGCGTCGCATTCACAAACACGCAGCGGGTTCCAGGCATAGTGACTCAGTCCAGTTCTATTCTCTATATCTAATGTACATCTATATATGCTACTACCACACTTTGCATTTCCAGCACAAGCACCCAGCATCACATCCATCGCCGCTGTTTTTGATGCGTGTAGCACTGCTGAGTGACGGAAACAAAGGAAAGTTGGCAAATACGACACGATGCGATGAGCCCGATGCGATGAGCACGGCGCGATAAACACGACGCGATGAGCACGACGCGTTGAGCACGACGACTATGAGCACGACGCGATGAGCACGACGACTATGAGGAGGATGGCAATCAGGACGCCGGCGGCATGGACGATAGCGAGTAGGACACGGCGAGTATGAGAGCGAGTAAGAGGTGACGAGTATGGGAGCGAGTAAGAGGTGACGAGTATGGGAGCGAGTAGGACGTGACGAGTATGAGAGCGAGTAGGACGCGGCGAGGATGATAGCGAGTAGGACTCGGCGAGTATGAGAGCGAGTAAGACGTGACAAGTATGGGAGCGAGTAGGACGCGACGAGTATGAGAGCGAGTAGGACGCGGCGAAGATGATAGCGAGTAGGACGCAGCGAGAACGATAGCGAGTACGATGCGGCGAGTATGAGGGCGACCTTCATGGCATGGTTAGCACAGCTCTCAGAGTGACAGAGACACTGGGAAGTTGTAGAATACACAGTGACGAGTTGATGTCAATGAGGGTGCCGGCAGCGAGGACGATAGCTAGTAGGAGGTGGCGAGCATGACGGTGAGCTTTTTGGCATGGTTAGCACAGCTCTCCGACTGACAGGAACAGCGGTGGGAGCTGGTACAATACGATGTGACGAGTATGATGTCGTTGAGGAGGATGTCGATGTATTTGATGGCAGTGAGGATGGCGGTGAGTAACGTAGCAAGAATGGCGCGACAAGTAAGATGTTGATGAGGAAAATGTCGACGAGGAAAATGTCGACGAATAAGATATCATTAATTTGATGGCGGTGAGTATGATGGCAATGCGAAGGACGACGACGAGTATCTAGGACGAGGTGAAAGGAGAAGAAAAAGGGGTCTAGGAGCGATGAGGACGCCGAACCTTGCGCAAGCGCAAGTGTTGGTAATGGCTTGGCGCTTTGCATTGACATCATACACGCCACGTCCTACTCGTTATCTATCGTTCTCGCTGCCAGCAATCTCATTGACATCGTACTCCTCACCTCGTATTGTACCACTCCCCGCCACTGTTCCTGTCACTCAGAGAGCTGTGCTAACGATGCCACAAAGCACGCCATCATGGTCGCCGCCTCCTACTAGCCATCGTCCTCGCCATCGTCCTCGCCGCCGTCACCCTCATTGACATCGACTCGTCACTGTGTATTCTACAACTTCCCAGTGTCTCTGTCACTCTGAGAGCTGTGCTAACCATGCCATGAAGGACGCCATCATACTTGCCACGTCGTACTCGCTATCGTCCTCGCCGCATCCTACTCGCTATCATCCTCGCCGCGTCCTACTCGCTCTCGTACTCATTTCGTCCTACTCGCTCCCATACTCGTCACATCTTACTCGCTCTCATACTCGCCGTGTCCTACTCGCTATCGTCCTCGCCCCGTTCTACTCGCTCTCATACTTGTCGTGTCCTACTCGCTCCCATACTCGTCACGTCTTACTCGCTCTCATACTCGCCGTGTCCTACTCGCTATCGTCCATGCCGCCGGCGTCCTGATTACCATGCTCCTCATAGTCGTCGTGCTCATCGCGTCGTGCTCATAGTCGTCGTGCTCATCGCGTCGTGCTCATCGCGTCGTGTTCATCGCGTCGTGCTCATCGCGTCGGGCTCATCGCGTCGTGTCGTATTTGCCAACTTTCCTTTGTTTCCGACACACAGCAATGCTACGCTCGTCAAAAACAGTGGCGATGGATGTGATGCTGGGTGCTTGTGCTGGAAATGCGAAGTGTGGTAGTAGCATATATAGATGTACATTAGATATAGAGAATAGAACTGGACAGAGTCACTATGCCTGGAACCCGCTGCGTGTTTGTGAATACGACGTGAGTATTTGCTGCGATGTTCCATGCCTTGACAGCCAGTGTAACCACGGTGCCATAACACGCATCGTCTGGATGCCATTTGCCCTGACACGGCTGTGTCCAGAAGGAAAATGCCCTGACACGGCTGCATTCAGAAGGAAAATGCCCTGACACGGCTGCGTCCAGAAGGAAAATGCCCTGACACCGTGCGTCCAGAAGGAAAATGCCCTGACACCGTGCGTCCAGAACGAAAAGGCCCTGCCACGCTTCGTCTGGTACGCAGATGCTGTGGCGAGCTGCATCCGGGCGCTTGGTGCCGTGGCGTGCTGCGTCCGAATTCACATTGCCTGTGCGTTTTGTGCTGGGAGCGGTATGTGCGCTACCAGGGTGCGTCCAGAGTGTCCCGAGTGCCTGGTGTGTCAGGACGTAGGCTGTGCGTCCAGATGCACATTTTTTTTCCTGATGCGGTATTTCTGAAATAGATTTCTATTTCAACGAGGGGACATATTCACTAGATATGAGGAGACGCGGATTAATCCCATAACGCGCGTGCTGGTATTCTTTATCTACAGGGTTTATCTACAGGGTTTAGCAGATACAGGGTTTAATTTGATTACATGCATGGTCATTTGGCGCTTTTCGTACAGTTGAGGGGATTTGACCCCGCTTGTAGTAGAAGGATTCCGGGCGTCGTGGACGCCATGCCTAGAGTGGCTAGCATGGCCGCCAGCATGGCTTCTAGAGTTTGTGGGACTTAGCAGATGGCTGCCCTAAGGGCTTCTGTAGTTAGACAGTCACACACTAGCGCTAGCACACAGACACTTGTATAGGTGTCCGGTGCTCCCCTCTTTAGAATGGACATGTTTCTTGCGACCCCTCAACTAGTAGCAACACTTTATTTTCTCTGCCCCGCATGACCAGCGGCGAGCATTCTTTATTTCCCCTGCCCCGCACGACCAGCGGCGAGCATTCTTTATTGCACCGTGTGACGAGCGGCGAGCAGAAGGAGGACGCAGAAACATCAAGATCCCGAGAGGACAATGAGAAAATGGAGAAAACAAGGAAACTGAGTGACGAGACACGGGACGGCCCAGCGAACGGACTCTAGCAGGAAAAGTACCTGCGGGGGGGGGGGGGCGGTGAGCGGTAAGCACAGGGGCCGGCGTTTCGGGGCCCATACCTTACGTCTCACCAAGCTGTTTCCAGTCACATACAGTGTGCTGACCTTCAAGAAAACGATACTCACACGCCGTATTCACACACCAAATTCACACACCCTATTCACACACCATATTCACACGCCAAATACACACACCGTACACACACGCCGTCCAGCAGTCTCAACTACCTGTTTACCGGGCTGAACTACTGCCTATATAACCCGTTCATCGGGCAGAAGCACTGAGCATTTCCAAAGCGCGGTGAGCATTTCCAAAGCGCAGCGAGCATTTCCAAAGTGCGGCGATCATTTCCAAAGCACGGCGAGCATTTCCAAAGCACAGCGAGCATTTCCCAAGCACAGCGAGCATTTTCAAAGCGCGGCGGGCATTTCCAAAGAACGGCGAGCATTTCCAAAGTGTGCCGGACATTTCCCAAGCGCGGCGAGCATTTCCAAAAGCATGGCGAGTAAAACAGGGCATGCCAAAACAGCAAGCAATGTCAAACACCCCAAAATTCTGGCGAGGGCCAGGCGAGCTACTCGAGTGGATTGGTGAGGCGAACCTCTCGCGTGACGAAAACTCGGTAGTTATAGCTGTTTCAGCTGAAGCGGTCCTGAATGCCTATGCTCAGTGGTACGAGAGTTACCAGGAAGCCTCTGTGGAGATGGCAGTCTGGAAGTGGGGCTGCGATCACCTCTTGGTCATCAGTGAACAAGCCACAAAACTACACGCTGGGACCTTGAGCCAAAACCTGATCGTTCAAAAAATTAAACTGCATGAGCCAAAGAGATTTGATGGTTTCCAGGACATGGAGGTTGTCGCTCAATATCTTGAAGATGTTCAGCACTTCATTCGACAGGGTGGAGCAGTCTGTCAAGGTGCATCCGAAGACAACCAGAAGATCGACACCTTCTGGCGTTTTCTCACAGCCAAGGTGTTCCACTGGTTCGAGAACAGAATGAAGAAACAAATTGTGGACGCTATTCCTCTGGAGGAGTACAATTACAATATCACATGGGATGACATGAAGGTCCTCTTCAAGTGCCAGTACGTTCCAGAACGGGCTATCTCGGTAATTCGCCGCGAATGGTATGCGTTGAAGTTCAGCCACCAGCTGGTTTTGTCTTTCAACTAGAGAGCGTTGGAACTGATCACCATTCTGGGCGGGTCGCTCACCATTACCAGGGAAAACCCACTCTGGGAGGAATACCTGATCAAGCTGCCGGAAGCAATGCAAAACGATATATCCCAGCAGGCACGCCTCATGGACATCCTCGGCAATGGCAGCCAGATGACACTATCCGGTATGATGGATATCGTCACCGTGCGCACGCTCCCGTTTCAGCCGATGCCATTCAGAAGTGCCGTCCTAGTCCTGAAACCAACCAAAAATAACAAAGTAAATACAATTGTCGATGGAAAGATACAATCACGATTCAAATCTCGAGAAGGACGCCATGGAGGGCACGATGGACCCCAGAAGTATCAACCGACCCAACATCCACCATCCCCACAGCAGTCACAGTACTGCAGCAGCCAACCCAATTGGCAAATCCCAGTCAAGCATCTTGACAATGCTGACAATCTGGAGGCAAAGTCTGGTGCGTACATCAAAGGAGGTTGGCCAGACAAGAGAGAAGTGACAGAGCATCCTCCAACTAGGAAACGGGAGGGAGCAAGACTTTATTTGACAAACCTTAATGTTATACGGAATGACATTATTGATAAAAGTGATTTGTTACGTTTTTACGCTAAAGTCCAAACCTTTCATTCCAAAACTCGCTCAGCCTACACCTTAATGGACCCTGGTGCGTCACACTGTTATATCGATACCACATTCGCAAAACAGCTCGGTTTACCCTTTCGACATGCTGGACGCATGTCAATTATCACAGCCGGAACCAAACATCCCCCCAAAGATTGGTACCAAGTTTGGCTTAATGGACGGATATGCGGCATCACTGGGAATTATGCAGATGTTACTGGTTGGTACACTGTGTTTGATCTCAAGGGCACCTACGACAATATTATTGGAAAAAATGGGCACTCAATGTCACGAATCTCATGCGGCAGGCTCGTAAGCGCTGCGGGTGGGGCCGCTGTCACCCTTGTCGCCCTGTGGCTGGCCCTCATCACCGCTGCTGCAGCCACGGTCATCCTCCACGCTTAGGCGCCTCGACCGATCTCCGCCATATCGCACCGGTAGCGATATTCCCTCACCGCTGGCCGGTTTAGACCTCTCTCCTTTGTTTCCTCTATGTTGCCTACGCATCCTTCTCGTCTTTGCCGTTTCCTGTTGATAGTGCTTGCGTATCCTTCTCCTGTCTTCTTACGTATGTTGTTTCTCTTTGACTATGCTTGTGCGACCTTCTTCCCTTTCTGTACTGTTCTTGCTTGCGTGTCCTTTCTCCTGTGCCGCGAGTAGAGTGGTGGCCGCGCGGCGGCCGAGTGCAATCATGTGTTTCCTTGGGCGCGACGATTGAGTCATGATGGTGGAACTGTGTCAGTCTTGCGGGCAAGCTGTGATTCCACAGAGGGAAGGAAAAGTATAAAGGAAGGGCGCGGTAGCTAGTCTGGAGATTCTTCTCCACGCAATCTATTATCTCTCTCCACAGACCTACCTCTCTCTACCCGTGAAACCGGCACTGCGACCAGCCACCCCCCAGCCGAACAACGAGCCCACGCAAGGCGTGTGAGAGGACCGCGACGAGACCACGCCGGGTATGACAGATACCGCGAGAACAACGAGCCCACGCAAGGTGTGTGAGAGGACCGCGACGAGACCACGCCGGGCGTGACGGATACCGCGAGAACAACGAGCCCACGCAAGGCATGTGAGAGGACCGCGACGAGACTACGCCGGGCGTGACGGATACCGCGAGAACGACGAGCGGCGCGTGAGTACGCCGAAAGTGTGAAGACACAGGGAAGTGTGAATACGCCAAAAGTGCGAGCAGGAGTACCCGCTGGAAAGGAAGTCTACATTGCCTGTCGAGCCCCCACAGAGTAGTCAAGGCAGGATCTTGACACTCGAAGACACGCCATCTGGTGGATTCAGACAACGTTTTACACCTGTTGGATGCCGATTGGTCATTGCTAACGGATAGATGACCGGCATTTGTATCTAAACTGGCATTGAAAGGGCTTCAACCGCACCAAGGCTGCTACCGGGAAGTTCAGAACCATTGCGCAGCAGTAGCCAAAGCAGCATCCATCAATCTGATATCTGCAGACAAAACAAGACGGGCAATGTCAGGATTGAGTGGTGATAGGATTTTGTGATCGACATCTGGGAACGCCGGATGGGTGATGAATTTGGTGAGGATGATTCCGTTCTGGCAGATCTGGGGAAGTGGAGAGTTCAAATCAGACGCGATTTTGATAATCTCTTTCAACCGCCTAGTGGTGTTCCGCCACCAGGGGAGCACGATTTCCGCATTCATACCGACCCAACGGCAAAAATTCCCCACCGCCAGCCGTACCAGATGACACAGTCCGAAAGGAACGAGTTCGAGGTCCAGATCAAAAAGCTGCTCGAAAAGGGGTGGGTGACGGACTCTCACCCGCGTTATGTGGCACCGATAATCTTTGTGAAAAAGCCGGACACCACGCTCTGAATGTGCGTCGATTATCGCGGATTGAACTCAATAACCGCCAAAGACTGGTATCTGTTGCCATACATCGAGGACTTGCTGGATAAACTCCACGGAGCACATGTGTTCACCAAGCTGGACTTGGCAAGCGGATACCACCAAGTACGAGTTCAACCAGATGACTGCCACAAGACCGCGTTCGTAGCACCAGATGGATTCTACAAGTATAAGGTCATTCCGTTCGGACTTGCAAATGTGCCAGCCGCGTTCATGCGTATGATGCACAAAATATTGCACCCACATCATCGGAATTCAATTGTGTATCTCGATGATGTCTTGATTTTTTCGAAAACGCTGGCAGAACACAAGATGCATGTGGAAGGTGTGTTACAGGCATTACGGAACGCGCGGCTACGTCTCAGTGAGACCAAATGCGTGTTTGGTACTCTGGAAACATTGTTTGTTGGTTTCAGAGTAAATAGACACGGTATTCACACAGTAGAAAAGAAGGTCAAGGCAGTACAGGATTGGCCAACACCCAAAATGCCAACGGAACTCCGTGGGTTTCTGGGATTGGCAGGCTACTACAGGAAATTTGTTCCGAAATTTGCCCACCGGGCACATCTGCTACATGACCTCGCCTTGAAACCCAAGAGTGAATATGAATGGACCAGCCAACATGCGGATCAGTTCAAGGACCTTAAGGAGGCCTTGATACCTTCACCAGTGTTGGCAACTTTGGATCCAGACGCTGACTTTATCCTGCGTATGGATGCATCGGACACAGCTATTGGTGGCGTTCTAGCACAGAAACAGATGTTTGAAGGGAGGTTAGTGGAACGGCCACTGGGATACTTTTCGAGGAAGCTCCATGCGGTCGAGGTGAGGTATCCAGCATACGACCGAGAGCTTCTTGCACTCAGCGCAAATCTGGAACATAGGGCCTGCTATGTTCATGGGTGGAAACGTACCGCCATCTATAGGGATCATGCATCATTGCAGCATATCCTAGGGCAAAACAAGCTGACGAGCCGTCAGTGGCGTCACTTTGACAGGCTCCAACTGCACGACTACAAGGTCAAATACTTTCCTGGAGCAGCGAATGTTGTGGCAGACGCACTCAGTCGAATTGCCTACACGCAGGAAGAGCAGCTAAAGGTCGATCCGAAGTACCTCAATGTCATCGAAATGCGGGTGTCCGCCTCAACCGAGTGGCTGAATGATGTTCGAAAAGGCTACGGGGAGGACACAATTTTCGGTCCAGGTCTAGAATATTTGAGCAATAGCAACGAAAACGAGGACAAAAAAACAAGTTCGAAGCAGTCTTGCTGTGTTAAGGAACCAGCAAAGTCGAACACACTCGAAGCAGGCCTGCTGTACCATAAGCTGTCAGGCGGAAGGTTATGTATCCCAAAATTCTTGAGAACAGACATCATTCGAGAAGCACTCGACACTATTCTGGGCGGTGGACATTGCGGCATCGCAAAAACAGCAGCAGCGGTTGGGTCTCGGTACTACTGGCCAAAGTTGACAGATTCGGTCGCAGAATATATTGCTGGATGTGATGTATGCCACCGAATCAAGCACAAGAATGACAGGCCGTATGGACTCCTGCAGGCACTAGCGATTCCACTCGAACGCGCAGAACAGATGAACATCGATTTCGTCACCAAGTAACCAACGTCGGTAGCCGGTTACGATGCTGTGGTGACAATTATCGATCCCCTGACGAAGCGAGCACGTTGGATTCCTGTTAAGGAAGCTGAGCTCACCACAGAAAAGTTTGCAACGGCATTCATTGACAGTTACATTCGATCATGAGGGCTACCCGTATCGATCGTATCTGACCGGGACACCCGATTTACCTCCAGCTTCTGGCAATCATTGTGTTCACAACTCGGGAATAAGCTGCGGATGTCTACAGCATACCACCCGCAGTCGGACGGTCAAGCGGAAAAGGCGAATGCCACTCTGGAAAATTTTTCGGAGGCCTATATATCACAACTCAAATCCCCCGAGCAGTAGAGCCAGTTGTTACCATTGGCGGAGTTCACTTACAAAGCGGCCAAGCACAAGGCTTTAGGAATGTCGCCATTCACGACGGATATCGGATACATTCAGTGGCTCCCACTCGATTTACTGGCACCAGGTCCGCGGACGCCAAATCCGGGACCCAGAACGGAATTCGCAGAACGGCTCGTCAAGATCCTATGGATACTTCGAGAGCGAATGGAAGAGGTCCAATTGACAGTGGTGACGGAAGCAAACAAGCATCATCAGCCGCACCCGTTTTGGATAGGTGATTCGGTATTCCTGGACACCCGTTTGCTGCCAGTCGGCTACTCCAATGTCAATTCCACTGCCAACGACAGTGCCAATTCGCGAAAGTTTCAAGATCCATATGCCGGTCCGTTTACAATCCTAAAGTGAGCCGGCAAGAATGCTTTCGTTCACGACATCCCGGCACACTGGCGCTTACACCCTGTTTTCAATATCGCACGCCTCAAGCTGTCAAGAGTCGACAGAACCCATGAACACCCGCCCCCACCACCACTGCGCTCGACCGCTACCGTTGAGTACGAGGTTGAGTCGATCCATGAGCACAGAGGTACCACAGTTCGACACCTCCAATATTTGGTCATATGGGTCGGTTACGTTGACCCTACGTGGGAACCACTGGCAAACCTGAGGGGCAGCAGCAATGAGCTGCTGGGTGAATACCATGCTGCGAATGGCTTGCGAGTCTACTGGTGGATGGAACGGGAGTGACCAGGAGTGTCAGCTGAGCATTGTGAGAAGGGTTATTGTTATAAGTTGGGTTTGTCGTTGTTTTTTTTTTTTTTTGTTTTTGTTGTTGCTTTTTGTTTTTTTTTGTTTAGGGGCGGCGCTTGTTTTATTGAGAGGGAAGTGGTTGTAGGAGGAGGATTCCGGGCGTCGTGGACGCCACGCCTAGAGTGGCTAGCATAGCCACTAGCATGGCTTCTAGAGTTTGTGGGACTTAGCAGATGGCTGCCCTAAGAGCTTCAGTAGATAGACAGTCACACACTAGCGCTAGCACACAGACACTTGTATAAGTGTCCGGTGCTTCCCTCTTTAGAATGGACATGTTTCTCGCGACCCCTCACCACTGCCCTCCCTAGGTCGCACACGATTTAAAACTGATTTTGTCGTCGTCTCTCTTCTTTCTTTTAAGCTAGGCGTCTATGAACTAGTGGTCACAAAATGTTTAACTTCAGGCGCCTTCGCAGGTGCATAGCCACTTCACCTTCAGGACAAGGTTCTCGTGTGTTTGGTTCATTGCAATAATAATCAGGAGGTATGAGGCCTGGCCACCTAATATGTTTGCGAAGGACGACAATTTAGGATCCTTGTTAGCGGCATGGCTGCTGGGCAATATGGAGCAATGGGCGGCATCCCAACCAATTATAGAAGGCATGCATTAGTTAGAGTCCAATTGGGCGGTGGGCGGTCGAAGCGGGGCTACGAGGGGACATCTTGAGCATCTACCACACAAAATTTAGATGCAGCTTGAAACCTGGGGTTTCTGGGCGAAGGGTGACCATTCGGCACACCACCTCAAGTTAGCGATTTGAAAAACTGCATATGTCGACTGAGCCACAATAGATACAAATAAACTCTACTAACAACTGCCAGTATGTACTCTACGCCAGCGCGGCCCCGCTAGTCAATCCACCATGACACCTATGATGTCCAACTCCCATCCCACCGCTCCTTAGCCGAGCAAGGCTCCTGGCCGTTGGTGCTCTAATCGCCCAATATTAGGGAGGTTCTGTAGATTCCGTGCACCAGAACTAGAACTATGCAGGGGGTACGAAATTGGTTTAGCTAGTGTACTAAAAATGGGAGAATCTGTACATTTCGTGCACTAGAACTAACCGTACCGTGGCGGTCAAATTTTTTCTATCTATCTACATATGTATCATTCTTTCAGCATCTTTGTCGCCCCCATAACTCTGCCAGATCTTGTCCGTTTCAATCGATTTTTAGTTATTCAGCCTCGGTGCATCAATCTCTTTCGATTTGTCGTCCCCAATTTTTTATACATTGTATGGTCGCGAAAATCGATTTGGCTCTGTCGGCGTTTTACGGTGTAGTTTTTGACGACTTATGTACGACCAGCGAGGAGGGTTATGATACGATGCATATGGCACTGGCGGTGGAGTAAAAGCATCAGTATAGGAGTATCGACAGCTAGGAAAATAGCTGCTATGACTGCTGGTGTAAGTTTCTGCGGCATTCTCAGGATGACTTGAAGAACACAGAACAAAATTTCTCGTGCAAAGTTGATGGAATACTTCTTCGCATGTTCTACTTCCGTTGTTATGTGGCACGCTGGTTAATATTGAGGTTTTGCCAGGCTGTGCGTACATAATTCACCACAGCAACGGCGCTAGACAGGGGCTTCCGCAGGGATTAATGCTCTGCACAACTTCAGAGCAGAGCATAATAAGCACGAGCAGAAAGCTGAGCGTGCACTCTTTGCCAAGTTGTAAACAAACCACCTGATTGACTGACAGCAACAATAGCGGGTGCTGACTGCCATCGTCATCACCAAATATGTAAAATTATCCCCAAGAAAAACCGACTTCCTTCTGCTTTTCCAATCCTTTGACTCTAGTGCATTCTCGTACTAGATATGAATTCTAAATTGTTCCTTCGATTCAGTGTGTTTGTGTCGTTAGCTAGTTTTTGATAGACCTTATGCTCTGCCAAGACCTTGTGCACGCTCAGCCCAGCAAAACCTCGCATATTTTCTGAGCGTGCAAATGTGAGAACTGCACAGATTTGTGCACGCACAGCCCAGCAAAACCTCGATAATCTGCTTCTTTGTTAACATTCTATTGTGCACGCTAATTCGTGCACTCCAGTAGTTCACGGTGTTGAGCAGGGCCCTGGTCTGCACGATAATTAGCGTGAAAACTTTTCTACGCTTTCCTCTAAATGGAATGTCCTTGGTCCGTTGCTGTGGTGATAGTTCTAGTTCTCATGCACGGAGGCCAACAGAACCTCCATAATACCAAAGAACGCTGCATGACAAAACACCCAGATACCAGACATCAGAGATGACTGGAAAAAATTGCCTATTAATTTAATTCTATGCCCGCACTCCACAACAAAAGCGGTGAAATTTTTTTGGCGCTGCGCGATAGGTGCCGGTGGATAGGAGGAGTCGCCTGCTATTTTGCCAGCCGAGTCTGTGGATAGAGGGAGTCGTCTGCTGAGTTGTGGATCCACAGGAAGGGCTGTGTCATCGCTGTAAAAAGTCACTCAGAAACTAGCAAACCTTGATGATACAACGATGATACATACAGAAGTGTGGCGTGCTGTTGAATGTCTGGGTTGCCGAATGGGTTGTCATGGGAGATGAGAGTTTGCACCTGCAACTTTGGCAACCGTCAACTCACCAGAAACCCAAGGTTTGAAAATGCAGGTGGCAACTGAACAGGCCCTAAATAGGATGCGTGGTGAATTAATATAATCGGGGTGAAGAATAGATAATTCCAGCTGTCGCCTAATACAGCAATACCAAGCCACATTAGCGTACCAAATTAGGCAGCCAAGAAGGACAGCAGTACGTACTCCAGGCGTGAAAGCACATCGCAGTGCTGCGCAACGCCAGGCCGGGAATCATCATCGAAATACGGTGCTGCCCAGCTCACAAGGGAATCGCCAGCAACAAGAAAGCCGACGAGTGGGCCAAGATCGCGACGGAGGAGCCAGTCACCCACGGGGTGGAATGGCTGAACTATGACTACGACGGCCGGTCGGAAGTGCGTGCGATGCCCCTCCCACGGTCCCGCGCCAACCTCGGGCGGGAGATCTCGGAGAAGAAGTGGGTGGAGACTCGCCAATGAGCTGGGGGCCGGACCTCCAAGACAAAATACCGAATGCCAAAAAGCCAGAGGCCGAACGGCACGGTAGCTGGGAGCACCAAGAGGCTCGCCTCACGGTTCTACCAGCTCAAGATGGGGCACTGCCTGACCGGGCAGTACCTCAATTGGACGAGGAACCGGCCCACCCAAGAGTGCTGGTGGTGCCGGTACCCGACCCAGACCCGGGAACACCTCTTCAAGGTGTGTCCGGAGTGGAAGGCCCAGCAGCAGGTGCTGTGGGCTGAGGTGAAGAAGGAGACCGGGAGGTGAACCTCCTGGCGGACAAGAGGTGCAGCTGGGCAGTGCTGGACTTCCTCTCCTCCACGGATGTGGGAAGGCCGGTGCTGCCGCTGGAAGAGGGCGACGCCGGGAGTGAGGTGTCAGAGAGGGAGCTCCGGGAGCGCCGGGAGTGGGAGGAAGAGCGGGAGGTGGTGTCACAGCACGTGCCAGCTAGGCCCGTGGTGCCGACTGGAAGGCGGGAGGATGGAATGTGGAGTGACGCCGTGCGGGTGAGGGAATGTGGAGTGACTCAGTGCGGGCGACGGATATCCTTAAAAGGAGCCGTCGCCCACTTCTCTCTTTCTTTCCCCCTTTTCCTTCCTCACGCAACAACTTGTTTCCCTGTCTCCCCGCTAGAAGAATATTAGTACTTCCTCACAACCCTCTTGCCTTGTCCTGCCCGCCGCGCGCGCCGTTCGCCCGCCGGTGTCCCTGTCTTGTCCGCCCGCTGCCGTCCCTGTCTTGTCCCCCCCGCCGCGCGCCGCCCGCCCGCTGCCGACCATGTCTTGTCCGCCCCGCTACGCGCCGTCCGCCCACTACTGTCCTTGTCCTGTGCGCCCCGCAGCGCGCCGCCCGCCGCTGCCGTCCCTGTCTTGCCCCCCCCCGCTGCGCGCCGCCCGCCTGCTGCCGACCTTGTCTTGTACGCCCCGCTGCGCGCCGTCCCACCGCTGCTGTCCTTGTCCTGTCCACTGTCGGGAGCCCAGCGCGACCCTGCCACGTTACACTTTGTTGCGTCACCAATATCTCTCCCGATAACCACTCGAGCCCGAACGACCCCTCAGCATGGACCCCAGCAACTCTCCAGCTGCCCAGGACGCCGCCCCCTCTCCACCGATCTGCCGCGAGCTCTCGGAGGAGATCAAGAAAAAGCTTGACCTCATTGTTGGGAGCACGAGCTTTGGGTCAGAAGCAACCTTGGAATCAGCATTCCTGGAAGTTCGGAGCCTGGCCAAGGCGATTCTGAACGCCCCGACCACTGTCCCCCAGTGGCATGCGGATGACCTTGAAGAGCAACTGGCGGCGTCAAGAAGAGTAGTCGATCGTTTAGCCACTCTGGAAGGACTGCCGCCAAACCGCGCCGATCGGGTCCCGGACCCCCCGATTTTAGAGGGAAGTCGTCAGAATCTGGAAGGATTCGTTGCCCAGCTCCGTATCAAGCTATTCAATGACCCATCCCGTTTCCCAACACCCGCCTTGCGCATGGGATACGCGTTCAACCGGCTGGGAGGACGGGTGCAAGCACAAATCCTGCCATTTGTGCAGAGCGGGAATTTCCTCCGGGAAGAAGGAGTTTACCATGTACTTTGCGGAATTTCAGATGCTGGTCTCTAAGTTGAATAGGGGAGAAGAAGCGAAGTTGGATGCCCTGAAGGAGGGGGTGTCAATCGAACTCCGTCGTCAACTCCTTGGTCGTGCCCATGGCTTGAACTTCGACAAGTTTGTGGCGTTGTGCCAACAGCTCGACTCTGAAATCCAGGCCCTTCAGCATTACGAAGGACGAACTGGCAACTCATCCCACCAGCAACCGCGGGCCACCCAGAACCTACCACGCACACACCCGCCAGCACCGACCTACACCGCGGTTACTGGCGGACTTGAGCCAATGGACCTCAGTGCCAGTGGTGCCGGTCGTGGGAAAATCTCCGAGGTTGACCCGCCCGATCATCCCCTGCAGTGGACACTATTGGAACCCGAATTCCACGAGGAGCAGTTGGTGCGACAGATCGCATCCGACCTGGGTCGCGAAATCGAAATCTCACCGCGCGGCTCCTTGCTCCACTTCTTAAGCCGCTTTGAGCGACCATTCCACGTCGAGGTTAGTGGGAAAAAACAAAGCGAGGTGGGGAGCGCAGTAGGCATGGCCACCGGCACCTTACCGGTAAAAAAGATTTTTAACGGCATGTATTATGAATATCTATGTACTCTCTATTCCAATGCTAATAAATACACAAGTTGCGAGAGAGGTATTGGAACATCGCGGCCATAAAGAAGAAAATTGGAACCAAGTCAGTGATGGAGAAAAAAGGGAATGTATACCGACGTTGCGAAAAAGGCTGAACCTGCCGTTCCCACTGATACCCGAAGACGAGGAGCCGTTTTACCTCTGGATCCTTGTCAGTGCCATCGGGGCGAACCCAACGATTCAGCTCAGGAGAGGTATGTCTGAATTCAGCTCAGGTGGGGGGTGCTGAGGAGAACTGGATGGACGTTGTGGGGGGGGGGGGGGGGGTTTGTCGAGATGAGGGTTTTATTTATTCTGTTGGTTTCGCTGGAATGGAGTCGGGTTTGTGCCTTTGCAACTTGTTTTCGATGGAATTTTATTTTGCTTAATTGGTTTCTGCGCCGCTTCCCCTGAATCGGGAATAGCCGGCAATGAGAAGGCCAACGAGTGGGCTAAGATTGCAGCGGAGAAGCCGGGCACCCGCGGGGTGGAATACCCGGGGCCACTCCCACTCCCGCGATCCCTTGCTAACCTCAAGCGCGAAATCTCGGAGAAGAAGTGGACTGAGGCGCGGTCATGGGCTGGGGGGCGCATCAACAAGGCAAAGTACCGCATGCCGAAGTGCCAGAAGCCTGAGGGAGTGGTAGCCGGCAGCACCAAGAGGCTCGCCTCGAGGTATTACCAGCTGAAGACAGGGCATGCATGCATCGGACAATACCTGCACTGGGCCAGAGTGCGCCCCACTGCCCAGTGCTGGTGGTGCCAATGCCCCTCGCAAACGAGAGACCACCTCTTCAAGGTGTGTCCGGAATGGGAGATGCAGCAGAAGATCCTGTGGGCGGAGGTGCTGAAGGAAACCAAGAGGTGGAAGAGCAGGTGGACGGTCCGAGACCTGCTGGCCAATGAGAGGTGTGTGCGGGCAGTGCTCGACTTCCTCTCCGCAACGGATGTGGGAAGGCTAGTGCCGCCTCTGGGAGATAAAGGCGACGCCACAAGTGAGGTGTCGGAATGGGAGCTCCGGGAGCGCCAGGAGCGGCAAGAGGAGCGGGAGGCTGAGGCGGAGGCGCTGGGCGCCGCGGACGAGTTGGGCGCTGGGGAGGAACGCCCGCTGTTCCTCCCCACACCCCCGTTCATGGGGTCGGCAGGCGAGGATTAGGGGACGGGTTGCGCTTTTCTTGTGTTCTTTCTTTCTTTCTTTCTTTTTTTTCCTTCTTCTTTTTTACTCTCTCTTGGGACAGGCCTGGGCGGGGGGCAGGGGGGAGCTTGCAATGTGCCGCTACCGCGCGAACCGCGGACAGGAAAACCGGGCAAAATGTACGCTGCCATGATCTAGGTATATAGGTCGAATGCGAGTATGATTAAACAAAAAAAAAAAAAAGCTTCCCCTGAATCGATCGCTCCTGGCAACGTGATTCAGCCTTATTTGATGAACATGCCTTGCGGCAACAATGGCGGTGGGGCGGAATTGGGAACGTTCGTCAAATCGCGGCTATGCTCAGGGAGAGAAACAAAGGGGTGGAGGGTAATGAGAAGGCGGACGAGTGGGCGAAAGTCGGGGCGGAGGAGCCAGACACCCGCGGGGTGGAAAGGCTGAGCGACACGGACTGGACGGAGGTGCGCCCAATGCCACTATCTTGGAGAAAGGCTGGAGGCCGGACCTCCAAGAAGAATTACAAGATGCTGGAAAGCCACAAGCCGGACGGCACGGTGCGCCTGACTCGCCATCGCCGCCGGCGTCCTGACTGCCATCATCCTCATCGACATCGTGGTCGGCGCGTCTATTCGCCATCTCCGTGATAACGTACATATATGATATCTATGTAACAATATGTAACACTAGGCTCCACAGCGTACACCTCAAAACTTGTGCAGTTTTCAGAATAGGGTACAACCTGCATGGCCCATCTGGGGGGATTTCAGTCAGCACCAAAATTCACTGAACCCAGTAAAAGTCTTGACGGACGCGTCCCACAGGAGTTTAGTGGCCCGTTGCCGACATGGGTGCCAGGTAGTTGAGTCCCGCCGCGCTAGTCTACTTTTAGCTGTTTCATATTTTTTTTCCCAACGACGTAGTACCAGAACCAATTTGATTTTTGAATGCCTTCGAGATGTACAACGACTAAACCATCCCTACAAAGAAGGATGTAGCATTGGAAATGAAGGTGTATACCTTCAAGTATCGGACTTGTGGGAGGCCGCGTGTTAGCAAAAGCTTCTGACGAATGTATGAGTGTTGAGAAGATAAAAATCTGAGCGGTATCCGGGTTTAAAGCGGACGGATATACGCGCAACTGGCTGCATCTGAGGATCATTCCTAGCCCTTACTAATTGGAGTGCAGACAAACGCCCAGAATCCCCAAACCCACTGTGAATCAGGATCCTGATATTTTGGAGTGCAACAAATCCGGAACGACAACACGCAGTCGGCACTAGCTCATCTAGGGATCATTTATAGCCCTTACTCGGCATAATTGGATGAAAACTGGCTGAGTTCAATGGGGTTTATGTGCATCTACGTTTAAAAAAAATCGGGGCCACGCTAGTGATTAATAAACCACGCTAGCCGTTTTCTCTATGCCCATTGCGGATCTCTGGTACTGAATAATGTCAAGTTGGCTGAATCTCTTTTCTGTGGTCTGTTATCTTTAAGTTGTTATCAAGTTGGTTAATGAATAAACCAAAAAAAAAATCTTGCGACGAATTTGCTGCCTTGGCGCCAGGTGGTTTAGATACCCCTCTTTTTTAGGCACAACCCCGCCATTGCCACCCGAACTTTCTGTCCACATTCCACTGACCACCCCAACCATCGCCGCCCAAACAATGACCCTTACCATTGAACCATATACCCTCCCCGATGATCTTGACGCACTATGGCAGGCTTCTGGAATCGAAGCCGAAGACGCCAGGAGATACGGTATTCTCCCCATATACCACCATGATACATCTTCTAACGGGTCTTTAGATACATTGTACCGGGCCTCCAGGATATGGAAAGTGGCTCGTCCCTGGCAGGTTGACCCGCCCGATCATCCCCTGCAGTGGACACTATTCGAACCCGAAGTCTACGAGGAGCAGTTGGTGCAAAAGGTCGCATGCGACCTGGGTCGCGAAATAGAAATCTCACCGCGCGGCTCCTTGCTCCGTTTCTTAAGTCGCTTTGAGCGACCATTAGACATCGAAGTTAGTGGGAAAAAACAAAGCGAGGTGTGGAGCGCAGTAGGCATAGCCCACGGCACCGTACCGGTAAGAAGGATCTTTAGCGGCATGTATTATGAACATCTACGTACTCTCTATTCCAATGCTAATAAATACACAAGTTGCGAGAGAGGTATTGAAACATCACAGATATGAAAACAAAAATTGGAACCAAGTCAGTGATAGAGAAAAAAGGGAATGTATACCGATGTTGCGAAAAAGGCTGAACCTGCCGTTCCCACAAAAAGGGAATGTATACTGATGTTGCGTAAAAGGCTGAACCTGCCGTTCCCACTGATACCCGAAGACGAGGAGCCGTTTTACCTCTGGATCTTCGTCAGCGCCATCAGGGGGAACCGAATGATTCAGCTCAGGTGGGGTGCGTCTAGAGGGGGTGCGTCTGGAGGCGGCCCCTCAGGTGAGGGGTGAAGAGAACTGGATGGACATTGTGGGGTTTTTTTTTGTCGAGATAAGGGTTTTATTTATTCTGTTGGTTTCGCCGGAGTGGAGTCGGGTTTGTGCCTTCGCAGCTTGTTTTCGATGGAATTTCATTTTGCTAAATTGGTTTCTGCGCCGATTCCCCTGAATCAATCACTCCTGGCAACGTGATTCAGCCTTATTTGATGAACATGCCTTGCGGCAACAATGGCGGTGGGGCGGAATTGGGAACGCTCGTCAAATCGCTCGTCGTCCCGCTTCGACCGGCCCCCGTCCTCCCAAGAAAGCGCTGATAGAAGTCGCTCTAGTGGGATGCTTCCTGCCGGTCGAACCAATACCTAGCACCCTTCCCTGTGACCTTAACCCAATATCTTTTCTTTTGTGTTGCCAGTATACCTCGTAAACGCCATACCGACCGCCAAATGTTTACTCAAGGCCACCTACTTCTGCAATCCATCCGTCCCCCATGAGCCCTGACAGCCCTTGGGCCCCGAGCACCTGAGCCGCTCCAAATCTGCAGTTACCGTCTTGTCGCCCCGCTTCGACCCTCCTACCAGCTTCGACGAGACAGCAGGGCCACTCCGACCGGTAAGAGGAACCGCCAGTGTAATCCCAGCGCACATCGTGGGGGCACGGTGGGGGCCGGTCGAAGCAGGGGTGATGAGAGCGGGGTTATAGTTCACGCAGGACTGCGGTTAAGTACCGCCGCTATCGCCGCTCTCCCCCTCACCAACCTTTCCAATCCCGCTGGACTCCGCAGTAATCCTCTCATTGCCTTGAATCCCGAGGCCGCTGCATCCTTCCCCTGCCATGTCCCCCTGTTTCCTCCGGGCCCTCCGGTCCTTGCGGCTATCAGGAGGGCGACTATTATTCTTGGCGGCATCCCCGCTCTCGCCGGGCACCTTGACGATCGGGTGGGCTTCGTCCTTCGTACCAAGTTGCATTGCAACCAGCACGGCTGGGGGGCGAGGTAGTATTCGTCTTCGGAATGTCCTGCCGTGATCGGAGATGAGAAGCTACTGCGCGTCAAGGGTGTAACATGGAAAGGTACACCACTCCAGCTCTGCTGTTACTGTCTTGTCGCCCCGCTTCGACCGGCCCCCGCCCTCGTCGTTGGGCATCGACCGAGGGTGTCGCTACGTATGTGTGCTTCTTGGCCGTGGTGCTCAGGAGGCAGTCGTAGGGCTGCGGCGGGGTTCTTGGAGTACGCGGTGGAAATCTCGAGTCTGAGCTTGGCAGCGGCAGCCGCGATTGACTGACCTGCCAGATGCGCTCGCGGTGTTCTCTGGAGAAAATAACGTTGAGTATCCAGTCCAAGAAGATGACGGGGCTATCAAGTGGGGGGGCGAATGGGATCACAACTCGCAGACTGAGAGGGAACCCCTATCCTCGGCAGTCCGTATGTCCGTTGGTTTGTTTAGTTGGCCCCGGGGGGGACGGGGGAACATACTGGTAACAAGCAAGGAGCTTTTACCAGCGGTTGCTCAAGACCTGGCCACCAAAGGCGTCCACGAAATTCCTTCCTGTTCTGTATGCCATCACCTAGGTACGCGAAAGAGGTTGGGTCTAGTTCGAGACGGAGAAGTGGGAGCTCAGGCAAATATCGGTGTTCCTTTTGTTTTGTGGGGGGCGGCGGCCGGCAGAGATACGTGTGATATATCCACAAGCCGTTGTTTTGCAAAGAGTCACTATGATTACTCTTATTTGTTTTTTTTTCCAAGAAAAAGGCCTTCTCTCCTCGTCCGCCCCAAGAGAGAGAGAGTGTAGACTTGTGTCTATACCCGATGAATGCAAAAGGGCCGGATAATCAAGAGATAAGCCATCCGGAATCACGATGACGACAGCATTAATTCCCGTTCCTGAGAATGCTACCTATTGCGATGCTCTTCTCAACACGAGACGGCAAGGGAAGACGAGGGAGAGCGGAGAGGTGCCAGGAGAAGAAGCGAGGCGGGCGGTGAAGGGAAACGGACTGGATCCAACCCCCTCAAGCGCCACAGCATCAAGTTCATGATGCAAGCAAGGAAAATTGAGTAACAAGTGGTGAGTGGGCCTCTGATCGGCAGAGCACTAATCCCGACCGGCAAGTACCCGGCGATACCTCGGCCAGGGAAGAAGAGAAGAGGCGAGGTGGGGGACAGCAGTTTTGTCAGGAATGGTTTCGACCGAGGTGGATCGAACTAATAACTGTAAAGTATTATTATCTAGCAGAAAACAAATTCCAATAGTAACTGATTTTGGTGTCAGACCGGTGAGACTTAACGAGAAAGTAGATAACGCACGACTAGACATAGAGATGGTTAATGGCATATATCAATGGGTTGACTGCAGAACAGCGGGCATACGCAGAGAAAGAGTCAGACATGAAATATCACTCTGGTTTTCTGTTTTGGGCTCCACCCGCCACATTATCTTGTAATTTGAATTTGTATTGAACTCTACCCTTTCATCTTCTATTCTACAAATTTGCAAACCCCGGTCGCGCTACCCTCGTCGCCCACGCCCTCCCCCCACCGCGCCACTAAGCTCTCGTCCTCGATTTCCCTCACCGGCATCTACTTCGTGGACCCCTTCTCGGGTGCCATCTCGGGAAACCTCTTCTTGAGCCAAGTGTAGCGCATTTGCACGTCTGTCTCGGCAGTAGACACATGCTCGACAGCTGGCACGTCGTAGTTGGCATGGGCGGCATGCTGTGGGGGCCGGGATTCCAGGGTAACGGAAGGGAATGTAAGGGTGAGGGTGCGCCTGCACAATGGATGAGGCGGTGTGCGCGAGGGTGTGGTGGTAGGTGCTGGTGGGTGCTGCCGCCGTGGTGCAGCTGCGTCGTACTGCGGTGGAAGTCGCCGTCGTGCCCCGAGTGGATCGGCTCATCCGGAAGCGATGGCGGCTCCACCATCCGCGCTATGTGCTCGACTAACGGCTGGGCGTGCGGTAGGTGCTGTGACGGATACGTCTGTGGGTGCGATGGGCTATGGCGAAGGTACTGCATGAGTGGTCTATCCGGAAAGACAACGAAGGATAGATCGACATCAGCAAAAAATTTAATTCTTACCGGAGCTACGGGAGCTAGCGAAGCTTACGGGAGCACCGGGAGTAAAATATAATTTTGTCCTTCGCTAAGCTAGCAAAGCTAGGGAAGCGATGTGGGGTAGGTATTTCGTGTCCGTGCAAAATGGGGGGGGGACCAAAAGTGGGGGGGGGGGGGTGGTCAATATTTACGAGAGAGAGATGAGGGTGGTGAATTGAGTGGTGGCTATCTCTCGGTGCAGTGTAGGTAGATGTCTAAGTACAAGAGGAACGTCCCCGGGACCCGCAATTTATATCCCAAGAGAATGACCTGTAATGACTAATT
>Ga0307516_10001409_pt1 | contig 33219 bp, 27 predicted proteins | sample 19_EM_MG_FD_203310 | JGI IMG/M metagenome (GOLD analysis project Ga0307516, IMG submission 203310) | Populus trichocarpa ectomycorrhiza microbial communities from riparian zone in the Pacific Northwest, United States - 19_EM | ecosystem: Host-associated > Plants > Roots > Unclassified | place...
GACCCGCTCCAGTGCGCGTTGGGCCAGCGCGACCTGCTGGCGTGCGAGCGCGGCGTCGAAGTAGGCCAGGCTGACGAGCGTGAACACATCATCAAGGGCCTGGCTGTACTGATACGTGCCGATCTGCTCGGTCAGGCGCGCCTGCTCCAGGCCCAGGCGGGCTGCCGACCAGGCGCCCTTGAGCAGGGGCTGCACCAGTTCCAGCACGCGCGTCACCGGCCGCATGGTGGTGCCGGCGGTGCGGGCCAGGTCCTGGATCAGCCGCAGGTCGATCTGGGCCCCCGAGCGCAGCTTCCACAGGGTGCCGGCCGTCACGTTGGCCTCGTCGACGGCACCCGGCACGCCGCGGCTCCACTGCCGCCGCGCTTCACTGGAGAGGCTGAAGCTGGGCGAAAACTCGGCCTGCGCAAAGACCCACAAGGCCTGCTGCTGCTGCCGCTCCAACTGCCCGGCACGGGCGGCGCTGCCGGCTTCGAGTGCCGAGCGCAGGGCCGCATCCAGGGTCAACGTGAACGGGACCCGGGCTTGCCTGGAACGGTCAGCGGAGTTGGATGAGGACACCTGCGGCGCGGCGCGAACCGTACCGCAGGCCAACATGGCGAGACAGGCCAGGCCGGCAAGCAAGTGCAGGCCCGGCCGCCGCAACGGCGAGGACACAAATGCCCTCATGAGCGCCCCAAGGCCGGCCAAAGCCGACCGTCCCCCGTGGGGATTCAGCGAAGTGGCAGAGCCACATTGGCTGGTGAGTGCAACTAGTTCAGCATGGAGCATTCATTGCATGTCGTTGTTGAGAATGGCCGGAAACCCTGGATCGCAGGACCCGGCTGTCACCTGGGCGGGGCGAACCGCAGTTCTTCTCCCCTCTGCCTTTTCCAACTTGACGCTTGAGCACACCAAGTCAGTCTGGCAATCGACGATCCGGGGACCGGGGGACCGGCCGGCATGCCAGTGACCACACCCTCGTCACAAAGCCTCCGGTACAGCTTGCGCCGCGCCCGGAGGCAAAGGCCGCCGCGGCGGCCTCAGGTCAGCCGCTCCATGGAGCCTGCCAGGCAAGTGCATGACTCGCCATCGGGAAAGAAGGGCACCACAAAACCGAATAGCCGAGCCTGCTTCACGGTCAGAGTTGGCACATTGCGCCGCCTCCCGTGCGGTGGGTCAAGGCGTCCAAAGCCGGCCAGTCACAGTGGTTTGCACGACCAGACCCGACACGCGCAGGTTGTACTGGCTGAACAGCCCGCCGGTCTGGCCCGAGGCCGATCCGAAGAAATTGCCGCCGTTGACCCGCACGCCCGTCTGGACGTCGCGAACCTCGAACGCGCCGAGCACGGGGAAGCCCAACAGGCCGTACGCCGTCACCGCATGCCGTACCGTGCGGGTGACGTTGTTGGCCTGCAGGGCGGCGGTCGTGCAGTTGGAGGCGCCGCTGCAGCGCACCTCGGCCGCCGAGGCGGCCTGGGGGACCACCACCGCGGCAAGGGACGAGGCAGCCGCTGCGGCCAGCAGCATGCGCTTGACAGAGATTTTCGACATTACGTCTTCCTTTCTTTCATTGCTTCACGTTGAACCGGCGGTGGCCAGGCCCGGGGACGCGGCCGCCGCATTGAACGCCGACCCCCTTCAAGCAGCGTGGCCGGCACCTCGCACCGGCGCCAGGGTCCCCGGTGCGAACCTGGAATCCGAAAAATGTGGTGGAGGCCAGGGAGCCTGGATCACCGGGCCCGGCCCGCAACGCGCGCGGGAGCCGACCACAGCAGCACCCCTCAGTGGCCCTGCTGCCGCGACTTCTCCCCGAGGCCCTCGCGTCCCGCCACATAGGTGGCGTATTCGTCCTGGGTCAAGGCGAACTGTTCACTCACCAGCAAGGCGGCCTCCCTGACCTTCGGGTCTTCCGATGCATCGGCAAGGATGCCCAGCACCGCCCGCTTGATCGGCCCGGAACGTAGTGACGCGATCGCCACCGCGCCGACGGCGGCCTGCCGCACGTCTGCATCGGGATCGGACAGCGCCTGCGCCACCGCCTTCGCCACCACCACCTGGGAGCGGTCCCAGTCGGCCAGCTTCTGCACACTGTGGCCGCGCACCATGGGTGAGGGATGCGTGTTCAATGCCTGCAGCCGCCGCAGCACGCGCCGTACCTCCTGTGGCGGCAACACATCCATGGGGCGCAGGCACATCAAGGCCCCGGCCAGGGCGGCCGGATCACGTTCTTCCGCGAGCGCCCGCCGGGCCAGCGTGTAGGCCTCCTCGCGCGGGTGGAACTCGGCCAGCAACCGAAAGCCATCAGCACGCGCGGATGCGTCGGCATCCTGCGCCAGTTGCAGCGCTGCCGCGATCAGATCCGGCGACTCGCCGGCGGCCCCCAGCACCTGCCGCAGCCCGGCCTTGGCCAGCGGCCGCCGCTCATGGCGATAGCGCTGCAGCACCGCCGCGCGCAGCGAGGGCTGGGCCGCCACGGCGACCGCCAGCGCCTGCACGGCGGCAGCGTCCGGGTCATCCCACTCGATGCGGCCGAGGCGGTCCAGCCAGGCTGCATCGGGCAGCGCTTGCGGCGCTTGCAACGCCGTGTGCTCCTGTGCGGCAGGTGCCGCTTGCGACAGCTCCTCGCCGCGGCCCACGAGCCCGTCCATCGACAGCCCGGCATACCGGGCGGCAGCGAAGCCAAGTCCCGCGCCGATGGCCACCGAGGCCAGCATCGCAAGGTGCGGAAGGTAGCGCATGAACGTTCCCCTAGGGCTCATCTCTTGGATCCAAAGACGAGGAATTCCGGGGCAATCAACATTCCGCGAACACGAGGGGTGCGTGCCGGGGGACGGCGAGGCAGACGCACGCCGGTATTACCGGAGAAGAGGTAATAGGGTGCGTAAATTCCGGCCTCCCGGCCGGAACCCAGACTGCCCGCAAGCAGCCGGGAGCGGCCCGCAGGCCGCTCCCGTGGCGGGCTCAGGGTGTCAAGGGCAAGTCCCTATGACGTAGAAGCCAGGCCCGGTCTGCTTGAGCGTGGTGGTCACGAAGATGCTCCACAGCCCCATGCTCTGGTCGGAACCGTTCGCATAGGTCAGGCCCCAGATGACCCGTGCGCGGCCAGCCAGCGTGTGAGCAAAGTTGCTGGCCGTGGTGCAGGTGCCTCCCGGCTGCTGGCCGTTGTCGGCGGTGGTACCGGTGGCCGGCTCCGAAGCCGTGCTCTCGCCTCCGTTGGCGTCCACGGCAGTCACGGTCCAGCTGTACGTGGTGGCAGGTGCCAACCCGGTATCCGTGTACGCAGTGCCATTGATGAGGGCGGCATTGACCTTGCTGCCGTTGCGGTAGAGGTTGTAGCCGCTTGCGCCAGTGACGCTGCCCCACGCCAGCACCACACTGCTGGCCGTAGCGCCGGACGTGCCCAGGCCGGTGGGCGCAGGCAGCGTGGGCGTGGGCCCGGTGCTGTCGCCCGTGAGTTGGTCGACCATGGCCTTCACGGCAGCCATCTGCGGACCGGACTTCTTGGCGTAGTTGACGCTGTCATAGCCCCACCAGTCCCAGCAGCTGTTGGTGGCCTGCGTGCTGGTCTGCGGGTACAGCACCACCATCTGGTTGGTGTCCGCCCAGCGGTTGTAGCCGGTATTGCGCACGAACTTGTCCCCCACGATCGTGGTGTTCTGCTGGCAGCCGTGGAACACCACATGCAACTTGCAGCGCACCGTGCCACTGCGGCAGGCCTGCGGCACATAGGCCCAGCCGGTGCCCGCCATGCCGTGGCCTGACACGAATGCGGTCTGGTCGAACTCGACGAAGCTGCCCGACAAGCTGCCGTTGTTGCGCGAGTTCAGCGGACCGTGCAGGTGTGCCAGCATCGCGCCGGCCAGGTCGAAGCCACAGTTGCTGATGTACGGCGTCATGCTGATGCCGCAGGCGTTGCCGTAGTCATCGGTCACCATCGCATGCGCAGCCGCCATGTCGTTCTTGTATACAACTGCAGCGTCCGGCACGAAACTGCGGTAGTAGGAGCGCAGGTCGTCCATCACGGCAGGCTTCACGGTGTTGTCCTGTGTGCCGGAGAACAGGTAAACCCGGCTGTTGGTCAAGTTCGCCACCGGATCGATCTGCCCGCTACCGGCCCACGTTCGTGTGGTGGCCTCCAGCCTGTCCACCGGGATGCTGGTCAGGTGGCTCATGCAGCGCCCGGTGGCGTTGACGATGCTGCCCTCCGCGCAGTAGAACGGCCCGCCGGCCACCACGCCGGCACCCTTGGTGAAGGTCGCTGAATAGGCCACATGCATCTGCACGGCCATGTATCCCCCCGACGACAGTCCCGACACACTGACCTGCGCGGGATCGACGCCCAGTTGCGGCAAGGGCGCCGCGAATGACGAACCACACGCCCACAGCCATACCGCCGCCCCACCGGCGGCCCGTGAATAAACACTCATGCTGTCTCCTCGTACTACTTACTGAATTAGCCCGTAGTGACCGGACGGACCACCGGTGCCAAGGCGCCGCCGCCCCCGCGGCGGCGCCCTCTGCTCACGCCCGCGGTGGCCGTGCTCGCACCCGCTTCTTTACGGTTGCGATCTCATCCTGCAGGTACAGGAACGCGGTGATCTTCTTGCGCTCGTCGGGCTGGAGGTCGTCGAGCTTCACGTGATTCAAGAGCACCTCCAGGGCCTCGCCCATGCGGCCGAGTTGCCGGCCGTAGGTGCCGACTTCATTGAGGATGGCCTGTTCGAGCAAAGGCTCTGAAGACCTGCCCAGATTGATATTGATGAGGCCAAGTTGGCCGCCCAGGATACTGAAGAACCAGTTCCACGGATTAATGGTCTGCGACACATTGCCGGACAAAGGCATTTGCAAGCTGGGCACGGATACTCCTGTAAAAATTACTGATTCGCTTCTTGTCCCTCCCCGCCGAAGCCTGCAACCCGGCAGATGATCGGCAGGGTCCTGGCAAACAAGACGTGATTGTGAAACTTTCTGGCGCCGGAGTCGATTTGCATTTCCGCAACAGAATAAGCGCAGGGTCAACTGCGCACGACCGTCCGATATAGGCAGGCGGCAGACGAACAGATTGACAGGCCAGGAGGTCATCCATGCCACCCGGGGCACCCGGGAATAGCGCCAGCAGGAGAGACTTGCTCCATTGGACTGGACTGCAGCTCGATGCCTATATGCCAGGCACAAGATCCGGAGGTTCAATGCAATGAGCAGGGCACGGATATCTGAGGGTCAATCGACCCTCATCCATTGGTATCACTCATTTCCAATGCGGAGATTTACTTCTTCCCAATGCAATGAGGCACAGGCATCTCCACCTGTCTCGGCGCCGCCATCGCCTGATTTCATGCCGGATCCAAGGCCGCGGGCAGGAAAAGCCGGCAGAGAAAGCCCTGTGATAGTGCGAATGGGCTGCAGAGAGCAGCCTCGCCGCCAGCGGAAGAGCCGTTGCATCAAAACCGGGGCACACAATGAAGATCGCCCGTGCCACCGAAGCGACACGGGCGAAAAAGCAGGACGCACGGCGTATGCGCCGACCTGCCTCGAAAAGAATACGCTTATTCGTCGCGTGAACCGAAGATGCCCAGCAGGGCCAGCAGCGACTGGAACACGTTGTACAGGCTCAGGTACACGCCCAGCGTGGCCGTGATGTAGTTGGTCTCCAGGCCGTCCTGCACGCGCTTGAGGTCATACAGGATGAAGGCCGAGAAGATGCCGATGGCCAGCACCGCCAGCGTGATCATCAGCGCGCTGGATTGCAGGAACACGTTCGCAATGCCCGCCACCAGCAGCATGATGGCGCCGATGAACAGGAACTTGCCCATCGAGCCGAGGTCGCGCTTGATGATGGACGACAGCGAGGCCATGCCCAGGAAGATGGCGCCCGTGCCGGCGAAGGCCGTCATGATGAGCCCGGCCCCATTGGACAAGCCCAGCACCGAGCCGACCAGGCGCGACAGCATCAGGCCCATGAAGAACGTGAAGGCCAGCAGCATGGGCACGCCCGCGGCCGAGTTCTTGGTCTTCTCGATCGCGAACATGAAGCCGAAGGCGCCGCCGAGAAACACGATCAGGCCCACGCCGGGCGACAAGGCCCGGGTGAGGCCGGTGGCCACGCCCACCCAGGCGCCCAGCACGGTGGGGATCATGGACAAGGCGAGCAGGAAATAGGTGTTGCGCAGCACGCGGTTGCGTTCCGCGACGGTGCCGGCGGAGCTGCCGGGGTAGGTGTGGACGATCGGGTTCATGAGGATTCCTCGGTTGAAAGACTCGAAAAAACAGGCAACGGTAGCCACAGGGGTGGAAGGGGCGCTGCGCCGGGCCCTGCCCACGCGCGCCACAAGGCGGCGCGTGGGTGGAACAGGCCCGCCGACACCGGGGTTGCCGCGGGCGAGCCGCGGCGCGTGTCAGGCGGCGCCGTGCGCCGGGCGTGGAGGCCGCCGCAATCCGTCCAGGTAGGGCGGACGCAATACGGCCAGGGTGTAAGGCCCTGGCCTGGCCATGGTCAGCGCCGGAGCCTGCGCCGCGTGGCGATCCGGCATCAGGGCCGGCAGGTCCGACAAGGTTTCGGCGTGCGTCTGGGTGTCGTGCGGGTCGTCCTGGCCGGGCCCGGGCGCCTCGGCCGGGCTCTGGGCCAGGGGCTGCGGGCTGTCGCCCTGCGGCGCTGCCTGGGCATGGCTGGCCACCAGCAGCGCCACCTGTGCAGCCGCGGGTGCGGCCTGCCAACGGGCAGGTCCCTGCATTGCAAAGCTGGTCCATGCGAGGACCAGTGCAAGGACCAATGCGAAGAGTCGAGCGGTGACCGGCGAACCCATGGAGCAATCATTGTATGGCCCGGTTACGGCTGGGCAGGCCCGCCGGGCAAGGCCCCCCGGCGGCTATGGCCTTAGGGGATGCAGGGGCGAGCAGCTTGTCACGGGGTGGGGCCGGTCACAGGCCCCTTGCGAGGCCTCGCATGCACGTCTACCTGGGCCAGCCCGCCATGTGCATGGCCGGGCACCGGCTTGCGGCCCGGCAAGTCCCTGCTGTCCGCTGCGGTATTGAGCTGTTCCAGGATGCCGCAGGCTTGGCCCGATTGCGCCGAGCCGCAGTGCGCGCGCAGCTCGCGCAGGTGCTTTTCGAGCTGGCGCAGTTCGCGCACGCGCTGGGTGACGTGGGTGATGTGCTCGTCGAGCACGGTGTTCACCTCGCCGCAATCTGAAGAGGGCTGGTCCTGGAAGCGCAGCAGCACCCGCACCTCGTCCAGGCTCATGTCCAACGAGCGGCAGCGGCGGATGAAGGCCAGGCGCTGCACGTGCGCCGGGCCATAGCTGCGGTAGTTCGCGCCGGTGCGCGCCGGCGCGGGCACCAGCCCTTGCTGCTCGTAGTAGCGGATGGTGGCCACGGGGGTCTGGGTGGCTTCGGCCAGTTCACCAATCTTCACAAAAGCACCTCGCAATGGCTTGACTCTAAACCCGCCTCAGGGTTTTCAATGGCGGCATGGAGCCAAAGACCTCACACCCCGCCGCATCGGCCGGCCACGCGGCGCACTGCTGCGCCGGCCACGACCACGCCCCATCCTCCCCTGCCGCACCCGCCGACGCAGGCGCAACCGCAGCTGCAGACATCACCCGGTTCCGCATCGCCACCGTGGACTGCACGGCCGAGGAGTCGGAGATCCGCCGCGCACTGGACCCGATCGCCGGGCTGCGCAGCCTGCGCTTCGACCTGGGCCAGCGCACGCTGGCCGTGGCGGGCACGGCGGAGGCGGTCCAGGCCGCGGTGGAGGCCATGCGGCGCGTGGGCTTCGACCCCCAGCCGGTGGCACCCACGGGGGACGCTTCCCAGCACGATCACGACCACGCCGCAGCACCCCGTGGCGCTGTCCCCTGGCGCCTGGGCGCGGCCATCCTGCTGGCCCTGGGGGCCGAAGCCGTGGCCTGGTTTGCGCCCGGCACGCTGGTGTTCCAGCTCGCCACCCTGGCGCTGGCCGTGGCCGCCATCGCCCTGGCCGGGCTGGACACCTACAAGAAGGGCTTGCGCGCCGTGTGGGCCGGCCGGCTCAACATCAATGCCTTGATGACCGTGGCCGTGACGGGCGCGGTGCTCATCGGCCAATGGCCCGAGGCGGCCATGGTGATGGCCTTGTATGCCCTGGCCGAGTGGATCGAGGCCCGCGCGGTAGACCGCGCCCGGCACGCCATCACCGGCCTGCTGGCGCTGGCGCCGGACGAGGCCGACGTGCAGCAGGCCGACGGCACTTGGCAGCGCCTGGCCACGAAGGCGGTGCCGGTCGGCGCGATCGCCCGCATCCGCCCCGGCGAACGGGTGCCGCTGGACGGCACCGTGACCGTAGGCCGCAGCGCCATCGACCAGGCCCCCGTCACCGGGGAGAGCATCCCGGTGGACAAGGCCCCGGGCGACCCGGTGTACGCCGGCACCATCAACCAGGCCGCCGCGCTGGAGTTCCGCGTCACCGCGGCGGCCACCGACAGCACGCTGGCCCGCATCATCCACGCGGTCGAACATGCGCAAGGCGCGCGTGCGCCCACGCAGCGCTTCGTGGACCGCTTTGCGGCGGTCTACACACCGGCCGTGTTCGTGCTCGCGGTGGCCCTGGTGGTGCTGGCCCCCGTGCTGGCCGGCTGGACCTGGCTGCAGGCGGTCTACAAGGCGCTGGTGCTGCTGGTGATCGCCTGCCCGTGCGCGCTGGTGATCTCCACACCCGTGACGGTGGTCAGCGGCCTGGCGGCAGCAGCCCGACGCGGCATCCTCATCAAGGGCGGGGTGTTCCTGGAGCGGGCTCGCAAGATCAAGGCCGTGGCGCTGGACAAGACCGGCACGCTCACCGAGGGCCGGCCGCGGCTGGTGGCCTTCGAGGCCGTGTCAGCGGAGGCTGACGTGGCCCGGCTCACCCGCTGGGCCAAGAGCCTGGCGGCGCGCTCCGACCACCCGGTTTCCAAGGCCCTTGCCGCCGGCTTGGAAAGCCCCCTGGCCGAGGTGGAAGCCTTTGCCGCGGCGCCCGGCTGCGGGGTGCAGGGCCGCATCGAGGCCACCGATTGCGTGCTGGGCAACTCGCGCTGGATCCAGGCCCAGGCGCCCTTCCCGCCCGAGCTGGAGGCACGCCTGAAAGTGCACGAGGACGCCGGCCGCACGGTGACCTTGCTGGCCGCAGGCGCCGAGGTGCTGGCGATCTGCGCGGTGGCCGACACCCTCAAGCCGTCATCCGCGGCCGCGGTGGCGGCGCTCAAGGCTCTGGGCGTGCGGCCCGTGATGCTGACCGGCGACAACTTCGCCACCGCCCAGGCCATTGCCACCCAGGCCGGCATTGCCGAACTGCATGCCAACCTCATGCCCGAAGAGAAGCTGGGCGCGCTGCAGGACCTGCAGACGCGCCTGGGCCTCACCGCCATGGCCGGCGACGGCATCAACGACGCACCGGCGCTGGCCCAGGCCGACATCGGCTTCGCCATGGGCGCGGCCGGCACGCACACGGCCATGGAAGCGGCCGACATCGTCATCATGAACGACGACCTGCAGCGGCTGCCCGAGACGCTGCAGCTGTCGCAGCGGACCCACGAGGTGCTGGTGCAGAACATCGCCATCGCGCTGGGCATCAAGGCGGTGTTCCTGGGGCTGGCCGTGTTCGGCACGGCCAGCATGTGGATGGCGGTGTTCGCGGACATGGGCGCCAGCCTGCTGGTGGTGTTCAACGGCTTGCGCCTGCTGCGCCCAGGGCCGCGGGGTTGAGGTTGACCCCGCAACCTTTGGCCACATCCGGGTCATTGCCGCGCCGCTAAACTCTGCCGCCATGCGCCGCTGGTTGTCCATCCTCCTGCTTGTCTTGCTGCCCGCCCAGTTCAGCTGGGCCGCGGTGGCCGGCTATTGCAGGCACGAGGCCAACCCGGCCGCCGCGCACCCCGGGCACCATGAACACTCACAGCCCGGCCATGCGGAAGGTATGGCCGGTAGCCCCGCGGACACCCCGGACGGCGCCGTGCTCGACATGGACTGCGGGCACTGCCAGGGCCACTGCACGGGCCTGCCCGTCACGCCCGAGGCCAACAGCCCGGATACGGCCTCCGGGCGGCCCGTGGCCGACGCTGACCGGCTGTCACCGGCGCCCGCGCCCACACCCCCCGAACGCCCTCAGTGGCGGCGCCTCGCCTGATCGGCGAGGCGGGTCCCTCCATTCACTGACATGTGGGCACCCGGCACCGGAGTACCGGTGCCACCCGCCGAGCGGGTGGTCAGCCGCCTTGGGGCGGCCCGGCGCCGGCTGACACCCGTTCGAGCCTGATCGCCTGCCGCAGACCGCGGCAGCGACGGGCACGACGCGGCCGAATGGCCGCTGCTTGCCGATCTCCCGAGCGTTGTCCTCAACCTTTGGAGCATCGGATGCACCGAATACCACGAACCCATGTGCGGCTGTGGCAGTGTCTTGCCGCGGCCGTGTGGGCTGCCTGCGCGCAGGCAGCGCAGGCGCAAGCACTGCTGCCCGCGCCCGCGGCCGCCGGCCTGCGGCAAGCCTTCGAAGCCGCCTGGGCACGACACCCCGAGGCCCTGGCGCTGCAGGCCCGGCGCGATGCGGCGCGGGCCCGGCAAGAGGCTGCCAGGGCCTGGACCCCGGAACCGGCCGCGCTGGAGCTGTCGAGCAAGACCGATCGCCTCGGCAGCAACCAGGGCATGCGCGAACTCGATGCCGGCGTGGCCGTGCCGATCTGGCTGCCCGGCGAACGCAGCCGCAGCGCAGCGCTGGCCGAGGCCGAAGGCGCCGTGCTCGAAAGCCGCACCACCGCCGCCCAGCTGCGCGTCGCCGCCACGGTGCGCGGGGCCTGGTGGACCTGGCAGCGCGCCCACCTCGACGCCGAGATCGCACGCGACCAACTCGACAACACCCGGCGCCTCAGTGCCGACGTGGCACGGCGGCTGAAGGCCGGTGACCTGGCGCGGGCAGACCAGCACCAGGCCGAAGGCGCCGTCGCCGCGGCCGAGTCGGCGCTGGCGCAGGCACAGGCCGCCCTCACCACGGCCAGGCTGCAGCTTCGGGCGATCACGGGCCTTCCTTCTCCTTCACCGGGCACCACCGGCACGGTGCCCGCCACCGAGGCCGAGCCCACGGCGGCCGAGGTGGCCGCCGACACCCACGCCACCCTGCTGGAACTGCAAGCCCGCAGCACGCTGGCTGAACGCGCGGCGGCACTGGCCGCGGCGCAGTCGCGCGCCAACCCGGAGCTGACGCTGTCGGCCAGCCGCGAGCGCAGTGCCTTCGGTGAGGCCTACGGCCAGGCGATCACCCTGGGAGTGCGCATCCCGTTCGGCGGCGGGCCGCGGCACGACCTGCGGGTCGCCAATGCCCGCGCCGACGCGGTGGAAGCGCAGGCGCAGTGGGCGTTCGAACGCGAGCGCCTGGCCGCCGAACGCGACGCGGCACGCGCCCAGGCCGACGCGGCGCGTGTGCAACTCGCCGCCGCCGAACGCCGCGCGCGGCTCGCCGCCGAGTCGCGCGGCTTCTTCGACAAATCGTTCCGCCTCGGCGACACCGACCTGCCCACCCGCCTGCGCATCGAAGCCGAAGCCGGCGAGGCCGAACGGCAGGCCGCCCGCGCCCGCAACGAACTCGCCGCGGCGCTCTCCGCGTGGCGGCAGGCGCTGGGCCTGCTGCCGCAATGACCGGCCTCCGACGCCACAGCCACCCCATCGCAGCCTCGAACACCTTGCCAGGACATCCCTCCATGACACACCCCCTCCCACTGGCGGCGCTGACTCTCGCAGCCTGCCTGCTAGTCCCCGGCCTCGCACAGGCCAGCGAAGGCCATGACCACGGCGAGGCGCCCGCCGCCGGCCCCGCACTGCCCCGCTTCACGGCCGCCTCCGAAACCTTTGAGCTGGTGGGCGTGCTCACCGGCAAGCAGATCACGCTTTACCTGGACCGCAGCGCCGACAACCAGCCGGTGACCGAGGCGCAGATCGAGCTTGAGATCGCGGGCATCAAGCTCAAAGCTGATCGACATGGCACCGATGAGTTCGAGGTCGTGCTGGCCGAAGCACCCACGCCCGGCGTGCTGCCCGTCACCGCCACCGTCCGGGCCGGCAACGAGGTGGACCTGCTCGTGGGCGAGTTCGACATCCACGAGGAGGCCCACGCCGACGCGCCCGCGCATGTGCACACGCATGCCTGGTACGAATACGCCAGCTGGCTGGCCGGCGGCATGGCCATGCTCACGCTGCTGGTGATTGCAGGCCGCCACTGGGCGGCCTCGCGCCGGATGCATGCCGGGAGTGCCGCATGAAGCGCCTGCTCACAGGGATCGGCCTGGCACTGTCCCTGGCCCTGCCCGCCCACGCCGGCGAGGGCCATGACCATGGCGACGCACCGGCAGCCCCCAGCGCCAACGGGCCGCAGCGCCAACCGGACGGCAGCGTGTTCCTGCCCAAGCCAGCTCAGCGGCAACTGGGCGTGCGCACCCTGGTCGCCGTGGCCGATGAGTTGCCGCGCACCGTCGAGTTGAGCGGCAAGGTCCTGATGGACCCCAACGCCGGCGGCAAGGTGCAGGCGCTCAACGCCGGCCGCATAGCACCCGGCCCGCACGGCCTGCCCCACCCCGGCCAAGCCGTGCGCCGGGGCGAGGTGCTGGCCTACGTGGTGACCTCGGCCGCGCCGTTTGAACGCTCGAACCAGGCCGCCCAACTGGCCGAACTGCGGGCAAGCAAAGCCCTGGCCGACAAACGCGTGGCGCGGCTCCTGGAGCTGCAGGACACCGTGCCGCGCAAGGACATCGACGCGGCCGAAAGCGAGGCCGCCAGCTTGGGCGCGCGCATCGCCGCCGTTGGGGGTGGCCTGGACACGCGCGAAGCGTTGGTGGCGCCGGCCGCGGGTGCGATCGCCTCGGCCCATGCCGTGGCCGGCCAGGTGGTGGACGCGCGCGAACTCGTCTTCGAGATCGTGGACCCAGGGCGCCTGCGCATCGAGGCCATGGCCTACGACCCGGCCCTGGCTGCCCGCATCGGCAGCGCCACGTTGGCGATCGGTGACGAGCGTGTGCCGCTCCTCTTTGTCGGCGCGGCGCGCAGCCTGCGCGAGCAGGCCTTGCCCCTGACCTTTCGGGCCCAGGGCGCCGCACTGAGCAGCCTGGCCGTGGGCCAGCCGGTGCGCGTGTTCGTGCAGACGCAGGACAAGGTCCCGGGCATTGCCGTGCCCGTGGCCGCGCTGATGAAGAACCCGTCGAACCAGACCATCGTCTGGGTGAAGACGGCGCCCGAGCGCTTTGAGCCCCGCCCGGTGACCACGCAAGCCATGGACGGCGTGCACGTCGCGGTGACCTCGGGCCTGACACCGGGCGACCGCGTGGCGACGCGCGGTGCGACCTTGATCAACCAGGTTCGATAGGAACCCCCAGGCCGTCCCTTCGTGCCGTCCGCCCCCCAAAGGGGGGTGAGTCACCTCGGGGCGGCCCTTCGCTGACTCAGGAGCCCCCATGTTCAAGTGGCTACTCGACCACAGCCTGGCGAACCGGCTGCTGGTGATCATCGCCAGCCTGGTGCTGATGGCCTATGGCGCGTACACGCTGTCGCGCACGCCGGTGGACGTGTTCCCCGACCTCAACAAACCCACCGTCACGGTGATGACCGAGGCCGGCGGCATGGCTGCCGAGGAGGTGGAGCAGCTCATCACCTTTCCGCTGGAGACCACCATGAACGGCCTGCCCGGCGTGGAGTCGGTGCGCTCCACTTCGTCGGCGGGCCTGTCGTTCCTGTACGTCACCTTCGACTGGAGCACCGACATCTTCCGGGCCCGGCAACTGGTGTCGGAGCGGCTGGCGGCCATGGAGGAAGGCCTCGCCGAAGGCGTGGTGCCGCGCATGGGGCCGATCAGCTCGATCATGGGGGAGATCATGCAGATCGCCATCCCTGTCGATACGGCAAAGATCTCCCCGATGGCGGTGCGCGAGTATGCGGATTGGGTACTGCGCCCCCGGCTGCTCTCGGTGCCCGGCGTGGCGCAGGTCATCCCCATCGGCGGCGAGGTGCGGCAGTTCCAGGTGCAGCCCCACACCGTGCGCATGGCCGAACTGGGCATCACGCACGAACAACTGGAAGCTGCGCTCAAAGGCTACTCGAGCAACACCTCGGGCGGCTTCCTGGAGCTCAATGGGCGCGAATACCTGATCCGCCACCTGGGCCGCAGCTCGCGGCTCGACGACCTGAAGAACCTGGCGCTCACCGCAAAGAACGGCCAGCCGATCCTCATGCACCAGATCGCCGACGTGAGCTTCGCGGCCGCCCTGAAGCGCGGCGATGCCGGCTTCGAAGGCAAGCCGGCCGTGATCCTGGGCATCCAGAAGCAGCCGAGCGCCGACACCCTGGCCGTGACGCGCACCATCGAAGAGGCGCTGGCGGGGTTGAAGGCCTCGTTGCCGCCCGGCATGGAGGCACCCAAGGTCACCTTCCGCCAGGCCAGCTTCATCGAGGCCTCCATCACCACCTTGCAAGGCAAGCTGATCGGCGCCTCGGTCTTTGTGGCAGTGATCCTGTTCTTCTTCCTGGGCACCCTGCGGCCGACGCTCATCGCGCTGACGGCCATTCCCGTGTCGGTCTTCATCACCGCGCTGGTCTTCCGCTACTTTGGCCTGTCGATCAACACCATGACCCTGGGCGGCCTGGCCATCGCCATCGGCGGCCTGGTGGACGACGCCGTGGTGGGCGTGGAAAACGTGCTGCGGCGCTTGAAGGAAGACCGAGCCCGGCACCCCGGCCACCGCATCCACCCGATCCAGGTGGTGGCCCGCGCCACGATGGAGGTGCGCTCGGCCATCCTCTACGCCACCGTCATCATTGTGCTGGTGTTCATCCCGCTGTTCGCGCTGCCCGGGCTGGAAGGCAAGCTGTTTGCGCCGCTGGGCATTGCGTTCATCGTCTCGACCCTGGCCTCGCTGGTGGTGTCGGTCACGGTGACGCCGGTGCTGAGCTTCTACCTGCTGCCGCGCCTGAAGCATCTGGACCATGGCGACACCCGGGTGCTGGCCTGGCTGAAGCTGCGCTACCGCGGCAGCCTGCAGGCGGTGCTGGCACACCCCCAGGCCGCGCTGGCCACCGCCACCGCCACGGTGCTGCTGGCCGCCACGGCCGTGCCCTTCTTCCCCACCACCTTCCTGCCGCCCTTCAACGAAGGCACGCTGCTGATCGGCCTGCGGCTCAACCCCGGCGTGACGCTCACCGAATCGGCCAACCTCGCGCGCCAGGCCGAGGTGCTGATCAAGCAGGTGCCGGAAGTCGTGCACGTGGGGCGGCGCAGCGGCCGGGCCGAGCTGGACGAGCATGCCGAGGGCGTGCACGTGAGCGAGCTGGACGTGGGCCTCAAGCCCACGTCCGAGTTGACGCGCCCCATGGACGAGGTGAAGGCGGACATCCGCGCACGGCTGGTGAACCTGCCGGCTGCGCTGGAGATCGGCCAGCCCATCTCGCACCGCATCGACCACATGCTCTCGGGCGTGCGCTCGCAGATCGCCATCAAGATCTTCGGCGAGGACCTGGACGCCTTGCGTGGCCAGGCCGATGCCTTGCGCGCCAAGCTGGCCGCGATTCCCGGCGTGGCCGACCTGCAGATCGAGAAGCAGGTGCTGGCGCCGCAGATCAAGGTGCGCGTGGACCCTGCCTCGGCGGCGCAGTACGGCGTGCCCACGCCGCAGGTGCTGGCCACGCTGCAAAGCCTGGTGGAGGGCGAGAAGATCGCGCAGATCGTGGAAGGCGGGCGCCGCTTTGCGCTGGTGGTGCGCCTGCCTGAATCGGCACGCTCGGTCGAGGGCCTGGGCCAGGTCCTCATCGAGACGCCCAGCGGCCGCATCCCGCTGTCGAAGATCGCGTCCATCGAAGACGGCGACGGGCCTAACCAGATCAGCCGCGACGACGGCAAGCGGCGCATCGTGCTGTCGGCCAATGCGTCCGGCCGCGCGCTGTCGGAGATCGTGGCCGACATCCGCCAGGTGGTGGCCGGGACCCGGCTGCCCGAGGGGTATTTCATCACCCTGGGGGGGCAGTTCCAGGCCCAGGAAGAAGCATCGCGGCTGGTGGGCCTGTTGTCCATCGTCTCGCTCACGCTGATGTTCGTGGTGCTGTACAGCCGCTACCGCTCGGCCACGCTCTCCGCGCTGATCATGGTGAACATCCCGCTGGCCCTGGTGGGCGCCGTGCTGGGGCTGTGGCTGTCGGGCCAGCCGCTCTCGGTGGCGGCGCTGGTGGGCTTCATCACGCTGGCCGGCATCTCGGTGCGCAACGGCATCCTGAAGGTCAGCCACTACATCAACCTGATGCGCTTCGAAGGCGAGAACTTCGACCTCAAGATGATCCTGCGCGGCTCGCTGGAGCGCCTGAGCCCCGTGCTGATGACCGCGCTCGTCACCGCCTTCGCGCTGGCACCGCTGCTGTTTGAGGCCGAGCAGCCCGGCACCGAGGTGCTGCACCCGGTGGCGGTGGTGATCTTCTCCGGCCTGGTCAGCGCCACCCTGCTGGACACCTTTCTCACGCCCGCGATGTTCTGGCTGTTCGGCCGCAAGGCCGCCGAGCAACTGCTGAACGACAAGGACGCCGAGGCGCTCTGACACCGCTCGCCGGCCCCGTTGCGCAGGGGCCGGCCCACAAGGCACGCTGCGTGCCCCGCAGAGGAAAGGACCCCGTCTTGCCTCTTCACCCACCCCACTCCCTGCATTGATGTTCCGCGCCGGCTATCGTCGCTGAAACCGCCGGTGTCGCGGCAGGCCCCCTCACCGGTGCCCGCCTCCCTGGCGGCGCTCGCTGCCTCCACACCCCCGCCGGACCCGCAGGCATCGTCCGGCCCTACACGAGGACACCCTCCCATGAGTCACACCCTCACCACCCAGGACGGCACCCGCATCCACTACAAGGACTGGGGCACTGGCCAGCCGGTCGTCTTCAGCCACGGCTGGCCGCTCAATGCCGACAGTTGGGAATCGCAGATGCTGTTCCTGGCCTCCAAGGGCTACCGCTGCATTGCGCACGACCGGCGCGGCCACGGCCGGTCCAGCCAGCCCTGGGGCGGCCATGAGATGAACACCTACGCCGACGACCTGGCCACGCTGATGGAGACGCTGGACTTGAAGCGCGCGGTGCTGGTGGGCTTTTCCACCGGCGGCGGCGAGGTGGCGCGCACCATCGGCCGCCATGGCAGCAAGCGCGTGGCCAAGGCGGCGCTGGTTTCGGCCGTGCCGCCGCTGATGCTGAAGACCGCCGCCAATCCCGGTGGCCTGCCCATGGAGGTGTTCGACGGCATCCGCGCCGGTGAGCTGGCCAACCGCGCGCAGCTCTACAAGGACCTCGCCTCCGGCCCGTTCTTCGGCTTCAACCGCCCGGGCGCCAAGCCGTCGCAAGGCCTGGTGGACTGGTTCTGGATGCAGGGCATGCTGGCCGGCCACAAGGCCACCCACGACTGCATCAAGGCCTTCTCGGAAACCGACTTCACCGAGGACCTGAAACGCTTCGACATGCCCACGCTGATCGTGCACGGCGACGATGACCAGATCGTGCCCATCGGCGCGGCGGGGCAGGCTTCCGCCAAGCTGGTGAAGAACGCCAAGCTGGTGGTCTACGCAGGCGCGCCGCACGGGCTGACGGACACGCACAAGGACCAGCTCAATGCGGACCTGCTGGCGTTTTTGAAGGCTGACGCCTGAAGGATGTGGGCACCCGGCACCGGCGTATCGGTGCGGGATGCCGAGCGAGTGCCTCAGCGGCTGAAGAACGCCAGCATCCGCTCCGCCAGCCGTCCATACGGCGGGTTCAGCAGCGAGAGCCCCGACCAGCGGGCCTGGTGGAACACCGGCCGCAGCTTGGAGAAGGTCTCGAAGCCTTCGCGGCCGTGGTAGTGACCCATGCCCGACTCCCCCACACCGCCGAACGGCAGGTCGTGCTGCCCCACGTGGAACAGCGCGTCGTTGATGGACACCCCGCCCGACATCACATTCGCCAGCAACGTGTCGAGGCGCCGGCGGTCATGGCTGAACGGGTACAGCGCCAGTGGCCGGGGGCCGGCGTTGATGCGCGCGATCACCTCGTCGAGCGAGTCGTAGGCCACCAGCGGCAGGATGGGGCCGAAGATCTCGCGCTGCATCAGCAGGCTGTCGGCCGGTGCGCCCACCACCACATGCGGCGCGATCTTGCGCGTGGCACGGTCGAACGCGGGGCCGCCAGGCAGCAGGTTGATGACCTCGGCGCCGCGGGCGCGCGCATCGTCCAGCGCCTGCACCAGGCGGTCGAACGCGCGCTCGTCGATGATGGCGGTGTAGTCCGGCGAGTCCAGCCGCGGGTAGCGCACCGGCACGATGGCCTGCGCCAACGCCACGAACGGCGCCACCAAGGCGCGCGGCAGGTAGGCATGGTCCACCGTCGTGCAGATCTGGCCGGCGTTGAGGCACTTCACCGTCAGGATGCGCTCGGCCGCGGTGCGCAGCGCAAAGTCGTCGCACACCACCGCGGGCGCCTTGCCGCCCAGCTCCAGCGTCACCGGGCACAGGTTCTGCGCGGCTGCGGCCATGACCGAGCGGCCGGTGGTGCCCGAACCGGTGAACAGCAGGTGGTCAAACGGCAGGGCTGAAAACGCCACGCCCACGCCGCCGGTCTCGTCGAAGAAGCGCAGCTTCTCGGGCGGAAAGTAGGCCGGCATGCGCTCGATCAGCAGCCGGGCCAGGTGGCGCGAGTTCTCGCTCATCTTCACCATGGCGCGGTTGCCGGCGGCAAAGATAGCCGTCAGCGGCACCAGGCTCAGGTTGAGGGGAAAGTTCCACGGCACGATGACCCCCACCACGCCCAGCGGCTGCGGGATGACGCGGTTGCTGGCCAGGCCGAAGGTGAGGCGGTCGATGTGGCGGCGCTGCGGCCGCATCCAGCCGCGCAGGTGCTTGAGTGCATGGGTGATGCCATCCACCACGGGCACCACCTCGGCCAGCAGCGTCTCGTGGCGCGAGCGGTGGCCGTAGTCGGCGCTGATGGCGTCGCAGAGAGCGTCCTTGTTCTCGCGCACGAAGCGCTGCAGGGTCAGCAGGTCCTGCCGGCGTGCCGGCAGGTCGGGCACCGGCTGGGCGCGGTAGGCATTGCGCTGCAAGGCCAGGGCGTCCTGGAGCATCAGCGTGGTGGCTTGGTGGGGCAGGTCTGCGGCGGCATTCATCGTGGTCTCCTGGGTCGATTCCACGCCGGGGCGGGGAGTCGGCAGGATACAAGAGCAGCCGGCTGCTCAGCAGGCTGAGAGTACCCCCCAAGCGCAACGTTCGGGCTTTCACTTCACGGAGCCGGCAATGAGCCAGATCGCCTGCGGCAGGCCGCCGCCCGATCGCATGGTGACAATGCCGATTTGCAGTTCGCTCACCCCGCCACCCGCCATGCCCAAGATCCCTCGGCGCCCAGCCGCCGCCCAAGCCCCCGACCCTGCCCAGATCGCCGCCGTGCGCCGCGCTGCGAAGGCCGGCCAGGCATCCCAGGCACAGCAGCGCCTGGCCTCACTGCGCGCAGCGTTTCCCGGGTTCAAGCCCCTGCTGGGCCTGGCCTGGGAGGTGGAAGACCTGGTGGGCGACCCGATGTGCGCGACCGCCCGAGCCTATGAGTGGCACCAGGCCGTGCCCGGCAGCCGCGCCGCGCTGGAGGCCTTGCACGACAGCGCCGACCAGGCGGGGCTGATCGCCCTGCAGATCAGCGCCTATCGCGCCCTGCAGACCCTGGGGGACGCAGGGAACCTACTGCCCCTGCCGGCGTTCATCAAGGCGGACGATTCCCTCAGCCACGAACAAGCCGAAGCGCTGGACCTGGGCCGCATGCATCTGCATGCCGGCAACCCGCAGGCCACGGCGGCCGTGCTGCGTGGGGTGGAACACCCGGCGGCGCGCAACAACCTGGCGGTGGCTTTGTTCGCGATCGGCGACGTGGCGGCCGCACTCAAAGTCGCCGAGGCCAACTGGCAAGGCGAGCAGCCCAACCTGTTTGCGCTGGAGCGCATGCTGCGCTGGCGCTGCTGGACCGCGGGCATGGACCGCTGTGCAGGTTTTGCCGCCACCCTGCGCCAGGCCACACCCGACCGCGCCGATCACGCAATCGCCCAGGTCGCCGCCTTGCGCTTTCTGGGCCAGGACGCAGCGGCTCACCAAGCCTGGAAAGACGCGGCGCCGGCGCCGTACTGGAAGCCGGGCGACCCGGCGCGCGGCATGTTCGATGCCGTGGGGAACCCCGCTGCCGAGTGGCCCGGCGGCCCCATCCAGTGGTTCCCGCCCGTCTGGGTGGATGTGATGCGCACCCTCGCAGAGCAATCGCAACAAAAGGGCCCGGACTCGGCGCAGGCCCGCATTGACGCCCAGTTCGACACCCAGTTCGACGCCTGCGACGCGCATGCGGACTACCTGGGCCGCGCCATGGCCCTGGGGGAAGCGCCGACGCGCGAGTTGGCCCGGGAGGTGCTGAAACGACGAGCCCGGCGCGGCGACGCGGCCGCACTAGCCACGCTGGAAATTGGCCTCAAACACCCCGCCGGTACCGATGCCGAACGAGGTGAGGTGCTGACCTGGCTGCTGGCACATGAGTTGATAAGGTCCGGCGAGCCGATGGAAATCTGGCGGTCGGGCAGCTTGCGCCGGATCAGTCCGAGCCGCATGAAGATCCACAGCGAGCAAGGCCCCAGCCCCTTCCCTCCCAAGGGGGACGCCTTGAACCGGCAGGTGATCGAGGCGATGCATCGCGGCGCCTTGCATGACGCCCTGGAACTGGCGCAACGCTTGCAGCGTCTGTACCCGCAACACCCCATGCCGCTGACGCACCTGGCGGTCATCAAGGAAGCCCTGCAGCACCCGAGCGCCGAGGTCACCGACCTGTGCCGCCAGGCGCATGCCCTGGATCCGCATTACCTGTTTGCACGCTGTGGGCTGGCGGGCCGCCTGGCCGCACAAGGCCAGAAGGAAGAGGCGCGCGCGCTGCTCGATGGCCTGCTGGAGCAGCGGCAGGAGATGCACTACAGCGAATACCGCAGCGTCATGCAAGCGCAGCGCGCACTGGCGGTGGCGGACGGCGACCACGAGGCGGTGCAGGCGGCGGATGCGGCATTGGCAGAGTTGGCGCGGCAGTTTTCGCGCTGAGTCGCGGGCACCCTGCACCGGGGTACCGGTGCGACCCGCCGAGCGGGAGCTCAGCCGCATTGGGGCGGCCCGGCGCTAGCCGAGTCGTGCCTTACAGTGATGGTCAAGAAAAACGGCGTCGCGCTCGGGCCAATCTTCTGCAAGACGACACCCTGTTTGCCGAATTACAAGCCAGGCTCGATGAACAGTTCAAGGAGAGCTCGCGCTTGCAGGAAGCGATAAGGCAGAACATGGAGCACCTGAAACATGGCCTCTGAACACCGCGGGCAACGTGGCCGCACCGACCGTGGCGCAACCTTCCCGGTGGCACCGGCGCCTGCCGAGGCCCCCCCGGACTATGCGTCGCTGCTGAGCGAGATCAAGCAGCACATCGCGCGGGAACGCGTGCGCGTGGTACTGGCCAGCAACGCCGCCATGGTGGTGCTGTACTGGGACATCGGACAGCGCATCCTGGACAAGCAGCAGGCGCATGGCTGGGGCGCACGCATCATCGACCGCCTGTCGGCAGACCTGCGCGCCGCCTTCCCCGACATGAAGGGCTTTTCTCCGCGCAACCTCAAATACATGCGCGCCTTCGCCCAGGCCTGGCCGGAGCGACCAATTGTGCAGACGGCGGTTGCACAATTGACTTGGTCCCACAACGTCGTCCTGCTGGAGAAGCTGGCTACCGCCGAGCAACGCCTGTGGTACGCGCGGCAGACCATGGCGCAGGGCTGGTCGCGCGACGTGCTGGCGGTGCAGATCCAGTCGCAGGCCATTGACCGGCAAGGCCAGGCACAGAACAACTTCCCCGCGACCTTGCCACCACCCGACTCTGATCTGGCGGTGCAGGTGTTCAAGGACCCGTACCTGTTCGATTTCCTGGGCACCGATGCGCCACGCCAGGAAAAGGACCTGGAGCAAGGCCTGATCGCCCACATCCAGGACTTCCTGCTGGAACTGGGTCAGGGCTTTGCCTTCGTCGGGCGGCAGGTGCATCTGGAACTGGGTGGGGAGGACTTCTACCTCGACCTGCTCTTCTATCACCTCAAGCTGCGCCGCTACGTGGTGATCGAACTCAAGGCCCGCCCGTTCACTGCGGCCGATGGCGCGCAACTGGGCCTGTACATGACCGCCGTGGACCGCCTGTTGGCCCACCCGGACGACCAGCCCACGCTGGGGCTGCTGCTGGTGCGCGAGAAGAACCGCATCCTGGTGGAGTACGCGCTGAGCGGCAGCAACCAACCCATCAGTGTGGCGGAATGGCAGACGCAACTGACACGGCAGTTGCCCAGCGAATTGCAGGCGAGCTTGCCGAGTATTGAGGAGATTGAGGCGGAGTTGGCCGGGGATGTGGAGGAACGGGAGTGAGTCACTGGACGACAGTGCGCTTAGACCAAAGTGGCCGACCTGAAGTCGGGATGAGCGCCATGGAAGGCAAGCCATGACCAAGCGCACCGAGGCTTAGCGGGTCAGGTATCCCCATGCGATTCGACGGCAAGCTCAACTCATGGAATGACGAGAGGGGCTTTGGCTTCATCCAGCCTACCCAGGGTGGTGACGAAATCTTCGTCCACATCAAGGCGTTTCCGGCGGGCACCGGCCGTCCCATAGTTGGCTTGGCCTTGTCCTTCGAAGTCGAGCCCGGCCCCAATGGCAGGAAGCGAGCGAAGGCTGTGCAGTTCATGCGGAAAAGCTCCCGGCGCATCCCGCAGCGCCACGAGTCCCCCGCGCCGTGGACACTGCCCCGCTTGCTGGTCGTTCCCGTCTTCGCCGCCATCTACTGGTTCGTGGCAAGCCGATGGCCGGTCAAGCCAGGAGTTCCGCTGACGTACCTGTTGTCGAGCATGATCACGTTCCTGGCGTACGCACTGGACAAGTCTGCCGCACGTCAAGGACGCTGGCGTATCAGTGAAGCAAAGTTGCACTTCCTGGGCCTCGCATGCGGCTGGCCTGGCGCACTGCTCGCGCAGCAGTTGCTCCGCCATAAGTCGTCCAAGCCCGCGTTCGTTTCTTCCTACTGGACGACTGTGGTGGTCAACATCGTTGGATTCGTCGTTGTGCATTCGCTGCTTTTCGCCAACCGCGGTCTGGCTTGGCTCTCTCATTCCTGAGCGGGCGCTGTCCTTCGTCATCGCTGGTGCACACTACGCACGCCCGTGAGCCCCCTCCGCTCGCCAGGCCCCGGAAAACACACCCCATGCACCGCAACCTCAGTTCAACCCTCACCACCTGGCCCTTCGTCGCCAGCCTGCTGGCCCTGCTCGTCAACGACGCCTGGCTCAAGGCCGCCCATCCCGGCCTGATCACCGGCAAGCTCTCGGACATTGCAGGCGTGGCCCTCGTGACGCTGCTGCTGCTGGCCCTGTGCCCGCGCCGCCCCGGTGCGGTCTACACCGGCATGGCGGTGGCGTTTGCATGGTGGAAGAGCCCCCTCTCCCAGCCGCTCCTGGACGCGGCCAACACCTTGCTGCCCGTCACCCTGGGCCGGACGGTCGACTACACCGACCTGCTGGCCCTGTGCGTCATGCCCCTGTGCCGCAAGGTCGCTGCCAGCCCGGATGGGTACGCCATGCCCTGGCCGCAGGCCCGCCGCCTGCTGGTGGTGCCCCTGGTGGCCCTGACGCTCTTCGGCCTGATGGCGACGGCTGTCCTGCCGCTCACGCGGCAGGACTACGTGATCCGGCGCACCGACCCCGCGGCCGAGCTGGCCCGGGCATCGGTTGCCGAAGTGGTGGCCGAAGTGGCCAAGAAGCATGGCCTCGCCTGCAAGGAATGCAGCGACACCTCGACCACGGCCACGTACTCCGGCGACGGACTCAGCCTGAGCTACACGTTTCCAGCCGCGAACGCCATCCAGTTCACGGTCCAGGCGAGCACCGGCACGCCCTTCATCAGCCCGTCCGGCGGCGACAAGGCCGACCGCTTGCGCGCCGACCTCAAGACCACCCTCGCCATCCGGTTCAGGGGACTTGAGTACATCGAGAAGCTCGAACCTCAATGAGGCCGGCCCCGGGCCCAGGTCGATCCGGCGGGGCCCTCAGAACCGATACCCCAGGTGGATGGCGGCAAAGCCCCCCGCCGCGCGCCACTTGAACACCCGGTCACCCACCGGCACGTCGGCAGCATCCAGGTCGTAGCTCAGGGCCACCCAGGGGGTCACGTAGAAGCCGCGGCCCAGCTCCTGCCGGTAGCCAGCTTCCACGCCAACGTTGAGGCTGTCCCTGGACACCGCCTGGGCCAAGTCGGTCCGTTCGATCCGGGTCCGCACCGAGCTGAGTTCGGTGCCCACGAACGCGCCGCGGCGGGAGGGCGACAGGTCGTAGTGAAGCTTGAGGCCCACGCCGCGGACCGAGGACTCGAAGCCTGCGTTGCCGTGGACCCATTCGGGCACATCGGCCGCAAACACGCCCGCTGAGAGCCGGTAGAACCCGGACTCGCGCGCCACGTGAAGCGAATAGCCCTTGAGTGCAAAGGCCAGCGGGTCGGTCTCGAGGGTCCATGCCGGCCCGTCTTGCGCCGCCGCCGCCGGCATGGCAGGGAGGGTGGCCAGCGCCGCGCAGGCCATGGCTCGTTGCACCCAGACAGGCCGGGTGCCCGGTCTGCCGCACGGCCTGCCGCCCCAAGGCCTCTTCCTGCACCAGCGAGATGCGCGCGTCGGGGTCATTCAGGACGCTGGGGTCAAACCCCGTGGCCGCCAGCAGCTGTGCAAGGTCGGCGCCCAGCGCCGTGGCCGCGCGCACGATCAGCGCACCGACGCGGGCGGACACCTGCGGTTCAGGTTTGAGCTTGCTCATGGCGCTCATGGAATACACCAGCCTCACCGCGGGCCGGCGTTCGATGCACCCCGCGCGAGTGCGCCGCCCGCCCCAGGCGTCAGCGGCAGCCGGCGCCGGGACGCCTTAGGAGATTTCCAGGTTCCGCCGCCGCCGCACCACCACCACGGGCGGCTTGGCCGGCGCCTTGGCGATGAGCCGCTGGCGGGCCCAATCGCCGTTGCGCAGCTGGTGCGCCGCGACCTGCTGCGCGGTGGCTCGCTCCACGGCGGCGGTGAGTTGCGACTGGCTCAGTTCGTTCACGTGGTCGCCGTTGACCTGCACGTACCGGCCCTGCCGGTCGATGGCCAGGGCGCCCACCTGGGGGCCGCGCTGCACGCTGCCCAGCAGTCGCAGGTCGTCTTCGGGTGAACGGGGGTGGGTGAACGAGGCCCATTCGTCCGACCCCAGCGTCACGGTCCATTTCTTTTTCATGGCGCGATTCTGCCTTCAGTAGGCCGCCGTGGGCAGCCCTCCTGCACGCAATGAAGGCTGCGGCGGCGAAGACCCTCGGATCTTGCATACCGTTCGCGCCGGCGGCGCGGCATCTGGCGCCGATGACAGCGCTTTCATCGCAGGCGCCTGGCCGGCGGCGACCGCGCTGCGCACAGTGTGCCCGTCGCCACTTCCTCTGCATCACAGGAGCCCCCATGATCACCACCACCCTTCAACACACCCCCACCTGGGTCTTTGGCCTGTTCGTCGCGCTGGTCGCGCTCGGCCTGTCGATGTCGTTCCCGCGCACGATGTCCCTGCGTCGCAGCCTGATGCTGCCGCTGGCGCTGCTGGGTTTGTCACTGCTGGGCGTGGCCTCTGCCTTCGGCAGCCACGCCCTGGCGCTGCCGGCGTGGGCCGCCGGCCTGGCCGCCGCCTTGCTGGCACTGCAGGGCCGCGTCGATACCTCCGGGGTGCGCTTCTCGGCCGAGACGCGGCGCTTTCAGGTGCCCGGCAGCTGGGTGCCGCTGGCGTTGATGCTGGGGCTGTTCAGCCTGAAGTTCGGCGTGGGGGTTGCGCTGGCCATGCAGCCGGACCTGCGCCAGTCCGCCGGCTTGGCGGTGGCGGCCAGCGCGACGTATGGGCTCTTCAGTGGCGTGTTCCTGGGCCGGGCCCTGGCGCTGTGGGCGCTCGCCCGCCAGGCGATGTGGCCGCAGCATGCCTGAATTGACGGCCCCTAGACACCTCCGGTGTCGTCCCCCGAGGGGATCAGCCGCCTTGGGGCGGCCCGGCGCCGGCTGATTTGACGCCCCCGGGACACCGCCAGTGTCGTCCCTCGGGGGATCGCTGAACCGGCCATCCCGGTTCAGTCGTCCATCAACCGCGCCTTCACGCTCTTGCCCTTGACCTTGCCGCCGGACAACTTGCGCAGCACCTGCGCGGCAATGCCGGCCTGCACCGCCACATAGGTGGAGAACTCGTTCACGTTGATCTTGCCGATCTGCGTGCCATCGAAGCCCATGTCCTTGGTGAGCGCACCCAGCACGTCGCCGGGGCGGATCTTCTCCTTGCGGCCGCCGAGGATCTGCACGGTGCGCATGGGCGGCTGCAGCGGCCCCTGGCCGGTGTCGCGCAAGCCGCTCAAGGGCTCCCACTCGGAGGTGAAGCCCAGCGCCTGTTCCAGCTGGCCCACGCGGCCCATCTCGTCCATGCTCACCAGGCTGAAGGCCCAGCCGGCTTCGTCGGCACGGCCGGTGCGGCCGATGCGGTGGGTGTGGGTGGCGGCGTCGGGCGTCACGTCCACGTTGATCACGGCCTCGATGCCCGCCACGTCCAGCCCGCGCGCGGCAATGTCGGAGGCCACCAGCACGCTGCAGCTGCGGTTGGCAAAGCGCACCAGCACCTGGTCGCGCTCGCGCTGGTCCAGGTCGCCGTGCAGTTCCAGTGCGCTGAAGCCTTGGGCGCGCAGCACCTCCACCAGGTCGCGGCATTGCTGCTTGGTGTTGCAGAACGCCAGCGTGCTGACCGGGCGGTGGTGATTCAGCAGTTGCGAGACGGCGTGCAGGCGCTGCTCCTCCGCCACCTCGTAGAAGCGCTGGCGGATCTTGGCCGGGGCGTGAACCTCGCGCAGCGTCACCTCCTGGGGCTGGCGCATGAAAGCCGCGCTGAGCTTGGCAATGCCTTCAGGGTAGGTGGCGGAGAACAGCAAGGTCTGGCGCGCCGCCGGGCATTGCTTCACCACTGTGACGATGTCGTCGTGGAAGCCCATATCCAGCATGCGGTCGGCTTCGTCCAGCACCAGCGTGGTCAAGGCATCGAGGGTGAGGCTGCCGCGCTCCAGGTGGTCCATCAGGCGGCCGGGGGTGCCCACCACGACGTGCGCGCCGTGCTCCAGGCTGGCCAGTTGCGGCTGCATGGGGCTGCCGCCGCACAAGGTGAGTACCTTGATATGGTCTTCGGCGCGCGCCAGGCGCCGCACCTCCTGCGTCACCTGCTCGGCCAGCTCGCGTGTGGGGCACAGCACCAAAGCCTGCACGGCAAAACGGCGCGGGTTCAGCTTGGCCAGCAAGGCCAGGCCAAAGGCTGCGGTCTTGCCGCTGCCGGTCTTGGCCTGGGCGATCAGGTCATGCCCGGCCAGAGCCAGCGGCAGGCTGGCAGCCTGGATCGGCGTCATGGCGGTGTAGCCCAGTTGCTCCAGGTTCGCCAGGGCGGCGGGAGACAGCGGCAGGCTGCTGAAAGAGGTGCCGGCGGGCACAACGGCACAATCGGGTGATGGGTTCATGCGCGATTATCGGGACCCTGGGCTCTTGCCCGCTTGTTTTGCCCCCTGGTCACGACTGGGGTGGCCCCTCCAATCGCGCGGCCCTCCCTCTGCTTTTCCATGCCCACGAACACGACCACCCCGACCGCGACTTCCCAGCCCGCCGCCCCGCCCGCCGCCCCGAGCCTGCCCAACCCGCGCCACCTGCCGCGGGTGCCGCCGCACATCGGCCGCGAGCAGCTCGCACGCATCTGCCACGCCGCTTACACCTTGCCCCAGGTGGTGAAGCCGGCCGACTACCTGCCCGAAAACAGCCCCGACTTCGAAACCCACCTCGACAAACTGGGCTTGGTGCTGTTGCAAAAAGCCTCCTCCGCGGGTGGCCGGCCCAGCCGCTGGATCGCCCCGGACCTGATGGACAGCGCCCTGGCCCACCTGGACGCGGTGGGCGGCGGCCCCAAGACGCGCCCGCTGGTGCAGGAGCGCACCGCCGCGCTGGAGGCGCTGGGCGTGTCGCGCAGCGCCGGCGTGTGGACCCGGCTGATCAGCCATGCCTTGCCGCTGACGGAGCCCGGCTGGCACGTGCCGGTGCGGTTCCGCATTCCGGTGGACGCCCCGAGCGTGTGGGCCTACTACCGCAGCGGCGACCCGGTGGCGCTGCGGGCGGCGCTGGGCACGGTGCCCGCCTTCCCGCATGCCACGGAAATGATGGCCCACCTGGAGACGCTGCTGGAACGCAGCCGCTCGTTCAAGCCGCATCACCTGGAGTCGCTGCTGCCGCGGCTGCAGGCGGAATGTGCCGTGCCGCAGGACCTGGCCAGCCTCAAGACCGCCTGCACCCGCGCGCAAGACCGCTGGGAACGCCGCGTGGCCGAGCTGGACACGCTGGAAGGCCTGAACAACGAACTGGCCTTCCAGGGCTACCCGGACAACTTTGAGAAGGCACGCCGCCTGCAGCGCAGCGTGACCTTGTACGTAGGCCCCCCCAACAGCGGCAAGACCCACGCCGCGTTCGAGCGCCTGGCGCAGGCCTGGGACGGCGCCTACCTGGCGCCGCTGCGCCTGCTGGCGCTGGAGGGGCGCGACCGGCTGGTGGGCCGGGGCGTGCCCTGCTCGCTGCTCACCGGCGAGGAGAACGTGCCGGCCGACGCGGCGCGCGTGGTCTCCAGCACCATCGAGATGGTGGACACCAACAAGCCCATCGACGTGGCCGTGATCGACGAAGCGCAGATGATCTTCGACCCGTACCGCGGCTGGGCCTGGACCCAGGCCATCGTGGCGGTGCCGGCCAACGAGGTGATCATCATCTGCTCCGCCTACGCGGTGCCGGCGATCGAGAACCTGCTGGGCCTGTGCGGCGAGCGCTGCACGGTGCACCACTTCGCGCGCAAGCAGCATGTGCAGGTGATGGCGCACCCGGTGCCCATCGAGGCGCTGAAGCTGGGCGACGCGGTGGTGGCCTTCAGCCGCCGCGAGGTGCTGATGCTGCGCGACCAGATCGCCGCCAGCGGCCACCCGGTTTCGGTGATCTACGGCGCCCTGCCGCCGGAGGTGCGGCGGCGCGAGGCCGAGCGCTTCGCCAAGGGCGAGTCGCACATCCTGGTGGCGACAGACGCCATCGGCATGGGGCTGAACCTGCCGATCCGGCGCGTGCTGTTCAGCACCATGACCAAGTTCGACGGCCAGGCCGACCGGGTGCTGAATGAGTCCGAGGTGCACCAGATCGCCGGCCGGGCCGGGCGCTTTGGCATGCACGAAGAGGGCTTCGCGGGCGTGCTGAAAGAGGCCGAGCCCTCGGCCGGGCGGGTGCTGAAGGAACTGCTGGCCAAGCAGCCACGCGCGCCGCGCGACTTCAAGGCGCCGGTGGCCCCCAACGGCTGGCACGTGGAAACCATTGCCTCGCGCCTGCACGAGACCCGGCTGCGCGAGGTGCTGCGGGTGTTCGTGGAGCAGCTCAAGCTCGATGACGCGCATTTCGCGGTGGCCGAGCTGGAGCAGATGCTGGAACTGGCCGAACAACTGGACCAGAGCGCCGGCCGGCTCACGCTGAAGGAACGCTTCATCTACGCCCAGGCCCCCGTGGACACGCGCACCGACTCGCAGTTGCAGGAGTTCCTGGACTGGAGCAGCAACCACGCCCAGGCCGGCCGCGCCGGCACGCCGTGGTTCCTGGAGCAGGTGGACGGCCACAGCCGGCTCGACCGCATGGAGCAGGCCTTGCGCGCCTGCACCTTGTGGCTGTGGCTGGACCTGCGCTTCCCCGGCGTCTACGGTCACCTGGACGAGGTGGTCGCCCTGCGCAGCAGCCTCAACGACGGCATTGAGCGCGAGCTCAAGGGCAAGCGGCCGCTGGCCCAGCGCAGGATGCGCCGATGAAAACCCCCAAGCGCCTGCAGTCCCTGGTGGAAGAAGGCCTGATCGACACGGTGGTGCGCCAGCTCATGAGCGGCAAGGAGGCCACCGTCTACGTGGTGCGCTGTGGCGAGGAAACCCGCTGCGCCAAGGTCTACAAGGAGGCGACGCATCGCAGTTTCCGGCAGGCGGTGGACTACACCGAGAACCGCAAGGTCAAGAACACCCGCCAGGCCCGCGCCATGGCCAAGGGCACGCGCTTTGGCCGCGAGGCGCAGGAGGCAGCCTGGCAGAGCGCCGAGGTGGATGCGCTGTACCGCCTGGCCGCAGCCGGCGTGTGCGTGCCGCGGCCCTACAACTTCTTGGATGGCGTGTTGCTGATGGACCTGGTGACCGACGCCAACGGTGACGCCGCCCCGCGCCTGAACGACCTGGAGTTCAGCCCCGAGGATGCGCGCGCCCACCATGCCACGCTGCTGATGGAGGTGGTGCGCATGCTGTGCGCGGGGGTCGTGCACGGCGACTTGTCGGAATTCAACATCCTGCTGGGCGAGCAGGGGCCGGTCATCATCGACCTGCCGCAGGCGGTGGATGCCGCCGGCAACAACCATGCGCAGCGCATGCTGCTGCGCGACGTGGGCAACCTGAACAGCTTCTTCGGCCGCTTTGCGCCCGAGCTGCTGCACACCCAGCATGGCGCCGAGATCTGGGACCAGTACCAGCGCGGCGCGTTGCATCCCGAGGTGGTGCTCACCGGCCGCTTTGAGCGCAAGCGCACGGCGGTGAACGTGGGCGAGGTGCTGCGCGAGATCGACGACGCACGGGCAGAAGAGGCGGCGCGGCGGCTGCGGGCGCAGCCGGGGCACTGACCCGGCCGCCCGGCCGGCGAACGAGCGACACCGGTGCTCCGGTGCCGCTCGCCCCACTCAATCCACGGCCACCCGGGTCTTGATTCCCAGCAGCGCGAGCGTGCGCTGGATGCCGCGTTCGAACGCATTGAGCGTGTGTTCGGAGATCGGCGCGTTGACCAGCACCACCCGCGCGGTCTCGCTGGCCCGCTCAAACTGCCGCAGGAAGCGCGCGGACGCGTCCGGTGACAAGGTCAGCAGCAGGGAGGTTGTCAGGACCTCCTGCGCAATCAAGTCACCTTTGAGTTCGCAGATTCGCTCGGTCGCATCGTGAAGGCTTCTCATCGTCCAACTCATGAGTGAGGGTCGTCACACGCACAGGGCCGGAGGGCCCTGTGCAGGCCCGGCAAAGCCGCAATGGCTCATACCGCATGGCTATTGGACGGCACCGCGGCCCGGCGGGCCGCGACGATCCGACGAAGGGCGTGTGGATACGAAGCCCCACGGGGATCACTGCGGCTGGAACCCCGCCTCCCATCTGCCACAGGAAAACCGACCACACATTGGCATTGGCGGTTTCGCTGATGCGCTGTGCCCGACCCGAACCCATGCCGTGGTCGCCGGCGAAGTCCACGCGCAACAACACCGGCTTGCCGCTGGCTGTGGCGGCCTCCAGGCGCGCTTTTTTGCGCCTTGACCCTCGATCGAGGTCGGCGCCCCGGCCGGCTTTTCGGGACGGGGTACTTTGGTTCGTGACGTCCGTCTGGGGCAAACCAGTGCGAACAACAATCCCCCGCTTCCTCTTCTCTTGAGAGCCTGACCCCCGTGCGGATGAGGGCGGACCGGCAAACCTGGGGCAGTGCATCGCCGTCCCGCCGACCCCGCCGCACCGGCGACAACCCCCCTGCCCAGACAGCAACTCATCGTCATGAGAATCACGCCGGGATTGCCCGCCAACTCCACCATGCAAGTCATCGGTACGGACGACCCGGGACAGCCTGGGACGGTCCCACAACCCTCAGGGCTTGCATGCTCCGCAAGCGGGTTGCGTCCGCGTGCGATCGATCCAGGTGTGGCGATGCTGCCGGCGACCAGTGCGCCACGCGCTCGCCCGGCGGTGCTCCACTGGCCGGATGGACGCAAGTCGGAGGGATCCACGACGACTGCCGCAGGTGAGCGTCCCAGGTTCGAGTTCAAGCCCAGCGACCGGGTGATCCAAAGCCATAAGGCGCTTGCAAAACAAGCAGCCGGTGTCCGCGGCAGAACCCTTCAGGTGAGACCATCACCGGGTTCCCCCCACGGGGAACTGGTGCCGAGCCTGCCCTCACTGGAAGAACTGGGACTGAGGCCTGGCGGCATTTTGCAAGTGGGAGCGAAAGACTGCGTACGCAGGATGGGCAGCCTGATGATCGAGACAAAGGACACGGTGCCGAGCCCCGTTGACCTGCGCACGCTCATCGAAACTGCAGCCGGGCTCATGTCGTATGGGCTCACTCCCATCATGCAAACCGGGCTCAACACGGTTCTGGGCAAGGCCTTGCGGGCGCTGGCCCCTCAATGCCCCGATGAAGCGGTAGCCCTGCACACTGCCGCAGCTCTGGAGGCGCACCACGTCATCAGCATGAAAAGCGCCGTGCCGTCGTACAGCCACAGGGATGTCCCAAGAACACAAGCCACACAAGCCGTCAAGAGTTCCTTCGACTTGCCAGCCGTCACCCGCATGCTGGACGCGCTATCGCCCGGGCAGCATTTGTATGTGCCCGTGACGGAGGAAGTCCAGGGCCTTGGGGGACACGGACTGGCGATCGCCGTTACCCGGCACACTGAAGGCAGCTACCGCCTGAGCGTGATCAACAGCGAGGGATGGCCCAGCCTCGGCCGAGCCAAGGGCTGCGACATGCCCGCAGTCTTCAAGACACTATCGCGCCAGGAAATGCTTGACGCCATGGCAAGACTGTTGAGCGGCGCAGCCCTCGTTCAGCCTCCCGGTGCCGCTGCCGGCACGTGGTACGGCCGCAAAGGCCTGCCTCTGCTCACGTGGTTGCAAAAAGCCGGGAACACGGACGCCGAACCGTGCGCGCGGTACCACGGCGGCATGGATTTTCGGCAGCGCCCCCAAAAAGGCTTCGACTGCGGCATCGAGGTCTCATTTGCCTTCATGGCCACTGTCTTGCCGCCCGCCGTATATAAGCTGGCGAAAGCGGCCGGCCTGAACGCGCTCAAGGAAATCTATCAGGCTCTCAAAGAGTCGGGCGACGTACCGGACGACATGAGGACCTACATGGCCGAACAGCGCTTGAACGAACGGATCACCAACGCGCTGAGCGGATCGGTGGCAGCGCCGTTGCGTATCAGCAGCTAGTGCAGTGTTCGACGCTATGCGGCACATAAAGCCGCGCCTTTGCCGCCCTGGCGTCGTTGCAAATCCTCGCGATGCCTCCGGGCATCGCTGCGGT
>Ga0307516_10001410_pt1 | contig 33204 bp, 24 predicted proteins | sample 19_EM_MG_FD_203310 | JGI IMG/M metagenome (GOLD analysis project Ga0307516, IMG submission 203310) | Populus trichocarpa ectomycorrhiza microbial communities from riparian zone in the Pacific Northwest, United States - 19_EM | ecosystem: Host-associated > Plants > Roots > Unclassified | place...
TACCGGGACCAGAGCATCGTCAAGGAGACCACGGTGACCGCCGGCGCCACCTCGGCCGTGCTGTCCGGCCTGCCCACGGCCGGCGGGCATTACCTGGTGACGGTCTGCGCCGGTGGCACCCCGGTCGCCTACCGGGGCGTGTTCGCCGACAAACAGGTCGAGGCGTACCCGGCCGCGCTGGTGAAGATCACCGGGAACACGTTCCGGTTCGCGACCCCGGCGACGGCGGACTGGTACAAGCTCTATGTGAAGGAGGACGGTGTGGCCAAGACCTTCGCCACCACCTATTCGTCGGGGGCGAAGCCGTACATCATCCGGGGGCGGACAACCCTGACGGCGCTGACGGTCGCCATGGCCAAGTCCACTTCGGAGGTCACGGTGACGATCGAGGACTACTCGGGCAACACCGCGACCACGGTGGTGCGGAGTGCCGCGACCGGCTGAGCCGCCCCCGGGTACGGTGTTGGCCCCGAGAAAACCGAGGAAGCATGCCGCCGCGCAAAAGCCGCCCGACCCTCAAGGATCTGGCCACCCGCCTGGGGATCTCCGAGTCGGCCGCGTCGTTCGCGCTCAACGGCCGGCCCGGCGTCTCGGAGCAGACCCGCCAGCGGGTGCTGAACCTGGCGAAGGAGTTGCAGTGGGCGCCGCACCACGCGGCGCGCACGCTCTCCGGCATCGTCACGTCGATGACCGTCGGCTTCGTGCTGACCCGCGACGTGCGGGAGTTCGGGATGGAGAGCTTCTACCTGCGGCTGCTGACCGGCGCGCAGGCGGTGCTCAGCGACCGGGGCTACGCGCTGCTGTTCCAGATGACGCGCTCGGTCGACGAGGAACTGACCGTGCTGCGCCGCTGGAGCGAGGAGCGCCGGGTCGAGGGCGTGATCATCAGCGACCTGCGCCGGGGCGACCGGCGGCCGGCGCACCTGCGGGAGCTGGGCCTGCCGGCCGTACTGGCCGGCGGGCCCGACCCGAAGCGGCTGCTGCCGTGCGTCGCGGTCGACGACGGGGTGGCGATCCGGCTGCTCGTCGAGCACCTGCGGGGGACCGGGCACCGGCGGTTGGCGTATGTCAGCGGCCCGGCCGACCTGCTGCACGTACACCGCCGGACGGCCGCGTTCTGGCAGGCCGCGGCGGGCGTGCTGGCCGAGCCGGCGGTGGTCGGCACCGACTACAGCGACGAGCAGGGGGCGGTCGCCACCCGCCGGCTGGTCGACGCGGCCTCCCGGCCGGACGCGGTGATCTTCGACAACGAGGTGCTGGCGGTGGCCGGGGTGCGGGCGCTGCGCGCGGCGGGCCTGTCCGTGCCGGCCGACATCTCGGTGGTCAGTTGCGAGGACTCGGCGATCTGTATGGCGTTGACGCCGTCGCTGACCGCGGTGCAGCGCGACCCGATCGTGTTCGGCGAGGCGGTGGCGCGCAAGCTGCTCCGGCTGGTACACGACGAGCCGGAGCCGGCCGGCGCGGTGCAGCAGCCGACCATCGCCATCCGGGAGAGCACTCGCGCTCGTTAATTTGATCCGCATCTATCAAGCTATTTGTTGATATCTATTGACTGTAGCACTAAAGCGCTTTAGCGTTTGGCCTCGTGCACCTCAATTCGTCCACTGTGCTCGCCCGCCTGCAGCGGGTGGTCCGGGAACGCCTCCGTCCCCAACTGCACCGGCCGCTCGCCGACGTTTCGGTGACCGCCTGGCGGGTCGACGGCGACGGCGAGCCCGTGCCGGCCGCCCGAGCGCTCGGGTTGGCCGGGGAACAGCCCGCCTATCAACCGCTCGCCGTCGGCGACACCTGGGCGCCGGCGTGGGGCACCACCTGGCTGCGCGTCGAGGGCCGGGTGCCCGACTCCTCGTCGCCGGTCGAGCTGGTGCTCGACCTGGGCTGGTTCGACCACTCGGTGGGCGGGCACTGCGAGGGTCTCGCCTATCGCCCGGACGGGGTGCCGGTCAAGGCCCTGCACCCACGCAACGGGTGGGTGCGGTTGACCGGGCCGGGCGCCGCCCCCGGCGTGCTCGCCGCGGACGGCTCGTTCACGCTCTACGTCGAGGCTGCCGCCAACCCGCTGCTGCTGGGCCTGCCGCCCTTTGTGGAGACCACGCTCGGCGAGAAACCCGGCCCGGGCGAGCCCGAGCCGTACCGTCTGGTCGCCGCCTGGCTCGGCGAGTTCTCCCCGGACGTCTTCGCGCTGCTGCGCGACCTTGAGGCCACCGGCGACCTGCTGCCGCACCTGGGCCCGGACGAACCGCGCTACTGGCGGGTGCTGCGCGCCGTCGAGGCCGCCCTCGACGCGACCGGTGTCGCGGAGGCCCGCGCGGCGCTGGCCGGCGTGCTGGACCGGCCGGCCCACGCCACCGCGCACCAGATGACGGCGGTCGGCCACGCACACATCGACTCGGCCTGGCTGTGGCCGCTGCGCGAGACCCGGCGCAAGGTGGCGCGCACGCTCACCAACGTGCTGGCGCTGATGGAGACCGACCCCGACCTGGTGTACGCGATGTCCTCGGCCCAGCAGTTCGCCTGGGTGCAGGAGGACCACCCGGAGCTGTTCGAGCGGGTCCGCGAGCGGGTGGCGCAGAGCCGCATCGTGCCGGTCGGCGGCATGTGGGTGGAGTCGGACGCGGTGATGCCGGCCGGCGAGTCGCTGGTCCGGCAGATCAGCTACGGCAAGCGCTACTTCGCCGAGCAGTTCGGGCAGGATTCCGAAGTGGTCTGGCTGCCGGACAGCTTCGGCTACTCCGGAGCGTGGCCGCAACTGGCCCGCCGGGCCGGATACCGCTGGTTCCTCACCCAAAAGATCTCCTGGAACGACACCACCGTCTTCCCGCACCACACCTTCGCCTGGGAAGGCATCGACGGCACCCGCATCTTCACCCACTTCCCGCCGTCGGACACGTACGCCGCCGAGGTCACCGCGGCCGAACTCCGGCACGCCGTGACCAACTTCCGCGACAAGGCGATCTCCAGCCACTCGCTGCTGCTGTTCGGGTACGGCGACGGCGGCGGCGGTCCCAACCGGGAGATGCTCGCCCGCGCCCGGCGCTTCCACGACCTGGAGGGCGCGCCCCGGGTCACCCTGCGCAGCCCGGAGGACTTCTTCGCCGAGGCCGAGGCGGAGATCGGTGACCGGGCGCCGGTCTGGGTCGGCGAGCTCTACCTTGAACTGCACCGCGGCACGCTGACCTCGCAGATCGCGATGAAACAGGGCAACCGCCGGGCCGAGGCGCTGCTGCGGACCGTCGAGCACCTGGCCGCGGTCGCCGCCGTCCGGGACGGCGCCGCGTACCCGTACGACGAACTGGACGAAGCCTGGCGCACGGTGCTGCTGCACCAGTTCCACGACATCCTGCCCGGCTCCTCGATCTCCTGGGTGCACCGCGAGGCCCGGGACACCTACGCCCGGTTGGACACCCGGCTGCGGGCCCTCCTGCCGAGCGGGGGTGCACCCGGACGCCTGGTCGGCGGCAGCGTGGTGCGCGACTCTCCGAACGAGGCCCCGGTCGCGGAAGGCGTGCTGGACAACGGCATCCTGCGCGCCGTCATCGGCCCCGACGGCCTCGTGCGGCAGCTGACCGACCTGCGCACCGGACGGGAACTCGCCCTCGACGGCTTCGGCACGCTCGCCCTGTTCCGCGACGAACCGGTGCGCTGGGACGCCTGGGATCTCGACCGGCACGTGCTGCGCAGCCCGGTGCCGATGACCGGGCCGGCGACCGTCCAGACCACCGGCAGCGGCGTCGTCGTCACCCGCCGGCACGGCGACTCGGCCTTCACCACCACGTACGCGCTGGGTCCCGGCGCCGGCCGCCTGGAGATCACCGTCGAGGTGGACTGGCAGGAGCGTGAGCACCTGCTCAAGCTCTCGCTGCCGGTCGCGGTGCGCACGTTGCGGGCCCGCTACGAGACCCAGTACGGCGCCATCGAGCGCCCCACCCACGAGAACACGCCCGCCGACGAGGCGCAGTACGAGGTCTGCTCGCACCGCTGGGTGCACGTCGGCGAGCCCGGCCTCGGCGTCGGCGTGGTCAACGACTCCACCTACGGATGCGACGTCCGCCGGATCCCCGGCGGCACCGAGATCCGGCCCACGCTGCTGCGCGCCCCGCGCTTCCCGGACCCGGACACCGACCGCGGGCGGCACACGTTCCGGTTCGCTGTGCTGGCCGGCGACGAGACGCAGACCCGGCACGCCGCCGACGAGCTGAACGCGCCACTGCTCGACGCGGTCGCCGACGTCGCGCCGCTGTTGGCGCTCGACCTGGAGTCGGGTGCCGCGGTCATCGACTGGGTGAAGCTCGCAGACGACCGTGGCGGCGATGTCGTCGTCCGGGTGCACGAAACCCTCGGCGGGCAGGCCCGTGCCCGCCTCGAGACCGGCTTCGCCGCCACGGTCACCGAAACCGATCTGCTCGAACGTCCGCTCCCCGACGGCTACGACCTGCCCGTCGCGCTGGCCGGCGAGCGGCTGCTGCTCGGCCCGTACCAGATCGCCACGCTCCGCTTGACCCCAAAGGAGTAGTAGATGAAACCCATCAAATACGTCTTGCCCGCCGTCCTCGCGCTCACTCTCGGCGCCTGCGGCATCGGCGGCGGCAGCGACGAGTCGTCGACCCCGGTCAGCGGCAAGGTCACCGGCGAGATCACCTTCCAGACCTGGAACCTCAAGGGCAGCTACGCCGACTACTTCAACGGGCTGGTGACCGCGTTCCAGAACGCCAACCAGGGCACCACGGTCAAGTGGATCGACCAGCCGCCGGAGGGCTACCAGGACAAGCTCTCCGCGGACGCGGCCGCCGGCTCGCTGCCGGACGTGGTCGACATCGGCCCGGAGGCGGCCTTCACCCTGGCCAACGCCGGCATGCTGCTCGACCTGTCGAAGACCGACCCGGGGGCGCAGTCCGCCTACCTGCCGAAGGCCTGGGACGCCAACAAGTTCGCGTCGCTAGGCGGTGGCACCTACGCATACCCGTGGTACCTGAACACCGGGCCGTCCTTCTTCAACACCGCGCTGCTGGAGAAATGCGGCGTGGCCAAGGAGCCGCTGCCCGCGACCTACGACGCCCTCTTCGCCGCGGGCAAGACCATGGCGACCAAGTGCAAGGGCGACACCACGATGGTCGGCCGGCTGCCGGCCATCGAGACCTTCGGGACGTACGGCGTGCCGCTCATGGACGCTCAGGGCGCCAAGTTCACCTTCAACGACGCCAAGGGCGTGGAACTGGTCAACCACTACAAGGACCTGTACCAGGCCGGCGGCATGACCGAGGAGACCCTCAACAAGCTGCAGACCGGTGAGCTGGACGCGTTCAAGGCCGGCCGGATCGGCTGGCTGCCGGGCAGCTCGTACACGCTCAAGGACCTGAAGGCGACCGCGCCGAAGGTGGCGGCCACCGTGGCGATCTCCCCGCAGATCACCAACGACAAGCCCAACATGTACATCGAGTCGCTGGCGGTCAACGCGAAGTCCAAGAACACCGCCACCGCGGTCGCCTTCGCCAAGTTCGCCACGAACAAGGAGAACCAGCTCGCGTTCAGCCAAAAGGCGGCCATCTTCCCGTCCGCGGCCGGCGCGCTCGACGACCCGTACTTCACCAAGGACGACGGCACCCCGGAGACCAAGCTGCGGCTGGAGTCGGCCAAGGCCGTCTCCGACGCCATTGTCTACTGGCCGGCGGCTTTCTCCTCGAAGAGCGGCGACTACCTGCGCGAGCAGATCGCCCTCGCCATCCTCGGCAAGAAGGACGTGCAGGCGGCGCTGGACGAGGCCGTCAAGTACGCCGATGGGAAACTGCCGAAGAAATGACCGTCCGGCAGACCCACGACCGGTGGTGGGCGCCGTGGCTGTTCCTGGCGCCCACCCTAGCCGTCGTCGTGACCTTCATCCTGTTCCCGTTCGCTAACACCCTGGCGCTGTCGGCAACCGACGCCACCCTGCTCAAGCCGGGCCAGTTCATCGGCGCGGACAACTTCGTCCGGCTCTGGCATGACGACCGCTTCCGCACCGCGATGACCAATTCCCTGCTGTACGTGGTGTGCGTCGTCCCCATCATGATCACCGCCCCGCTCGCGCTGGCCGCGCTGGTCAACGGCACCACCCGGATCCTCGGCTTCCTGCGCACCGCCTACTACCTGCCGGTGGTCATGTCCTCGGTGATCGTGGGCCTGATCTGGACCAACCTGCTGGACAGCCGGGGCCTGGTCAACCAGGTGCTGGGGTGGCTTGGCGCGATCGACACGCCGGTGCCGTTCCTCAGCGACCGCTGGCTGACCCTGTTCAGCGCGATGCTGGTGACCGTCTGGACCGGCCTGGGCTACTACATGGTCATCTACCTGGCCGCGATGGCGGCCATCGACCCCGCGCTGTACGACGCGGCGGCCGTCGACGGCGCCGGCCCGATCCGGCAGTTCCTGCACGTGACCGCGCCGGGCGTGCGAGCCACCTCGGCGCTGATCGGGATGTTCTCCTCGGTGTCCGCCTTCCGAGTCTTCGGCGAGGTCTATGTGCTGACCGGAGGCACCGGCGGCACCGGCGGCCAGGACATCACCGTCACCATGCTCATCCAGCAGGAGGGCACCGGGTTGCAGGCCGAGACCGGGTACGCGGGCGCGATCAGCGTGGTGATGTTCGTGGTGCTCGGGCTGATGCTCGCCGGCCAGCTGTGGTTCCAGAACCGGAGGGCCTCACAATGAGGAAGGCAGTTCGCTACCTGATCCTGCTCGCCTTCTTCCTGCTGCTGGCCGGGCCGCTGGTGTGGCAGCTCTCGCTGTCGCTCAAGGGCGCCGGCGACGACCTGTACGCCCAGCCACCGCAGCTCGTCCCGACAGACCCCACGCTGGACAACTACGGCGGCGTGCTGGATCGCGTTCCGATCCTGCGGTACGTGCTGAACTCCGGGATCGTGGCGCTGCTCGTGGTGGTCGGCAACGTGGTCGGCGCGAGCCTGGCCGGGTACGCCCTCGCACGGCTGCGCTTCCGGTTCCGCGGCCTGGTCACCGGCCTGTTCGTGGTCGCCCTGCTGGTGCCCACCGAGTCGATCATCATCGCCCAGTTCCTGCTGGTCCGCGCGTCCGGGCTGGCCGACACCCTGCTCGGGGTGGCGCTGCCCACCACGATCGGCGCGCTCAACGTGCTGCTGATGCGCAACGGCTTCCAGTCGATCCCGGACGAGCTGGAGGAGGCCGCCCGGATCGACGGCGCGGGCGTCTGGCAGCGGTTCTGGCACATCTGCGCGCCGCAGGTCCGCGGCGTCATGACGGTGGTGGCGATCTTCTCGTTCGTCGGCGCGTGGAACGACTTCCTGTGGCCGCTGATCGTGCTCTCCGGCGAGGAGAACTACACGCTCACGCTGGGCCTGAACCGGTTGCGCGGCACCTTCTACTCGGACCCGCGCCTGATCGCGGCCGGCACGATCATCGCGCTGATCCCGATCCTCGTGGTGTTCGGCTTCCTCCAGCGGTACTTCTTCCGTGGTCTACAGGCAGGCGGTATTAAAGGGTGACTCCACGGTTCGGTGTCAATTACGTGCCCTCCGGCGACTGGTTCTATTCCTGGCTGGCGCCCCGGTGGGACGCCATCCAGCGGGACCTGGAGGCGATCGCCGCCCTCGGGCTCGACCACGTCCGGGTGTTGCCGCTCTGGCCCGTGCTGCAACCCAACCGGACGCTGATCCGCGAGGAGGCGCTCGCCGACGTGCGGCGCGTGGTCCAGCTTGCCGGCGAGGTCGGGCTGGACGCGAGCGTCGACGCGCTCCAGGGGCACCTGTCCAGTTTCGACTTCGTGCCGTCGTGGCTGTCGACCTGGCACCGGCGCAACATGTTCACCGACCCGGAGTGCGTGGCCGCGCAGGCGGCGCTGGTCGGTGCCCTGCACGGCGCGGTGGCCGACCTGCCGGGCTTTCTCGGGCTGACGCTGGGCAACGAGGTGAACCAGTTTTCGTCGCGGCCGCACCCCTCGCCGATGCCGGCCACCCCGGACGAGGCCGGCGCCTGGCTCGACACGCTGCTCGGTGCCGTGCCGCCGGACGGCCGGGGGCTGCGCCTGCACGCCGCCTACGACGCCGTCTGGTACCAGGACGGGCATCCCTTCCTGCCCACCCACGCCAGCCGGCACGGCGACATCACCGCCATCCACTCCTGGATCTTCAACGGCACGGCGCAGCACTACGGCGCGATGTCGACGCAGAGCATCCGGCACGCGGAATACCTGATCGAGCTGTCCCGGGCGTTCGCCACCGACCCGGACCGCCCGGTCTGGCTGCAGGAGGTCGGCGCGCCGCTGAACTGTCTCGACGAGAGCGAGGCACCCGAGTTCTGCCGGCGCGCTGTGCTGGCCGCGGCCGAGTCCCCGGCGCTCTGGGGCGTCACTTGGTGGTGCTCGCACGACGTGCCCCGCTCGCTGGCCGACTTCCCCGACCTCGAACACTCGCTCGGCCTGTTCGACGAAGGCGGCGAGATCAAGCCGATCGGGAAGGCGTTCGCCGACGTCGCCGCCCAGGTCCGCGCGCAGTGGCGGTCGTCCGCGCCGGCGCCGCGGACGACCGCTGTGGTGATCCCGGACGGCACCGACCGGGCCGCGCTGGCCCCGGGCGGCGCCGTCTTCACCGCCTGGATGGACGCCGCCGAGCGCGGTGACCGGCCGGCGCTGGTGCTGGCCGGGGAGGACGACGGGCTCCGGCTCCTGCCGCCCGCGCCGTCGGGCACTCCGGGTGTGTACAACGCGGTCAGCGACACCGACAAATTTCCGTCATGACCGCCTGCACCGAGCGGCACCCAGCCGCGGTCGACAAGCCTTCAGTCCGGCTTCGGGTGGCGGGCGGGGCGGTTGGATGGAGCCTCGCAGGCGAGGGCCAGAAGGGCATGACTCAGGTGGCACCGTCGTGACCCCGCCGTACCGCCGGGCCGCCCTGCCGGTCGGCGACCGGGTCCGGGACCTGCTCGGCCGGATGACCCTTACCGAGAAGGTCGGGCAGCTCAACCAGCGCCTGTACGGGTGGCGAGCGTGGCGGCGTACCGGCGACGGTTTCGCCGCGACCGACCAGCTGACGGCGGAGGCCCGCCGGTACGGCGGCGTCGGGGCGATCTACGGCCTGCAGCGCGCCGACGCCTGGTCGGGTCAGGGCTGGGGGAACGGGGTGACCGCGGCCGAGGGTGCCGAGCTGTGCGCCACGATCCAGCGCGCCGTCACCGCCGAGTCCCGGCTCGGCATCCCCGCACTGTTCGTGGAGGAGGTGCCGCACGGTCACCAGGCTCTCGACGGCACGGTGCTGCCGGTCGCGCTGGCGGTCGCGTCGACTTGGGATCCCGACCTGTACGAGCGGGCCTGCCGGCAGGTCGCCGCCGAGGTGCGCGCCCGCGGTGCACACGTCGCGCTCGTGTCCACTCTCGACATCCTGCGGGATCCACGCTGGGGCCGGGCCGAGGAGACGTTCGGCGAGGACCCCTATCTCGCCGCCGCGTTCACCACCGCCGCCGTCCGTGGGATGCAGGGCGGTGGCGCGGACGGGCCGATCCCGCCCGACCGGCTGGCCGTGGTGCTCAAGCACGCGGCCGGGCAGGGCGCGACCGTCGGCGGGCGCAACTGGGCCGCCACCGAACTCGGCTGGCGCGAGCTGGCCGAGATCCACCTGCCGCCGGTGCGGGCCGCGGCCGAGGCCGGGGCGGCCGGGCTGATGGCCGCGTACAGCGAGGTGGACGGGCTGCCGGTGGCCGCCAACCGGCGGCTGCTCACCGAGGTCATCCGCGGCGACCTGGGCTTCGCCGGCCTGGTGATGGCCGACGGCACCGCGCTGGACCGGCTGCTGCGGCTCACCGGTGACCCGGCGTCCGCGGCAGCCATGGCCCTGCGGGCCGGCATCGACCTGAGCCTGTGGGACGACGTGTACCCGCACCTGGCCGCCGCCGTGGAGCGGGGGATGGTCGCCGAGGCGGCGGTCGACCGCGCGGTGGAGCGGGTGCTCGCCGTCAAGTTCCGGCTCGGCCTGTTCGACCCGCCCGCGGCGGCCGACCCTGCCCCGCGCGAGACCACGCGGCTCGCCGCGGAACTCGCGGCGCGATCGGTCACGCTCCTGACGAACGACGGCCTGCTGCCGTTGACCGGCAAGCGGGTCGCGGTGCTCGGGCCACACGCCGACACCGTCGCGCACGCGCTCGGCGACTACACGGCCCCGCAGCGCCCGACGGGCGGCGTCAGCATCGCCGAGGCGCTGCGCGCGGCGGGCGTACGGGTGACGACCGCGCCCGGCGCGGACATCGCCACCGACGACGAGTCGGGGATCCCGGCGGCCGTGGCGCTGGCTCGCGAGGCCGACGTCGCCGTGCTGTGTCTCGGCGGATCGAGCGCCCGCGACGCGGAGACCCGGTTCGACGTCAACGGAGCCGCCCTTTCCGGGGTGCAGATGACCGCGGGGGAGGGTGTCGACCTCGCGCACCTGAGGCTCGGCGCGGGTCAGCTGGAGCTGCTGCGCCGCACGGCCGCAACCGGAACTCCGGTGGTGGCCGTCGTCGTCCAGGGCCGCCCGCACGTGCTCGGCGAGGTGCTGGCCACCGCGGGCGCGTGCCTGGCCGCCTGGTATCCGGGGCCCACGCTCGGCACGGCGGTTGCCGACGTGCTGCTCGGCCGGTGTGAGGCGCGCGGCCGGCTGCCGGTGTCGCTGCCCCGGGACGCCGCGAGCCTGCCCGTGCACTACAACCACCGCGACCACGCCTGGCACGGTTATCTCGACGCGCCGCCCGGGCCGGTGCTGCCGTTCGGTGCCGGCCTCGGGGCGTACCCGCTGGTTTTGTCCGAGCCGCGGCTCGTCCCGGAAGGGCCGGCCAGGGTCGCGGATCTGCACGCCGGCGCCCGGCTCGCCTGCCGGGTGACGGTGCGCAACGACGGCCCGGTCCCGGCGTCCGCCGTGGTCCAGCTCTACCTGCACCGGGTCACCGCGTCGACCTGGCCACGCGCCCGGGAGCTGCGCGGTTTCCGGCACGTCCGGGTCCCGGCAGGCGAGAGTACGACGGTGGAACTGCCGGTAGGCGCCGCGCAGCTGAGCACGGTGGACGACTCCGGCCGGCCGCTCCTGGAGGCGGGCGTGGTCGAGATCCAGACGGGTCTGTCGGCCGCCGACGTCACAGGCGTGCGGCTGACCCTGATCGACCGTCCATGATCAGGATCCCGCTGCCGGATTGCCGGCTGGCGTTGCGGCCGCCGCTCGTTCAGGAGTCGTGCGTCTCGCTCGGGGAGACGGGCGTCCGGCGGTTGGCGCGTTCCGCGGGCACGGCGGCGAGGACGAGGGCGGTCACTCCGAGCAGAGCCGTGGCCGGGTTGACGTATCCCGGCACGGTCGAGGTGGTGTAGGTGCTGCCATCGCTGAGCCGGCAGCCGAAGCGGAGCCCGACGTAGCCGACGTCGTACCCGACGACCTGGCTCGCGATCTGATCGCCCGCCTCACGACACGGTCCGAGCGGGGAGGAGCCGGTTCCACCGTCCTCCGCCTGCATGACCGCCCCCAGCACGTGAAGCATCCCCCACACGTACATCGACACGGCGCCCGAGCAGGCTAGGAGAGCTGCCGTACGCCGCCATCCCCGCTGCGGACGTCCCGTGTTCCTGCGCAGCGCCGAGAGCGCACGCACCGCGAGAACCACTGCGACGACTGCTCCGGCCAGCGACGCAGCTGCTAGAACGAGAAAGTGCACAATGCCCCCGTGGTAGTCGTGCGAGGTCGCGCCGGACGCCTGTCAACATACAAAGTCCACGCCCGCTATCGTGGCGGCATGGGTTGTTCCGCCGCCATGCAGATTCGCGCCACCGCCTAACGGCGGTATCGCGGTTGTCGTTGACCGCGGCCTCATTGACTGTCCCCGCTGTGGGTCAGTGCCAGGCGTACCGCCGGATCAGTGTCCCGCCGGCAGCCCACACTCCTGTCTCGCCGCGCTGCCGGATCGTCCTGCGTGATCCGGGAGCAAGTCTGTGTCGCAGCGTTTCGATCCCACTCGCCAAGATTCTTTCCCCCGTGGCGCCGCCGAGTTCTTCCTGATGGTCGGGCTCCCCGGCGCCGGGAAGACCACCCGAGCCCAAGAACTCGCCGTGGCGCACCGCGCGCTGCGGCTGACCCCGGACGAGTGGATGATCTCCCTGTTCGACGGGTCGCAGCCCGACGGCAAGCGTGACTTGCTGGAAGGACGACTCATCGCGCTGGCCCTGCAAGCGCTGCGACTGGGCACCAACGTCGTGCTCGACTTCGGGCTCTGGAGCCGCGACGAACGGTCGGCACTGCGTTGGCTGGGAACCTCGGCCGGGGCGTCCTGCCACGTGATCTACCTGCCCGTCGACACCGACGTCCAGCGTGCCCGGATCGCCCACCGCCAGGCAACCGCACCACACACCACGTTCCCGATGACCGACGCCGACATCGACATGTGGCGGAAGCAGTTCCAGGTCCCCGATGCCGCCGAACTACGCGGCGGCCGAACGATTCCGGATCCGCCACCGGGCTGGCCCGGCTGGCCGGCGTGGGCCGCCGACCGCTGGCCCTCGTTCGAATAGTGCCCGGACGGATCAACCCCCTCTTGGCGGGTTCATGCATGTTTACGCTCGTTGTGTTGAGCAGCGGCTCCGGATACGCTCACGCTTTGTGGCTGGGAATTCGCGCAGCTCATTGCGTCTCCAGATCCTAGGCTCCCTACGACTCTGGCGGGATGGCGTCGAGCTCGATCCCGGTCCCCGACAGCAGGCCCAACTCCTCGCCGTGTTGCTGACCTGTGTCGGCCAGCCGATCAGCACCACCCAGTTGCTCGACCTGATTTGGGACGACGACGTCCCGGCCAGCGGACTCAACATCATCCAGAAGTACGTCGGCGCGCTCCGGCGTCTTTTGGAGCCTTCGCTTCCGGCCCGCGGCAGCGGCTCGTACCTGCTGCGCCAGGCCAACGGGTATCGGTTCGACCCGGCCCCCGGCATGCTGGATCTCGTCGACTTCCGGGAAATCGTTACGACGGCCCAGGAAGGCGTCGGCGAGCGGGCCCTCGAGTCCTACCTGGAGGCACTGGATCTCTGGCGCGGCCCGGCCGGCGAAGGGCTGAGTCACGGAACAAGGGTGACGCCGATCTTTGCCGCGCTGAACGGTGAGTTCCTGGATACGTGTGTCGCGGCCACTGAGATCGCGGTGACGCTGGACCAGCCCGGACGGATGCTCACCCACTTGCAGCGTGCCGCGTCGACGGCACCGTTCCACGAACCGGTGCAGGCGAGTCTCATCACCGCGCTGGCCGCCGCCGGGCAGCAGGTCGAAGCACTGTCGGTGTTCGGAACGGTTCGCGCCCGGCTCGCCGAGGAACTCGGCATCAGCCCCGGGCCGGCCCTGCAGGCCGCACACCAGCGGGTGTTGAATCCGGTCCGGCCGACGAGAGCCGTTCCCGATCCGGACGACGATGAGGACGCCGAGCCGGCCGACGGCCCGGTCGGCCGCGTCGACGAACTCAGGATTCTGCGCCAGGGCTTGGAGTCCGCGTTCGCCGGCGGCCTCGGATTCGTCCTCGTCGAGGGTGAACCCGGCGTGGGCAAGTCGCGCTTGCTCGAGGAGACCAGCACGATCGCGGGCCGCAGGGGTGCGCTGACCGTCTGGGGCCGCTGCCTCGAAGGCGACGGGACGCCGACGATGTGGCCGTGGGTGCAGGCGATCGGCACTCTGCTCGCCAGCCTGCCCTCCGCGGAGCGGCGGCCAACGGCTCGCCGGTGAACTGGGCCGCCTCGTGCAGCCGCGGCACGGCGTGCCGGGCGGGCCGTTGATGCCCGACAGCGGCGCCCAGTTTCGCCTGTTCGAGGAGTTCGCGGAGGTCGTCGGCCAGATCGCGGCGCGGCAACCCACCGTGCTCGTGATCGACGACCTTCAGTGGGCTGACGGCTCCTCGCTGCAACTGCTGAGCCATCTGGCGGCCCGCCTCCCGCGCAGCACCGCGCTGATCGGCGCGCTCCGCAACCGAGCGCCCAAGCCCGGCTCGGAGCTGACCCGATTCCTCGCCACGGCCAGCCGGGTGCCCGGTCACCGCCGGATCCGGCTCGGTCCGTTGGCGCCGGACGAAGTGGCCGAACTCGTCCGGCGCGAGACCAGCCAAGAACCCGCCTCCGGTGTTTTCCGTAGGATTCATGCCCGCACCGCGGGCAATCCGTTCTTCGTCCGGGAGCTGTCCCGGCTGCTCGTCACCAACCAGGGCGTCATCACGATGGCCGCCGCGATGCGGGCCGAGGTGCCGGCCACCGTGCGCGACGTCGTCCGGGACCGCATGGCCGGGCTCGATACCGACGCCCAGGACCTGTTACAGATCGCCGCACTGATCGGCCGCAACGTCGAACTCCGGCTGCTCGCCCACGTAGCCGACCTGGATGCGCAGACCTGTCTCGTTCGCCTCGAGCCCGCGGAGGCCCTCGACCTCCTCGGGCCGTCCCCCGACGATCCGTTCTCGCTCCGCTTCGCCCATGACCTGGTCCGCGAATCCGTTGCCGAAGGCACGCCGTCCCGGGCGGCTCCCCGGCTGCACCTGCGGGTCGCGGACGCGCTGGAAGACACCGCCGCGGCCGCCGAAGCCATCGCCGAGCGCCTCGCTCACCATCTGTGGGCGGCCGGCCCGCTCGCCGACCCGGCCCGAACGGCGGGCGCGCTGGTGCGCGCGGGCAACAGCGCGGCGGCGAAGTCGGCGCTCGAGGCCGCTGAGCGACATCTGCGGTCCGCCGCGCAGGTCGCCCGGGCGGCAGGCCTGGCGGAACTGGAGCTGTCCGCTCTGAAGCAGCTTGCCGCGGTGGTCGGGATGCGATCGATCTACGGCGGCACAGCGGCGCTCGACCTGCTGGAGCGCAGCGAATACCTCGCACGCAGTCTCGGCAGGCACCGAGAGGCCACCGACTTCCTCTTCTCCCGCTGGGCCGGATACGCCCAGTGCATCGAGCTCGACCGTGCCGCACCGCTGGCGCGCCAGCTGTTCGAGAATGGCCAGGCTTCCGCCGACCCGACCATCAGGGCCTACGGCCTGAACGCCTGGGGGATCCATCAGTGGGCCATCGGCAACATCGGGCAGGGTGTCCGGTATCTGAGCCAGGCCGGCCAAGCTCTGAGCGATGACGCGGCGCGGCGCGAGGAGGACACGCTGCGACACGACCTGCAGATGCTCCCGGCCTCGATCTTCGCGGAGATGACAGCGCAGCACGGCGACCTCCACACGGCGCAGGTGCTGTTCGACGGGCTGGAGGTCACCGCCGGGGACGACCCGTACATGGTCACGGTCTGGGCCTCCATGGCGGCGAGGACCGCGGCGAACACCGGTGACGCCGCGCGGGCACTGCGTGCGGCGGAACGGGGCATCGCCGTGGACCCCGAGTTCACGTTCGTCTTCCAGGGCACGTATCAGCGGTTGGCCCGCGGCTGGGCGCGAGCGATGATCGGCCAGAATCCGGCCGACGCCGCAGCCGACATGGAGATACTGATCACCACGAATCTGCTCGACCCGCCACGATCGTGCGTCGCTACCTGGTTCGGGCTGCTCGGCGAGGCGTGGCTGGCGGCCGGGCAGCCGGACAAGGCTGCCGCGGCCCTCGACCGGGCCGACTGGGCGCTCGACGCGTTCGGCCAGCGCTACCCCGAGGGACTGATCCTCCTGATCCGGGCGCGGTTGCTGCAGGCCCGCGGCGAGCCCGGCGCTGTCGTCCGAGCCGCCGCCGAACGAGCGCGCTCGTTGTCCGTGGAACGCGAAGCCCATTTGTACGCGCACCGCGCCGAGGAACTGTTGCGGGAGCTTGACGGCTAGGAGACCGGGCAGCCGGTCAGCGCTGAACTATCGATCGGGCCACGTACCAGAAGATGTGGATCCTCAGGCCCACTTCTTCGCGTTCTCGCTCTTATACATTTTCGTTCACCGCTCTCTCGATGAGGGCCACCGTCGCGCCGGGACGAGAGACGAACACCAGGTGCGAGGCGCCCTCGACCACCTGGACCTGCGCGCCGGATCGCTGGGCCATGAATTCCTGGGCCGCCGGCGGGATGATCCGGTCGGCGCCGCTGATCAGGTTGTAGTTCGGGATCGTGTGCCAGGCCTGCGGCCCGGTGGCCGGCTCGCCGAGCGCTTGACCGGTGGCCGGACGCTGGGCGATGGAGAAGAGGGTGGCTTCCTCCGCGGGCACATCGGCCGCGAAATGGAGATGGAACACCCCGGGGTCGATGTAGAGATCGACCTGCCCGCCGGGCAGCGGAACGGGTTTCAGGGACTCGCCCACGGTGCTGCCGGGGAACTTCTCGACCAGTGCCTGCGCGCTCTCGCCGGCCTCCGGCACGAAGGCCGCCAGGTAGACCAGGGCCTTCACGTCACGGTTACCGGTGGCGGCGGCGGAGATGACGGCGCCGCCGTACGAATGACCGACCAGCACGATCGGTCCCTCGATGGTGGCCAGCAGCGCCTTGACCTGCTCCGCGTCGGAGGCGAGCCCCCGGAGCGGGTTCGGCGCCGCGATCACCGGATAACCGTCGGCGACCAGCCGCTTGGTGATCGCGTTGAAACCGCTGCTGTCGGCGAAGGCTCCGTGCACGAGCACGATCGTCGGATTCTCTGGCATCATTCTCGTCCTTTCGTCCAGCGAAAGCTACGACGGGCCGCTGAACGGGAAATGGACGAGATCGAGCGCCCGTTCCGCCTGGCGTTCACAGATAATTCCGTCGCCGTCAAGTCGGCTGCGTGAATCTCTGGGCATGGTGGCAGAGGAAGAAGCCGACGTCGTTGTGATCGGGTCGGGCATGGGTGGCCTCGCGGCGGCACGCGCGATCGCGCAGTTCGGCGAGAAGCGGGTGCTCGTCCTTGAACAGCACTACACGCTCGGCGGGATGACGCACGAGTTCTCCCGGGCCGGGCGATTCCAGTTCGGCACCGGGCTGCACTACGTCAGCGCGAATGCCGGCCCGTTCCTCGAGTTCATGACGGACGGCCGGGTGCAGCTCTCGCCCCTGCCGGACGACTACGACGTCCTGCACTTCCCGGAGTTCGACTTCGCCGTCCCCGCCACCATGGAGCGGTTCCGGGCGCGGCTCGCGGAACGGTTCCCGGCCGAGGCGGACGCCATCGACGGGTTCTTCCGGACCACCCGCCGGGCCATGTCCGGGCTGGCCGCGCGCAATGTCGTCGCGTCGTTCCCCGCCGGCGTACGGAGAATGGGTGCGCCCATCGTCGAGTGGCTCTTTCCGTCGGCGTACCGGTCGTTGCGGGATCAGGTCGTCCGCAGCTTCCGCGATCCACGGCTGCGGGCCGTCCTGGCCGCGCGGTGGGGTCTCTACGGAACCCCGCCGGCAGTGAGCGCGTTCGGCTATCACGCCGCGGTCCCGCTGACCTTCTTCATGGAGGGCACCGCGCATCCCGTGGGCGGCCCGAAGGAACTCGGCCGGATCGTTCTGGAGATCCTTCAGCGGTGCGGCGTGGAACTGCGCCCCCGGCAACGTGTCAGAGAGATCGTTGTCAGGCACGGCAGGGTGGCCGGTGTCGATGTCGAGGACACCGCCACCGGCCGGCAATACCACGTGCGGACGAACACTGTCGTTTCGGCGGCCGGGGCACGCAACACGTACGCCCTGATCGGGCGAAGCCAGGAACTGGCGGACCTGCCCGAAGAACCGTCGGCGGTCATGCTGTTCCTCGGGATGGACCGGTCGCCGGCCGCGTTCGGCATCCGCGGCGAGAACCACTGGTTCATGCCGGATCTCGACGACCACGAAGGCTTTCATCGCCCGCCCGGCGAGGGCACGCTGTATGTCTCGTTCGCGTCGCTGAACAACCCGGCCGCCCGGTTCCACACGGTGGAGGTGTTGGAGCTCGTTGACCCGAATGTCGTCGACCAGTGGCGCGGGACGCCTGAGGACGAGCGGCCGGAAAGCTACCGGAAGCTCAAGGAGGAGCTGACCGAGCGGCTGATCGCCCGCCTTGAGGAGCGATGGCCCGGTTTCCGGGAGGCGATCGCGTTCGCCGAACTCGCGACGCCGCTGTCTTTCGAGACCTTTCAGCACAGCGTTCTGGGCTCGTTCTACGGTCTCGCGGCGACTCCGCAGCGGTTGCGGTCACCGCGGGCGGGATGCCGCACATCCGTCCGAGGCCTCTTCGTGGCCGGGCAGGACTCCTGGGGCCCGGGCGTGGTCGGGGCGCTGGCCGGGGGGCTGATGGCGGCGAACGCGGTCCTCAAGCCGCGGCAACTCGGGACCATGTGGCGGGCGATCCGCTCCGGCGGGGTGACCCGGGACCCGGCCACGCCCTGGCAGGGCTACCTGCGGGTGGCTGGCATCGAGACCCTCACACCGACGGTACGGCGGATCCGCCTCGAACCCCTGGACCGGGACACGATGCCGTTCACGTTCGTGGCCGGGCAGTACGTGAAGGTCTACCTGCCTGTTGCCGTCGAGCCGATCGAACGTTCGTACTCGATCTGCAGTGGCCCGGGGGAGCGGGGCAACCTCGAGATCGCGGTGAAGCACGAGCCGGACGGCCTCGGCTCGGGCTTTCTGCACCAGGAACTGGAGATCGGGCAGGCGTTGCGGGTGAGCGGCCCGCACGGCGAATTCACCTGCGATCCCGCGCAGGACCTCACCGCCGGAACGCTGTTGCTGATCGCCGGGGGCGTCGGGATCACGCCGCTGATGAGCGTGCTGGTCGCGGCGGCCGACGCGGGACACACCGGTCGGATCGTGTTGCTGGCCAGCTATCGGACCGAGGAAGAGGTCGCCTTCCGGCCGGAGATCGAGGCCCTGCGGGAACGCCTGCCCGGACTTGACGTGTCGATCTTCGTAACCGGCCGGAACAGCCGAATCGGCCGCGACGTCCTCCGCGGGTATTCCGCCGACGCCAGCCGGGTCCACCTCTGCGGACCGGCCGCGATGATGCAGGACCTGATCGGTCACCTGACGGAACTGCGGGTGCCGCGGGAGGCCATCCACACCGAGGCGTTCGTGTCGGGCCGGAGCAAGGAGACCCGCCGGGAGAAGGCACACGCGATCGCCATCGCGGCCGCGGCGGCCGGGGTCACCGAATTCAAGATCGGCGTGGCCGGTGGCGACCCGGCCTTCGCCTGTCGCCCCGGGCAGTCGGTCCTCGACGCCGCCAACGCCGCGGACGTGCCGATGCCGCAGTCATGCGGCGAAGGCGCCTGCGGTACTTGCCGGGTACGGGTGCTGTCCGGCGCCTACGAGACCGACACCCGGGGGATGTTCTCCACCGACGAGCTGACAGCGGGCTGGAGGTTGGCCTGCCAGACACTGCCGACCGGGGACCTGACAATCGCGCCGTAGCCCGATCCCGGCCCCCGGTAGCCCGCCTGCACCTTCGCGGGAGGCGGGCCACCGGGTCACCGCGGTGGGTACCTACTTACAGGTGATGCTGGCCGAGTACGCGGTCGTGCCCCAGCTGCCGTTGTTCTCCTTGATCCGGACCGCGGCACGAGCCTTCGAGCCCCTAGTGCAGCCGCCGCCGTAGTTCTCGTAGCTGCGATCGCCCGTGTTCAGCGGCACCCTGGTGTTGGTGAAGTCCCAACGGACCGCGCCGCCCGCCACCGAAACGCCGTTCTGGTAGTCGATGAGGACCTGGGAGCCGTGGTTGTTCTGGAAGTGGACCCGGTAGGAGATCTCCGAGTCGGAGGTATCGAGGTTGCACGCCCAGGAGTACAGGCTGACCCGGGCGACCTTGTGCGTTCCACAGCCCGACTCGGCCGCCGCGGCGGGGCCGGCGAAGGCGAACACTGCAGCGGACGCGACGAGCGCTCCCGCCACGATTCCACGCGAAACAATGCCGATCATGGTCACCTCAGTGTGGTAGCGGTACCGACGGAAATATCGCCGATCGATGCAGGCGGACGGCACGCGGGTTGCCTACCGTTCTGACTCCGCCCGTTCGCTTCGAGAGCATTCGCGGGGCACCCTGACGGATCGGCTGTGGAATGCCTGAGGCGCAGGTTGACCGTCGTGGGCAGGCCCGCGAGAACGGGACAGCGGGCGGCGTCGGAGTCTCGTACGATGCGCGTGTTTGATCTTCTCGTGAGCACGTGAGGACCCCGTTGACGCATTCTCTCCTTCGTTGGGCCCTGGCCGGGACGGCCGCTGCCGTGGCGTCCGCCGCGCTGGCTGCTCCAGCCGTAGCGGCTACCGGACCCGTCCTGCGCGCCGGCGCAACGCCGCAGATCAGCGCGGCTGTGGGCGCTGACTTCGACGTCACCCTGTCGGTCACCAACACCGGCATCGCGCCGCTGACGGGTGTCGGCGTCCTGCTGCACACCGACTGGGGCTTCGAGCCCACCGAGCAGTTCTCGAACTGCGACTACAGCGACGGAAGGGCGAGGCTCTGCGCCTTCGACCGGACGCTGGAGCCGGGCAAGAGCTACCGGGTCGTCCTGCCGTACAAGGTCCGGTCGGACACCTATGCACCGGGCGGCGCCTCCGGCGAGTTCGAATGGCTGACGGCCGACGAACTCTCGGTCTACAGCCGGAGTACCCCCGGCGTCGGTGGCTCTCTTCAGCTGCAGGAGGGCGACCCACTGCCCGCGGACGAGGACCGCTCGTTCCAGGTCGTCGACGTCACAGTGACCGGTACGAACGGCGTGGACCTGGTCGCGATCGGTGACGAGGTCTCCGGCGCGGTCGGCGACCTGGTGCAGGCCACGGTGGGCGTACGCAACGACGGTCCGGCCACGCTCGACGGAGGCCGTGCCGGTATGCCGCCCGCCGAAGTCGAGGTGACGCTTCCGGTCGGCACGTCGTTCGTGAGCGCTTCGGGGTGCGGGCGTGAGGACGACGCCTCGCACTACCTCTGTGGGGTGCCAGCGCCGTACCTTTTCAAGGCCGGTACGACGTCGACCTGGACGTTCACCTTGCGGATCAACAAGATCGTGGCCGACGCACAAGGCACGGTCCAGGTCAACCCGCTGTGCCAGTGCAACCGCCCCAACGACCTGAACAGGTCCAACGACACAGCGCTGCTGAGGGCGAACCCCACCACGGGGAGCACCGACCAGATCCAACCGGTGATCGCGAGCACCGGCCTCCTCGACGATCAGCAGGTCCCCGCTGATCTCGTCTTCTACCCGGCGTCGAGCGACAACGTCGAGGTCACCGAGCTGCGAGCGACCGTCAACGGCTCCCTCGAGGCGGCTTGCACCTTGACCGGTGGCTGCAAGGTGTCGCTGGCGAGCCTGCCCAACAACACCGTCGCCACCGTCACGGTGCGGGCCGCGGACGCTGCCGGCAACCACGCCGAGAAGTCGGTCCGAGTGCGCGTCGACAACGTCCTGCCGAGCGCGACCCTCTCGCCCGGGGCTGGGTCGTCGGTGCCGAGCGGACCGGTCGCCATCGTGCTGACCGGCGTCGCCGGCGATGTCTGGCGCATCGACGCGCTCGACGGACAGCTCCGCACCCAGCTGTCAGGTGAGCCTTGGACCTACACCTGGAACGCGGTCAGCGGCGCGGTCTCCCCGAAGTTCGTCCTCCGCGACCTCGCCGGCAACACCACCACCCTCGAGACCGGCTACGCGGTGACCGACGAGGCCGTGGACGACCGGCCGCCGGTCATCGCGCAGGTGGATTTCGTCGGCCCGTACTCGACGAACCGGCTGGACACGGGCACCGGCTGGATCGGCGGCGTCAGCACCCTGAAGCCGACTATCCACGATGAGTCGGCGATCGTCCGGACCGAATGGACCGTCGATGGCGCCCTGCGGTCGAGCGACGGTACGTTCTCCTGGAACGTGCGCACCTTCGCCGCCGCTACCGCGACCGTGCGGCTGCAAGTCTGGGACGCGGCCGGCAACACGTCGTCCAAGTCGTTCCTCGTGAACATCGACAAGTCCGCTCCCACGATGACCGTCACCCCAGGCCACCACGCGCTCATCCGGGGTACGTCATACGTCACCTCGCTCAAGGCCACTGACCCACATGGAGTCGCGGTCACGAACCTGGCGGGCAGGAGCGGCTCCGTGACGTCGGTGCGGGTGCCAGCCGGCAAGGACGGCGCCAAGACGATCACCTGGGTGGCCGTCGACAAGCTGGGCAACTCGGCGAACGCCACGCGGACCGTGATCGTCGACAACGCCGCCCCCACGCTCAAGGTCACCAAGGCGCCGAAGAACAAGGCGAAGGTGTCCAAGAAGGTGACACTCACGGCGTCGGCGACCGACCGGAACGGTGTGGCCAAGGTGCAGCTGCTGGTCAACGGCAAGGTGGTGGCCACCGATGCCAAGGCCGCGTACCGCCTCGTGCTGGACCCCAGGAAGTACGGCAAGAAGTTCACGGTCCAGCTGCGCGCCTACGACAAGGCGGGCAACGTCCGGTACGCGAGCAAGCTGAACTACCATCGCTGATCCCATCTGAGCCATCCAGCGCTGCCGAACCGGAGGAGGTAGCGTCCAGTTTGTGGAAGCATTCTCCGGCAATGGCATGCGGTTCCAGGTGCTGGACGAGGGGTCGGTAGGCGCGGAGACAGTCGTGCTCCTGCACGGGTTTCCGCAGAGCGCGCAGTCGTGGATCGGTGTTTCGCGGCACCTGCTCGCGGCCGGTTACCGGGTCATCGCACCGGACCAGCGCGGTTACTCCCCGGGAGCCCGGCCCCGGTCTCGGCGGGCCTACCGGCTCCACGAGCTGGTGGCCGACGTCGTCGCGCTCATCGACTCCGTGGGTGTCGACCGGGTTCACCTGGTGGGCCACGACTGGGGTGGTGGGGTTGCGTGGATGGTCGCCGCCACGAGACCGGATCGGCTACATACGCTCACCGTCGTTTCCGCGCCGCATCCCCGTGCGGTGGTGAACGCCATGCTGACCAGCCGGCAGTTCCTGCAGGCCTGGCACGTGGTGCTCTTCCAGCTGCCATGGCTTCCCGAGGCTGCGATCCGGTCCCGGGGTGGCCGCCTGGCAGTGGCAGTGCTCAAGCGATCCGGCCTCAGCGATCACCTGGCGAGGATGTACGTCGACAGGCTCAACAACGACCCCGGTGCCCTTGCCGGCGCGCTGCGGTGGTACCGCGCCCTGCCCCTCGACATCTCAACGGGACGCCGGACCGGCGCGATCACCGTCCCGACGACGTACGTGTGGAGCACCGGCGATGTCGCCATCGGTCGCCGTGCCGCGGAGCTGACCGGCCGATGGGTCACGGGTCCGTTCGATTTCAAGGTGCTCGAAGGCGTTTCGCACTGGATCCCCGAACAGGCGCCGGCCGAACTGGCCGCGCACATCCTGGAGCGGATCAGGAGTGTGTCGCCGGCGACCTAGCGTTGCCGAGCACGCTCACGCCGTGCCGCTGAGGTATCCCGAGGTGGCGTCGGAGGTTTGGCTGCGCCATCGGGGGGTGGGCCGGTGGACCACCTGGACCCAGACGTGGTGCACCTCGGGTGGGTTTGCCGGATCGGATGCCTCGTCGCGCCCGGTCACCGCGACAAGGACCCGGCACCGTTGTGGCGAGCCGAAGTCGTGGCGTTTGACGAGCTCGTTGTCCGAAGTCCGCAAGTCGAGGGTTCCAGACGGTACGTCGATGTCACACGCCGCGGCGACTGCCGTCGCAGGCTGCTCGGGGGGTTCCTCGCCGTCACCCAGGACGCGGAGGTTCACGTCGACGATGCCTGCTGGAGTGCCGGCGAAGACGCACACGGCCGTCCCCAGTGGAGCAATGACCCCGTCGCCCATGTCGCTGATGGCCAGGGCGTTGTACTCGCCCATGACGTCGGTGATCACGTACTGGTGGTCCATCGTGTACATCTGGGTCATCGTGTCGCCCTCCTCGGCCCGGTGATCTGCTAGCTTGAGCCCGATCGCCGGGCACAACGATCAATGGCACCAGCAGGCTGCAATCACGACTGCATTCGGGGGAAACGCATGAGTCGTCGTCGGGTCCGCGTCAGGCTAACAGTCATTGCGGTGCTGGCGGCATTGCTGGTCGGTGCGTCGGGTCCGGTGACCGCGGCGGCTGCCGCCGATGTTCCGCCCGGGCCGGGTTCGGTGACCACGCCGAGCGGACTGAACTCTGCGGAAGAGGTGGCGGCACCGGCGGCGGAGAAGCCCGTGCGGACGCCGCCGGAGGCATTGCGGGACCAGCCGGCATCACCACCCACGACCGAGCCCCTGGATCCGGCGACCGCGGCCGATCTGACCTCGGAGACCTGCACGAGTGGCACGTGTCTGCGGATGCGGCCGGTGACCGCGGCTGACGCTTCGCAGACCCGCACTCCTCGGAACACCAAGGCATCAGTCCGCGCGCAGTCGACAGATAGCCGGACGGCGGCCGCGCCCACTTACGGGCCGCCGGAATGCGCTTTCGCACCCGACGTCCACGTCGGGTACTGGCGGTACAACCCGAACCGGATGATGAGCTGCCGTTCGATCTCGACCCTCTACTACATCGAGCAGGTCCAGAACGGGGTGCGGGAGATCCTCGGCACCGAGACGATCAACGTCAACGAGTGGTTCGCCACCGCCTACGACTCCATGACGCTCACGCACGGGGTCATGTTCGAGGGCGTGGCAGCCACGGAGGTCGGCCGGACCCGCGGGGTCAGCCTGAGCGCGCCCTACCCGTGTGCACTGTCCGTTCCGATCGGCCAGAACGGATGCGAGGTCGGCAGCACCGGCCTCGCGGTGAGCATCGCAGAGTTGCCGGAAGGCATCGCCCGTGCCTTCGAATGGACCGAGACGATGGTTCTGGACGATGATGATGAGACGCAACAACGCCTTCTGTTCGGCGACTTCCTGCGCGTCACGTTGACTCACCCCGCAGCGACGAACACGAATTCGCTCACGTTCGACGGCACCGATGAGTTCCGCTGCGACACCCAGACGAATGTGCGCGGCGCGGGCTGCGTCAACTCGCGGTTCGTGCCGACGGTGACCTTCGACGACGCCGAATTCCCGGAGCTGGCTCCGGTTACCCACCACATGCGGCTTGCCCAGGACGAGCTGCCCGAGCATCCCGGCCGCCCGGGCGACGTGCCGCTCGTGCGCGTGCCTGGTAGCAGCTCGGAGGCCGAGGCCAACCGCAACCGATCCTGCGACAGCAACCCGGCGTTCCGCTACGACGGGGCCGGCACCGAGTGCGATGAGTACCCCTTCGCCTCGACGGTGCAGAGCAGCACGTCAACGTTCTCGGCGATGCCGGTCCCAGGTGCCGCTAACAGCAAACAAGGAAACATCCTCAGTGAGAGCATCTACAACTACCGAATCAACGTCGACGACTCGTACTACGTGGTCTCGAAGGCCAACTCGAACCGCGGTGGTTCGAAACCCGGCACAAACCCCACCCTGAACGCCCAATTCACGTCGTACGGGGACAACGCCGGGTGCGCGGACTGGAGCGGCGGCGACGCGACCAACTCCGTGCAGATCCCGGGCACCTCGAAGCGGGCGTGGTTCTTCTCCGACTCCTTCCTCGGCGCACCGTCCGACCGCCGCAATCTGTTCGCGACATCCGCGATCCGCAACTCGATCGTGGTGCAGGACGGGTCGACGATGCGGACCATCACCGGCGGCAACACCTGCCAGGAGTCGAACACGAACCTCGACTTCTTCAAGCGCTACGCCAAGACCCCGGCGGCGGACGCAGACGGCGGGTTCTTCTGGACCGGTGACCAGGTGGTGTCCGGCACCGACGTGGTGAAGTTCTACTACCACGGCCGACCGACCGACGTCGCCTGGGTCAACGACTACGCCGCTGTGGCCAAGTTGTCCGCCGCGAACCTGTCCACCGCTTCCACGATGACCATCGAGCCGGTGAAGCTGTCCTGCGCGGCCGGGGGACCGGACGCCATGTGGGGCACGATGGTCATGAAGTGGTCCGACGGCAACTACTACATCTACGGTACCGGCGCGTCGGTGCCCCATCAGCTATACCTGGCGCGGGCATCCGCTGCGAACCTGACGGACTTCTCCGGCTGGCAGTTCTTCGGCGGCAGCGACCTCAAGACCGCCACCGGTTCGGGCACCGCGACCTGGACGACGTGCGCGGGAGCGAAACCGCTGCCCATCGGCTCCGGGGCCACCGGCGGAAGCGTCAATTACATCAACGGCACCGTCTGGCTGATCCAGGACGACTACGTCAATCCGAGCTCCTTCTCGGTCGGCACCCTGTCCGCTCACCCGTCGCAGACCCCCTGGGGATTCACCGACCGACGGATCCCGCTCTACGACCCGCCCGAGGGCACCCACAACTACCCCTACTACCACTGGGTGTACGAACCACGGATCCAGAACGGGCTGACGTCCGGTTCCAACCTGGTCCTGTCCTACAACGTCAACACCGACGCCAGGAACACCGGTTGCGTGGACGCCAACAACTGGGACGGCCACATCTACCGCCCGCGCTTCGTCAACATCCCCACCAGTTGGTTCAACACGTACGACGCCGCCTACATGTCCACCGGCACCTACTCCTACCCGGGCGTGACCCCCGCCCGCGAGGTCGCCACGAACATCGGCGGAGCCACGGACTGGTCACCCGGCGGCCTCGGCGCGAACAGTTGCCCGACCGTCAACCCCGCCTCACAATTCAGCGCCACCGCCAAATCCGACGGCACCGTCGACATGTCCTGGAAGATCACCGGCAGCGACGTGTGGACCTACCTGTGGCAGTGCGACTCCACCGTGACGACCTGCGGAACCACCCCGGACTGCACCTCCGGCGCCGCCGGCTTCACCAAGCAGTTCGGCGGGCTGTGGCTCACCGTCCAATCCATCAACCTGGCACCGATCCAAGCCGCGGCCCAGAACGGGCACACCTTCAAGTGGTACGTCTGCTCGTCAGGCGCCAGAGGCGGCAGAGGAGGACCCTCAGCCATCGTGACAGCGGCAGTCCGAGTTCCGGTGCCCTCGGCGCCGGCCAACCTACGCCTGACGGCACGCTCCGGGACCTCGGCCACCCTGGCGTGGAACGAGGTCACCTTTCCCTCGAAGAGCGTGTTCATCACCCCCTACTACTGGGACATCACCGCCGGCGGCACCGCCGCCAACGCCATCGCCGGTACCGCCCAGGCCGGCGGCACGACCATGACCACCACAGTGCCGAACGCCACCCACACCTACGGCTTCTACCTCAAAGCCTCGAACATCGCCGGCATCGGCCCGGCGTCCAACCAGGTCCAGGGGTAGCCGGGCACGACCAGGGACGGCTCGGCCGCGGTGCAGGACCTCGGGTTCCTGGGTGAGAGCTCGGGCGATCTGGACGCGTTGGCGTTCTCCACCGGAGAGGGGTCTGCCACTTGCGGTGGGCGTCACCACGGCTGGTAGTCCCGAAGGCGTCCGGATCAATAACAGGGTCGCCCTCTTTGCGAGCACCGTGGCACGATGGCCGGCGATGACGATCGAGCCTGACGACCCGCGGCTGCGGATCAAAACCCTCACCTGGGCGGACGTCGACCCCGATCGGCACCCGTTCGATCCGGACACCGTGCTCGACGTCGTGCGAGTGGTGGCTCCTGCCGGCGGCGTGCCGGCGCCCTACCGGGACGACCCTGCCTATGTTTTCGATCGCGCCGAGGACGACGCGCGCTGGGACTGGCAGCGGGCGATGACCGTCGCCCTCGTCGAGCACTACGGCTCCTGGGCCTGCGGCTGGAACGCCGAGATGGCCGGCCACACGGCTGACGGTGGGCTGGTGCTGCGGTGGAGCGGCGCTCGAGACTCGATCACGACGCCGGAGGAGACCCTCGGCGCCGTCGCCGGGGCGCTGCTGGACTGGCGGATGTTCCTCGAAGACCTGGCCGCGCTCTTCACCCGGCATCTGCCGCTGCCAGCCGAACCCGGCGCGGCATCCGTTGCCTGGGAGGCCACGGTTGCTTCCCTGGTCGCGATGGTGACGGCGCGGTCCGGCTCGGACGAGCTCTGGTACCCGGCCCACGCGTTGACCCTGAAGTGGTTCCTCGCCGCCGCCGAGGTGCCGGGCGAGGACCACGACGCGCTCATCGACGACGCGATCGGCGGGCGGTTCTCCAGCTCCGTCTCCCTGCTGGATGCCGAGGTGGCCGACGCCGCGGAGTCTTTGGCGGCGATGCTCACCGGCATCACGCCGGCACCGGACGACGGCTGGCCCGACACCTGGCCACAGGACTGGCCGAGTTGGCGCAGCACCGAACTGCCCGCCACCGCACGAGCGCCGCGGCGGGTCGAGCCACCGGTGGTTCACGACGCCCTCGCGGCCTGGCAGCAGGTCCGGCAGACGGCTCGTTGGGAGCACGCTACCGAGCACGTCTCCGAGCCGGCGCGCACCGCACGCGACGGCATCGCCGAGCACCTCGCGAAAGGGAAGTACGGCGCCGACCGCGTCCTAGCCGCGCTGGAGCTGGTACGCGCGGACGCGGCCGAGGGCGGCCCGCTCACGTTTGCACGCCTTGCGGCGTGGCAACGGAAGGTGCTCGCCGTTGCCGCCGCACCGTTCCGTACGACGTCCGCCTGGGCGAGGGCCGGCAGGGAGCGGTACGCGTACCGCAATGACCTACCGGCGGCGTTCGAAGCGTGTCTCGCCGAAGCCACCGACCCGGCTGTACCCCTGCCGTCGCGGGCCGCGCGGGTGTACCTCGACGTGCTGCACTTTCACCCGTTTGCCGACGGCAACGCGCGATCGGCGGCCCTCGCGCTGTACTTCGTGCTCGCCCGCGAAGGCGTCGTGCTGGACCGGGCCGCGCCGCTGCTGATGACCCGGTGGCCGGCGTCCGACCCACGCGGCGCCGAAGGGCTGGCCAGATTCGTCGCCGTGCTCATCAAGCAGACCCACCGAGGGCGACCGACCCGCGCATAGCCGGAACCGCACCGGCGAAGGCCTGGCATGCCGGAACCCGCGAACGCGTACGACGGTTGAGGCCGTTGGCATCGATGAAGCTGCCGGCGGCGATCCCCTCGTAGGTGCCGTCGATTTGGGCCTGGATGGTCGTGCCGTCACCGTTCCGCGCAGCACGACCGCTTCGCCGGCGTCGTCGCCGTCGCCGTCGGGGTAGTAGGCGAGTACGTCTTGCAGGCCGGCGCCGGCGAAGCGGCCGGTCACGACCTGGGCGCCGTCGAAGTCGGCGGGCTTCCCCCTATGGGTTTGTCGTTGCCCACCGGTCGGCCGGACGCGCCCAGGGCGGCCTATGCGGTCGTGGCGATGCCGCCGTCGACGGGAATCACGGCGCCCGTCAGGTATGCGCCTGCCCGGCTGGCGAGGAACACGGCGACACCCGCCATGTCATCGTCGCGGCCGATCCGGCGTAGTGGGGCCGACGCTGCGATCGCCTCGCCCAACTCTTCGAGGGTTGCCGCCATCATCGTTGACGGGAACGGTCCCGGCGCCACGGCGTTCACGGTGACGTGCTGCGGTCCCAGTTCCCTGGCGAGGTGTCTGGTGAGTTGATGCAGTGCGGCCTTGCTGCTGGAGTACGAGTAGTTGGGCCGGTGCGGGATGTGGATGGCGGCGATGCTGCCGATGTTGATGATCCGCGCGGGATCGTCGGCGGTGCCCGCCTTGCGAAGTGTGGGCAGCAGCGCCTGGACCAGCCAGAACGGCGACTTCAGGTTCAGATCGACGACCGTGTCCCAGGCCGCGTCGGGGAACGTCTCCAGCGGCTCGTCCCACAGCGCGCCCGCGTTGTTGACGAGGATGTCGAGACGCTCCGAGTCGGCGGTGACGAGGTCGGACAGTCGCCGGCACTCGTCGTGGCGGGACAGGTCGGCGGGGATGGCCCGCACTTCACCGAATTTGGACAGCTGTTCCTGCGCTTGAGCGCATGCTTCTGCGTTGCGTGAGCTGATGACCACGCGCACGCCCGCCTGGAGAAGGCCACGCGCGATCATCATCCCGATGCCTCTGGTGCCGCCGGTGACGAGCGCGCGCTTTCCACTCAGATCGAAAAGTTCCGCATGCGTGCTGAATTGGTTGACTACCACTTGCAGCCTTTCTCGTTGGTCGTGCGGGATGACGCGGCGACGCGTCGGGTGTTCGGTTCAGCCCAATGAAAGGTTCGGTAGTAGGGCTGAAGTGCACCTGTCTGCGGGACGCTGTCGCCGCCCCAGATTGGGGTTACGGCTGCCATCGCGGGAGACTTGCTTCGATCGTCCGGCTGGGGGCGCCCTTGGGATCACCGTCCAGCGCGGCGATCCTCTCCACGTCATCGGCATCGATCCAACGCAATTGGACCCCACGCTTCGGTGATGATCCCATGCGATTGGTGGTACTGACGCAATTCATCCTGCTGAAAGCTCGGATGAATCTCTACTCGGTTCACCGCCGGTAGGATCTCCGACCGCTCGGCCAACCAGGCAAGATCAGCGACGGTGAGGTTTGACACCCCGATCGAACGGACTTTGCCCTGGGCAAGCAGATCCTCACATGCTCGCCAACTCTCAAAGTAGCGGTCTTTGCCCGGTGAGGGCCAGTGTAGAAGGTAGAGGTCGACGTACGAGGTCCGGAGTTTCCTCAAGCTCTCTTCGAGTTCTTTGCTGGTCCAGACGTATCCGTGACGCTGTGGATTCAGCTTAGTGGTGATGAGGACGTCCTCACGAGGCAAGCCAGATTCTGCGATCGCTGTGCCGACCTCGGCCTCGTTGCCGTACACCTGCGCGGTATCGATGTGCCGATAACCCGCATCGAGCGCAACACGTACCACCTCGGTAGTCCTCGATGCCGGAATCTGGTAAACGCCGAAGCCGACTTGCGGAATTTCGATGCCATTTTTCGTTCTTATCGTTGGAGGCATGCCTGTGCGCCTTCTTTGCGGTAACAAGGGGTGTCGCTGCTTTGCTGTGTCCCTGCCATGAAAGCCGGTGTCGTGCGCAGGCGGGAGTTACTGTTCTTCCGGGTAACGGCAGTACCTCCCAGCACACCGCCGCACGACCTACGGTGGTGATGTGACCGACAGCCAGAGGCATGAGCGGGCCGACGAGGTGCGGGAGTTCCTCAGCACCCGTCGCGCCCGCATTACGCCCCAGCAGGCAGGGCTGCCCGTCTTCGGTGCCAATCGACGTGTGACAGGGTTGCGCCGGGAGGAGGTGGCACTCCTGGCCGGGATGAGCATCGACTACTACATCCGCCTCGAGCGTGGAAATTTGAGCGGTGCGTCAGACTCGGTGCTGGACTCCTTGTCCCACGCACTTCAGCTCGACGATGCCGAGCGGGCCTACCTCTACGACCTGGCCCGCGCGGTCACCACGTCCGAGCGTCGGCCACCCGCCGCGACCGGGCGCATCCGACCGGTGGTTCTACGGATGCTCGACGCCATGACCGACCTGCCGGCCTACATCCGCAACGGGCGGTTCGACATCCTCGCCGCCAACACTCTCGGCCAGGCTCTGTATGCCCCGGTCTACGATTCCCCGCTGTTCGCGCGGCGTGGTCCGGTCAACACCGCGCGGTTCCTGTTCCTCGATCCTGGTTCCGCCGACTTCTGGCCCCAGTGGGAGAAGGCCGCCAACGACTCGGTCGCCTTCCTGCGCACCGAGACCGGCCGCTCGCCGCATGACAAGGGCCTGACGGACCTGATCGGCGAGCTCTCCACCAAGAGCGACGAGTTCGCCCAGCGTTGGGCCAAGCACGACGTGAAGTTCCACCACTCCGGCGTGAAGCAACTCCGCCACCCGCTCGTCGGGGACCTGGCCCTGCCCTACGAAGCCCTCGATCTGCCCGCCGACCCCGGGCTCCGTATCACCATCTACTCGCCCGAACCCGACTCACCCGGACGCCAGGCACTCGATCTTCTGGCCAGCTGGATCGGCTCGACCGCACTCGAGCACTGACAATCGTCACGACTTGGAACCGCAACGGCACCTGGCGGGCACCAGGCGCAGCATCCGAGATCGAGATCCTGCTCCAGGCCGGATACCTGGAGGACTGGGTGTGGAACGCGACGCTGAGCGGGGTCCCGCAAGGCGTCGTTTCGCCCGTGCTCTCCAACATCTACCTGCGCCGGTTGGACGAGTTCGTGGATCCGCAAGCAGAACACTGCCTACGCTCGGGTGCGAGCCGCGCGAGACCCGGCGCGGCGATCGCGCCAAGGCGCGCAAGTTGCGCCAGCAACTGCGCGGGATGCCCAGCGGAGATCCCTGCGATTCGGGCTTCCGCCGGTTGCATTACGCCCGGTACGCCGACGACACCCTGCTCGGGTTCGCCGGGCCCAAGGCCGAGGCCGAGGAGATCAAGGACGCCTCGCGGCGTTCCTGCGTGATGATCTCAAGCTGGAACTGTCGCGGGAGAAGACCTTGATCACGTACGCGCGTACTCGGGTGGCGAAGTTCCTCGGTTACGAGATCACCGTGCATCACAACGACCGCAATGTTACGCGGGGTCGTCGCCGTAGACGCGGCGCAGCATCGAGTCAATGTCCACAAAGGTCAGCACGTCGGTGCCTTCGAGTAGCGGCACCCGGCAGGCTAGGCCGATCAGGGTGTCACGGGCGGCGGCCTGCAACTGCCGCACATGTCCGTGGGTGAAGGTGCGCAAGAACGAGCCGAGCGTCGAGGGCGCGTAGACGCCGGTGAACAGCGACGGCATGGACCCGATCGGCGACCGCGGCAGGCAAACCCACTGTGCGAGCCAGACGCATGACCAGGACCAAGCCAGCACACGACACGAGATTCGGATCGTCCTCCGGCACGCCGACGCGGACACCATTCATCGGTGGATTGGGGGCCGGACAAGAAGTCCGGCCCCGCAATCATGTCAACGTCGAGTACCGGCAATCATTTGAACGTCGAGTAATAGCTGGCGAACCCCTCTTGTTCACAGTCCTGCATCCAGTGAGCCTTGCTCCCGCTGGGCATTACGTCGATCGAAGACAACTCGCCGTCCTGGAGGACAGCCTTGATATCGTGGTCCTTCAGGCACTTGATGAACGCCTCCATGTGATCGGCGTACGCCGGGTCAAGCCGCTTGGCACGGTTCCGCGCAAGCTCGGGTTGCTTCGACGCGCAATTCTTCTTGAGGTCAGCCCGCACCTTGTCGGACAAAGGGCCCCAAGTGTCCGATATGTTGGCGGGATCGATCGTGGACCCGCCCTTCATGACCGCTGTCTTGGGGAGGCCATTGGTCAGCAGACAGTTGGCGAAGACATCTGACACGCGTTGAATTTCCGCGTCGGAGGCGTCGAGCCGGATGAGGGGACGTTCCGCTGCGACTGCCTTGGCCGACGCAGCGGCTGAGGGCTTCTGGATGCTGGCGACACCCGTGGTGTCCTGGGCGCCGGACGAGGTGTCGGTCTTGGCAGCGCCACTACAGCCGGCGACGAGA
>Ga0307516_10001411_pt1 | contig 33204 bp, 37 predicted proteins | sample 19_EM_MG_FD_203310 | JGI IMG/M metagenome (GOLD analysis project Ga0307516, IMG submission 203310) | Populus trichocarpa ectomycorrhiza microbial communities from riparian zone in the Pacific Northwest, United States - 19_EM | ecosystem: Host-associated > Plants > Roots > Unclassified | place...
GGAGGAAGTGTTGCAATATCTCACTCGTTGCTTAGTCACGGCAGGCATGGGCCTACCCCTATATTCTCCTTTCTCTCGAGGCTTCAGCCTTACTTAGACAATACACACGTTCATCACTTTCAACAGCTACCATACATGAAGAAACGAGTGATGACCGGTGATCAACTTCTGTACCGATCACGATCATCACGATTACGGTGCCTTCTTGGGCTGCGGCTTCGGTTGTGGAGTGGCCTGTCACGTTCCCTCCTTCGCTCTCTGCTAAGACTACGGCTCCGATACCTTTTCGTGTCTTTGCCTCTTCTGTCGTCGTGCCCGCGAGATGAACGGTGTCGATCTTCTCCCCTGTGGCGCGGGGGCTCTTCCTTTCTTCTCACCTCAGAGGTATCAAAAATGAGATCGTGCTCTTTGCCATTACGCGGCGCTCTTGTGTCTTCCCGATATTGCCCTCGTCGCTGCAACTGTGATGATCCGCCAAACCCACGCGAACTGGCCTGCTTTTGCCGTTTTTCGTTGGTATTTGTCCGCCAGCTTTCAGACAATCTCGAAACCTAGCTCTGATATAAGCAACGTACAATCCAGCGGAGTGCAGGAGAACCTACGCTCTGGGAAAAGTCTACGTGGATTCTGTGGTCGTCAATCAAAACACCTTGCATCTTAAAATAGGCCTGCTCGCATGCCTTCTGATCGTCAAACTCAATAAATGCGTACTGCAGACTATCGCCAGTCCTTTTGTCTCGAATGACCTCACATGAGAGGATCTTGCCGAAACGGCTGAAGATGAGGTTCAAGTCTTCGTCTAAAATGGATTCGCCGTTAGTCAATCGACCGGATAGCGGAACAAGTTCCGACAACACCTACCCTGTGTGACTGGATTTAGTTTGCATACAAACAGAACATTTTCTGGTGGTTTGACGTCGGCAAATGGTAGATCTCCGACCATCTCTAGCGTGAGAGCTTGTGCCTTAGCCTCCCGATCTCGCCTCCGTTTTTCCGCCACTTCAGGAGCTTCATCAACGTCGAGTTCTTCGTCCTCCGCGATCCGGACGGTTGCCAATTGGGCAGCCGATGGGACGGGACTCTCTGGCGGCTCGACCAAGCCCTCGGGATCAGGATACGGGTCCTCCAGGACTATAGTATGCCGTATTCTGATGTCTTTCAGCGGCCTCCCTTCACCGTCACAGAAGACGTTGTTAATCTTCTCCAACACATCGAACCCTTCCACGACTTTGCCAAAGACCGACGATTTGCCGTCAAGATAGTCTAGATTGTCGCCCAGGGTGATGATGAACTGACTCCCGCTAACCCTTTCATCAGGGTTACTTGCAGCTGGTGCTGTGGCCATGCTGACGGTTCCGCGCTCTGAGTGTTTCAATTTTGAGTGAAACTCCGCCGGAAAGAAGCGGCGCGACGGACCGTCGACAAGCCCCCATATGGACGAACCACCATCCGAGTCTGGAGAGTCCGGTCCAATTGGGTCGCCGGTTTGGAACGCAAAGTCCTTCTGGACACCGTATATTGGAGAAAAATTGTAATATTTCACCTTGCATCTGACAGCGGTTCCGAACGTGGTGTTAGTTGGTTGGTGTTTGTAGGTTCCCGAGCGGGAGATTCAGAAGGCTGGGGTCGCCGTGCGCAAAGGGATGAACGCCGAATGAGCGCGACAGGGAGACCTGGGGGCTGGGGGAAGGTGGGGAGGGCGTACAGCTTCAGAAAATTCTCGCAGGTGTGCGGAGCGTAGTCGACAAGCAGGTCAATGACAATATCACCCGCCTCGCCCAGCTCCAACAGAACAGACATTGATTTGATTCCCAGAGAAGCAGTTGGAGCGGAAATCAATGGCGACGGGAGCAGGATTCTTGGACGGACGACTAAACAGGATGGGTTACCGGTTCCGACGAAGGAACGTGCTTTGCAAGTTGATATCACGGTATCGACAAGAGGCTGAGTTGTCTGATGGAAAGGGAGGGTGGGTGGTCTTTGGCTGAGGCGTCGCGAGAAAGAGTGGTGGCACTGCGTTGCGCGTCGTTGCTGCTGCACAACGAGAGCCTTGAAGGTGAGGTCACAGCTTCCTTAAGTCGTAGATGCTCTTTTGCGGCTTGGCGCAGCCCGGGAGGGTTAGCTACGGTCCCGTAAGATACGCAATAGCCGCCAGCATAGGTATTCTGCATCTATCTACTTCTTACGTAAGATGTATCCAGGTACATACATGTACGCTACATGCAGCTCAGCAGCTCCCCAACCTTTGTTCTCGAGCTGACCATTTACGCCAGCTGGAGCGGGTACATGAGAAACTCTGATTTCCGCGCCCTCACTCAAGTCAACAAGCTTACCTTACGGCTGGTACTCGCGTGGTACCCGAACACGGACACGAGCAAAGGAAATCGGATAGGACGACAACTGCCGGACAGACAGCGAATCCGATGTGATGGTGTTTACGACACCGGACTCGAGAAGCATATGAGGCGAGAGGGCGGCAGTCAAGCCGTATTGCGCTCGAGATGCTCTCTTGTGGATACACAACTCTGAAGGGGGGCGACATTGAAGAATGGGGAGTACATACTTGTGGACGGTATCCAGAGCACTCTGCAATCCACACTGTGTACGTATGTATGTGCTCCATCGACTGTTATTCGGTCCGCGCAATGGAATACTCCCCTTCCAAGTTCGAGCAGAAAAAGCTCCGTGCGCCGCTTGGAGGCACTCATGGTCACTGGACGATATCGATGTTGTAGCCACATCATCTACCGTCATCGCCATGATCCAATAGGGTCGCATGCGATCATTGAATCGCCATCACCATCTACCGTCCTTCGGATGGCCTGGCTACAAGGCAGTTGATGGTCGCACACACCGCGCGGCTATCATGGCCAGAACTGCGCTCCCCGAACGGCTTGCCAAGAGGTCGGATATTCGAAACCCCAGTTCACACTTCGGACTTCAAGTCGCCATCCTTGGGTAGCAGCGGTCTGGGACTCGGCGGGTGGCTTGGTCGTTGTTGCTCTAGAAAGATATGCTGCAGTGTGATACGGATTGCAAGACGTTATGTGCTGTTCTTGGCACCCTTCAACCTCATCTTCTACCTGCAACTTCCCGAGACAGCCCGGTGCAACTTCATCGTATATCGGGCCTGTGCGCAGGTTCTCCTCAGTTTCACCGCACTCCACTTCTGCACGACCCACATCCCGAGATGGCCCAGTCAGTCGCTGCCAGGAGGGGCTGCTACTCTGCGACTCCATGCCCATCACTCGCTGAACGGTTGCAACTCACGCGAGGAGCGGCTATTCCTGCGTCCTCGGAAGAGAAGCCTCACCGTGTGCGGATTATGTCGCATTCTCTGCACCGCCCATCAATGGCGTCGCCATGCTCCCACGCAGCCTGTCACGCCTGCGATCGCCTCAATGCAAGTGGCACAGGCTGCGCAGCTCTCTCCTGGCAGTGCACAGATTGGGGCAGATCTGGAGAGAACAGCTCATCCCCACGAGCAATGCTCGAGCTTGTCCTGCACCCACGATCATGCAAAACGCAATCAAATGTACGTACGTATCGGTGTCCGGCTTCGGTGTCCCTCTGTCTGTACCTCGACTTCCTGGTCGACACAAGAACACACATGAATACACCCCAGACCGTATGTCATTGATGCCGTGTCCAGGAATCCGTGTATCCCCGCGGTAGCTTTATTTCCTTTCTTTCTTTTTTCCAGGGTGATACGCTGGCCCCCGGTTTGGCCCGCTCACTTCACCTTCCGGACCCGCCCAGCTCCAGTTATGTGGTACTTACTTCAAGCGTACACGCACGCACAGCTAGATTTCTTCGAATAACAAGTATCCATAGGTAATAGGGACCTAGGCAGTGTTTCAGGGCTCGGCGGCCCCCAATTGCAACCGACAGGTACTCTACGTTGGCCACGTAGATTACACACTGCTCCTATCCCGTGCTCGTGGGTACAGCACACCCGCGTGCGTCTCCAGCGACATCTAGCAGATATCACGATTGCCCCTCAGAGGACCAGCCATCAGGCGCAAACTGTACTTCTCTCGGGGATTCTGAGATTGGACCGGATCCGATTTCAGCTGTTGTGGGAGAGGGGCGCTGTGGATTCCATCTCCCCAATGCGTTGCACCACCGCACTCCAGGTCACCCTGCGGGGGGAAATAACTGTATGGATGGCTGTGAGGCGGCAGCGGAGAAACCCCTGGGCTGATGCATGCAGCGCATCCTCCCCTCCAACAAGAGCCGGAGAATTCAGGATCGCAAAGCGGCGCCGCGGCGGGTACATACGATGACTGAACGAGGGAATGGTGCCTTGCATTGCAGACCCGTGGGGACCGCCGCCTACCCGCAGTCTGAGATCCCACACGCGGACCTGTGGTCAACCTTTGCTGTGGCATCGGTTCTGCCAGATAGCCTGCTTCCAAGCCAGGTTTCCGTGATCTGGTTGGGATCATCGGCGAAGCGAGACATATGTCGGAGAATTGCCATTCGAGCACGCGGGAAATCCATGCATATTGGCAAAGGATGCATAGCTGATGTGTCTCGTCCGCGTGAAGTAGGTGTCGGTTCACCAGATGGGGGTACCTGCCGAAGGTATTACAGCCACCCGGCCCAGTCGTAGTGCATGCTGCGGTGCCTCCCATCTATCCAGCCCTTCCGGCCATGATTGACCGCTACCCGCTGGACGGTGTTCTCGCAGACACATGGATCTCCACAGAGACCACCCACACACTCCTCCTCCTCCTCCTCCCCGTTGCTCCTCACGAAAGCCGTTCTGCAACTAACGGGTTGGAATATGTAGCGTCCGAAGCAGCGTGTAGGAGCACTGCAGTTTGAGTCTGTTTGATCCGCTTGTAACGGACTTCGGTCAACAATGCAGCGCGGCACAGCTCGGCACAGCTCAGCACCGTGGCAGCGATGGCCAAGCGGAGGGAGCTGTTGGTTCCGGCCACGGCCAATGCAATGCGCATGATGTCCGCCACGTTATGGGGCATCAGGGGGTGGATGTGGCTGCCGGTAGCTTTACACCACACCAATTTGGAAAGCGGCCAAACCCCTCAAGAATGCTGCTGGATGCCGTACAATTCTGCTGGGTAACTACCTTCGGGCTTGCCCCCCCACCCACCCCCCCTAATACGATTTCGAGCTAGGGTTACTTCCGTTGTTTGTTACACACTCGCTCTCATCATATCTATCTAATCGGGTGACCAGCCGTGCACCAGCCGTGCTTTGGCAAACGGCGCGTTGACGGTGGCACGCATCTGTCCGCTCTCGGCCGCAATCCAGGGCCGCACACATCAAATTGCTTGACAGCAGCATTGTCATTATTGCCTTCGTGGACCAGTAGCTTCTACGGAGCTAATCGTCATACCTCGGTAGCAGCAGCAGGAAAAGAGGAGATGGAGAAGGTAACGGAGGAGGGTAGCCTTGCTCCGGAGTTGTGGCCAATGCAGCTACCGGATGAGGAAGTTTTTGCACTTCACATCAAATTGATACGGATTGCATCCGAGCGACGAGGGGTTCGAATCGGTGCCTTTGGATCTGGTCACAGACCTCAACGCCCGTCAAACGCCAGCATTGCCACGATCCGATTTGCGTTCTGCTTTACACGTTGCGGCCCTGCAGTAAGGCATTATTCGTCATCCGAACGGTGGACATCCTTTGATTCGCTCCATCTGCCCTCCATTGGCCTTGCACAGCCTTGAGCGAGATGGCTGAGGCCTCTCGCTTGCCTTCCTGTTTGCTCGGCTGACCATGGTAAATCTGGGAAAAATGCAGCGCTGCAAAAAGGCGTGGCCGGCATTATGCCGCTCACATCCAGACTCCCCAGACGACCAAAGAGACAGCCCGAGATTCGTTCCGGAAAAATGTACGGAAAAGAGGACAGAAAAAAACCGACATTGCTGGTTCAGACCATTGGCAGGAGTTCATTCCTAAGCCTGCGGATATACGGAGCCTGTCAAGCTCAGTATCAACAAGTAAATATGAGCGAAATTGCCCATGATACCCACACTTTGCGCCCTGTGCTCTCCTGAGCCTGGACCGGAGCAGTCGAATCAAATGCACATTGGAAGGATCCGCCGGTTTCACTTCTAGGATCCATCTGATGGCCGACAGATCACCGCCCATCATCCGATCTCCCTATGGTGGAGAATGGATGATGGTGGGTGGCCGTCCTAAATGTATTGGCATGCAAACACTTCATAATGAGCGCGCTCGCCACATCTCTGTGTTTTTTTTTCATTAGACCTCTTCCCATATATCCCTCTGTTTCACCGCCGCATCTACCACTTGCTGCCCCCGCCCACTCCCCCAGCCCATCCCCGTTCACCATCGCCAACTACCCAACGACCGACTACCAATACTACTACTATTCCTGCCGCTGCCGCTGCTGCTACTGCTACCACCACTGCCTCTGCATCTCTCCCCCCTTCCTCCCCACCCACTCATATCGCTTCGTATCGTTACTGGGTCTCATCTACGAACACCAACGTCATCTACATTTACGACGGCCTCCGGACTTGGACGGAGAGGTTATAACACTGTTTGTACTGAAAGTACGCAGGGTTTATAGTGGCTGTGTCTCCAAAGGAACCCCAGTGGTAGCGCAGCCCTCTGGCCCCCCATTTTCGTCCTTGCCTCTGTGTGGCCTGGATCGATTGCATCGGCATCGCTCGCCGTTCTCATTCCAGTGGAGCCGGCTTTCAGCACTTACTTTAGCCCACCTGGCAGCCGCCATCCCTTCTTCAAAAATAAGACTGCCGTCACCACCACTACTTGTTCTCACGTCGCCCTTCCACTCAACGGGAAGTTTGCCATATTTCACCTAACCGTCCTCAGACTCCCCCTAGGTCTCTGAGGCCATCCTGTCGCATTGTCTCTCCGGTCCCCCACCCTTCCCGTACTCTCTTGAGCCCGTTACCATTATAACTTCTTACACCTTTACTCCCCGTCGAACGAGCGGTACAGTATGACCCGCAACAATAACATCCTCCACCATTTCAACTCCGGCTACGCCCCGGACGTCGGTGAATACCGACATCCGCCACGGCCAAACATGCAGGACAGAGCGGACTTTGGCATGTCCCAGCGGGCCAACCCGCGCACCGATCCCATGGCTCGTTCACAGGGACAGATTCGCAATAGCTCTAGCTCCCATCCTACTGCTGTTCAGAGTAACGGCAATGGGTCTACTCCCCAACCGCGCAGACGGATTCCCGTCGCAGTTTGTCCCACTCTTCCATGCCGGCTCTTTCCCTCACTGCGGGTTTTCGAATATACTGACTGGATGATGGTATGTGCAGTGCGCTAGGTGCCGAAGGAGAAAGATACGTTGCAGTGGAGACCCCGGTGATAGCACTGGCTGCGGCCACTGCAGGGGCGCCCAATTATCGAGTGAATGTAGGTTTGATAGGGTACGTGTAAACACCACCGCTTGCGCTTGGATAGTACATGCGAGCCTACTCTTACGCCATCACGCAGGTATCGTCGTCAACCATCGACCTCCCAACATGTTCGAGCCCAGCCTCTCCGCCCCCCGGGGGCCCTGGACACGGGCCTGGCGCCGGGTCACTTGGGATACATGCATCGGGAAGCTATTCGACTCCATGCTTACATTCTTCTGGATACCCGACTTCCATGGGAATCGGACATGGCATGAGCCTTGGTGGCCGTGGTGCAATGCTGGGCTCGAAGCTGTGCCATCAGGATAGCCTTATCGCCGATCCCACGGCATCGTCCATGAATCTGTCCACCTCTCGTTTCTACGAGGGGCTTGGGGGCGAAATATCGGCCCCCGCGGACAGCAACTACCCCCAATACATGCTCAACTCGGAGGCAGGACATAGCTTGAGCGAGACTGGGAACGCCGTTCTTTCGAGCCAGCATTCAGATTATTCAAGGCACTGGCCTTCGATGCAACCTACCAGCAAGTCTTCGGGCTCCGCGTATTACTCGAGCTTGGAGCCGGACGTCACATCGAATGTCACCATGGGCGGCATCATGTCCGGCTTCATGCCATGCTCAACTGGCCCTAGGAACGCCAGCAGTACCAGCCTAGATAGCTATCCGACGATGTTCCCCGCTCTAGGCTCCCTATCCTCGTCTCTTCCTGAGAGCGGATCCAGGTCGACTCTCCTGGACAAGGTTCTCCCGCCGCTTGGGCCAGCGCGCATGCCTACAGCCGATTTCGGCGGCATTAAGCTCTACAGCTCCTACTCGGATTCCTCCGGCCCCTCGAGCGCATCACATTCTCGCTCGTCGACTTCGACCCGCAGATCACCGGCTGCAAGCTACATTCCAGTGTCTCCATCTATACAGCAGGCTGCTCCCAGCTCCTCCGAGCGCTCCACACCGACGCTCCGCCCGTCGCCCGCATCAAGTAACTCCATGAGCAACTATGTCACTTCTTCGGTCGCAAATATGGGCAGCATCGGTATCTATTCCTCGAGCCAGCAGCCATTGTTGGGCCCCTCGATCGATCATCTACCGGGAGTCGCTGTCCCAATTATCAAACAGGAGGGACAGAAGCAGCAGCAGCGCACCGAGGTGGACCTGGTTCCGCGCGTAAGTGCAATAACAGCGCTACCACTACTCGCGAGCTCGACATCGTCCAGCAGCAACAGCGGCGTTTCGAACTACCAGCAGAGCACAAAGCAGCCAATCCGGTACCGTGGCTCGAACAGGGTCTACTAGCCGGGCCAAGCCGGACACCTCAAATATCGCGCATTCCTGCCTCATGCTTTTCTTACTCCTTCCGGTAAGTATGCAGGGAAAAAAAAGCTGATCACGGTTGTAGTTTTCTTAAAACTTTCTGACCTCTTTCCTCTCCATTTGCATTCACTGGGGCAGTGGGTACTTCGGTTCTCATATCCCCGCCACTTTCATTAAGTGTGCATTCTTTTACTCACGTTCTCCAATCATCGCCGGCGGCAAATTCTCGAATTTCTGTTTGTAGTTTATGCGTTTTCTTTTCCTGTGATATAATAGCTTATGGGTTGTTTTTTGGGTTGCGGAAGGCAGCCGAGATGTAGTCGCGGGTCTGTTTGTCTTTTTTTTTTTTTTTTCTTGTATTACGTGAACTGGTGGCACTCTGTTTTTGTTTTTTGTTTTTTTCTCTCTTGTGTTCGTTGTTAATGGTCATTTTCATCTCTACTTTTCTTTACCACACGGTCGACACGGAAATGCAGGAATGGCGGGAACGGACAGAGCGGCGTGGCGGATAACATTGAGGGGGTGAAAACAGCTAATTCGGAGCGGATGGGCTCAATGGGATGCGGGGGCGGGAGTGCACAGCAGCGTGGTGGACTGGCGGGAGTGCACGGACGATTGGGAGTGCTGGGGGAAGTTGGGGAAGCTGGGGATGAGGACGAAAACTTTTGCTGGTTGGAAAGGGCTTCTTTGGGCTTTGGGGACATTGGATTCGATTCTGATTTACTTTACTGTGTGTTCTATGCTGCAGCTTTGATTTCTTCGAATACGATAGGACTGAATTGTCAATGTTCGGCGGTTTTGTTTACCCGTGATGATCGACGAAATTGTAGAGTTAAAGTATCTCTGGCTAGCTAGCTGTATGTGGCTAGAGAGGGAGGATGGATGGAACTGCAGTTTTTGGCACCGGCATGGCAAGACCAGACCTAGACTAAGTACCCCAGCTCCACGGGGGGGAAAAAGCAAAAAAAAGCACATGACCCCTCTATGAGGTGGTTCAGCTCCATATGTCAACGTGATATCACACGGGACTTTGAGTGCTTGGGAATCACCTCCCTTAATGAGAGGGGAGTGGTTGCTCCGACGACTCCTGCACCGGACCAGAAGATGAATAAAGGAAGAAGAAAAAAAAGAATAAAACCACTTCTACGGTGACATCCGTTTTCTCGTGGATGGTTTCCACGGCCAGGACCACGTAGAAAATTGTAGTGGGTACCCGGCATTCCTTCCCAGTTTGCATACATACGTACTCCTTTCATGGACGGACTCTACTCGATCGTGGGAGTTGCCACTGGATGCGGCAAGTCACAGCATCTGGCTGATTGGTTGGTTGGTTGGCTGGCCAGCGAATTTCTATCCGTCTGGTGGGCTGCTGCTGCTGCCATGTGGCGGAGGGACGTCCGAAATACATACGTGCATGGCCGGTTGGACGTTGCCATGTAAAGGGAGAAAAAAAACTATCTAAGTATCTATCATCTATGGCGGGTGAGTATGTGTGACAAGTCAAAATGTTGGTATACGTTCAATCACTCGCTCGCGGGTAGTGGATTGTGGATTGTTGGGGTGGGTGTCGGATCTGCGCTATCTTACGTAGAAAAGCAATCCTGAAAGAGTGTGTGCAAGGGAGGGCGTTGTAACTGTCTTCATGTCGTTACTGTGCCAGGAGCCGGAGAGCTCGAGACAAAGTAGGCACCGCACAAAAATTGTCTCCATCTCCTACAGCATCCGGCAGCTCAACACGGGCTCCGCATCCACCCCGTTCTCGACAGAATCCTCGTCTCGCGCGCGACTGGGAGAATATGGCGTTTCGCTTCGCACTATAGCTTCATGAATCTACACTTTCCCCAGCGCCTACTCACCGTGGCCGCCGCTTCTGTCTCATAAACTATCCGAAGCTTGTATCGCTGTTCTCCACTGCACTCCGCCCTCCCCCCTCCTTCGAACCGGTTCATTTCCGCGGATCGAACTCCTCGTTCCGTCCTGTCGGGAACCATGAAGATATGTTGGCACCGCCGCGAACGGAAACACCAGCCGGGCACGGGTAGAGCGCTCACACCACATAGCGGCTTTTTTTCCAGAAGCATCATTGCCCATGCAGGCCGGAAAGCGGGGGCGGTAGTCGTGGCCGTGGTCGTGGCGCACGGGCAACGGGAATGTGCTGTGATCGCTATGCGGTCTCTGCAGAGCCTGTCCTCTTTGTTGGTTTCAGCGCAGCCTCGATTTCAATCCACGCATGGGCCGGAAAGGCTCGAGCTTCCTTCCAGATCACCGCGGTCGAGTTCCCATCCGGTTGTGAGGAGGATCGGAAACACATCACAACTGTCATCCCCCCCCTCTCCCCTCTCTTCACCCTCTCCTCCCCATCGGCTACTGGCTTCCATCCAATGGACGATCGATGAGGGGCAGCTTTCGTGTGAGTCAGTGCTTTTCCCGCTCTTGGCTTTAATAGGGCTGGTCAAAGCTCCGACACCGCTGCGGTATGCGGCAGGCGATGCTCTACATATGCGCGTGCAGCCGGCGGGGCGGGGGGGCTTTTCTTCGGCCCACATGGATGGAACGCCCCGCACATCCATCCGCACAGCTGCTTTGCCTCCGTAGCGGCTGCCTGGTTGTGGACGGGAAGGCACTGCACTGGATGGCTGGCAACGGAGGGGGCGCTGGAATGAGGCAGAAGAAGCTCTGAGGCGCCGCCAAGCTGCAGCTGCGAGCGGAGAGGCGGGTGGGACTTCCCTTCTTGCCGCTGTCGCGGCGGCGATCGCGGTAGATGGCAGAATCATCTCCTCTGCTGGCCTGAAACGTGGAGAGTAGGCAGCTCCGCCCTCAATGCGGGACACACAAAACCCGCGTGTTGACATTTATCGTCTAGTGAATATGCGAACCTTTATCGTATGTATTTTGTGCACATGATCCTTGTGGCGGATGATCCGGCAGAAAAGGTAGTAAAATTTGGAAGTTATAATGATTCGCGGATATATCTACCCGCGCCGTTCTGACCATCAGCCACAGAGTGGCTTAACACAGAGTTGCATGACCCATCGAGTGATAACACGCGCACATTACCAGGTCAAAGTTCCGAGAGAAATATGGGAAACTGGCTCCTCACCTCAGGATTTTCTGTTAACACCTGCATCTTTTATTGGAGTAACTATGTCAGTGTATCGCAGCGCTTTTGGCGTACTCGGTCCTTGCATACAGATGTAACGAGTTACTACACAGACAGACGTGAGCAATGCCGCGGTATCTTCGTCGGAGCGGCGTGCAGACAACGCAGAATGCGCACTTCACAACACCATTCCACGGATCCCCGACTCCGTGGGAGGGAACAACCAGAAGCCGTTGTATTTCGAACCGAACCAAACATCAAACATCAACCATCACTTGCGGTTAGGAAGCCTCGATTGAAACTCCACGTCCCATCTTAGGCAGTTTGTAGGGAGAGGGGAAAGGAGAGGAGGCAAGAGGCCGAGGAACAGCCGCTGTTCCCCACGCCCTCCTTCATGGCCTCTGCAGAAGAGGAGTAGAAGGTCTTGGGGTGGTTTTCTTTTGTCCTTTCTTTTGTCTTTCCTTTGTAATTCCCTTGGTGCACTTCCACTTTCTTGGGACATGCCTGGACAGAGGGCAAAGGGGAGCTACAACGAGCCGCCTGCGGGCTGATCGAGGTCGGGGTCGGACAGTGGACGGGAACCGTACAGTGTGTACAGTACATCACCATGATCTAGATAGATAGGTCGCACGCGATTAATGACAAAATTAAAAAAAAACCTAGGCAGTTCGAGATAAAGAAAGTACCAAAGTAATTCGACATCGCTGTGGTGGCTTTCTGGGTGTTTAGGAAACACTATGTACTTGCTTTTCATCCACCTCGATGCCAGAAAGAACTGGCCAATGTTGCATACATACTTACCTATGTATATACATAAGTCTCAAACCTTTGTAACTTATCATGACATCGCACTCGATCTCAATTTGCGCCGGTGAGCCCGGAATCTGGAGTCACGCGATGGCCCTGCCAAATGAACGACGGACACCGAGAGAAGAGGTTCCGGCCGAGAAGACACTATGTATTTCCAATACAAATATACAGGACATCCTTCTGGACTGCCTCATCGGCGATTTGCACCATGTGGATGACAGAGTGATTCCTTCCAGAAGTCTGTCACCCACTGATGCGGAGATTATTGACTTGTGACAGAGTAGACAACTGCCTCCCCGGTAAAGCGCTGTCTCTCCCAGCGATCTCGGTACGCTGAGCGGCCGCCACTCAGGGTTTCGTGATGTATATACATAGCTCGGAGGTTGGAAATGCTGTGCTCGGAGTAGCAACTGCTTGACCGGGGGACCGCCTGGAGCGCGACCGATGGTTGTCCCATTTGTCTGGCATTACCAAAAGTCGTACGGTTCTACCTTGTGGCGTGGCCTGGGTATTTCAAGATACACATGTGCTCAGTACTTATGTTGTTTTTGTGGGGCATCGGGTTCGTAGCCTTGAGCAAATCAGCCAAACCTGAGACCGATATGAAGGGCTTGACGGGTTAAGTGAAACAAAGCTTTGGGCAGCCCGAACCATACCGGCTTAACTCGGGCGGCTGAAGTCGAGGGGATCAGTACAGTATGGTCTATGACAATTCTCGCACAACTTGCTCACCTCAACCCCCCCAAGAGTAAAGGGGGAGGACTTTTGTTGGTCCTAGCGTTGGGATCTTTCCCTCCGTGTCGTAAATGTTGTGGTTATGGTGCATTTGGCGCCCAGTCCGTTAGTTATAGATAGAAACCCCGTTCGCCGCGTCCAGACCGTATTCGAGTCATAGCCGGGGTAACACACGCACAAGTCGGCGGCTTGCCGCCAATGATAGAAGCTCTGTATGTATCTTTCTTCCTCAAATTCCGAGCGCGTCGACTGTCCGCACTGTATTTCCTGGCCTGGCATTCTTCCGCTTTCCGGTGTGCCCACACAGATGTGCCGTCCTGTTTGTCATCCCCCTCCGCCGCTCGTATATCTGGCCGTTTTAATATCTGCGGAGCCCCTTTGCTGACTCCATCCATCATAGCACGCACTTTCTGACAGCTCTGTTGTGTTATTGGTAGATATCTACCTATTCTAATTCCGTCCCTGGTGGCGCTATACCTTTGAAGCTCCACCCTCCACCCTCCAGAAAATCCTCCACCGCCGATCGATCATCTCGAATTTATTAACAACCCACGCTCACAACCCCAAGGAATAACGTCGTCGAGAAAACGTACCGAGACTCGAGGAAGTGGGAAAGCCATCCCAATAATTATTCCCGAAAATTTCGCCACTACCACGACCAAGCGAGATCACGGCGTGAAAGCAATCCCGCGGCACGGGAAAACGAACACCATAGACTACCACCACAGCTCTGGATTTTAAGCGGACCCACCTCCGCGAACCCCTTGGTGTCGCATCACAGAGGCGCCCTTCTACCTCGCGACCGGAGACCATCCTTCAGCACCGGTGACGAAACGAGCACTCGACGCATTCAATCAGCGCGACAGTTGCGTCTACACCTCCGAAAGTCATGATGGCGACGAGAGACGCCAGAGATGGGGAGGATATCCCGCTAGTTGATGTGGAGCGCATCGCGCAAACCACAATAGCGGTAGAGGGAATGACTTGCGGGTCATGTACATCCGCGATTGAAGGTTCGTAGATACACGATGGTGTATCGTCTGTGGGCAGTGGCCGGCAAAGCGGCAGAGCTGATGCAATCCCGCAGGCGGATTCAAGAATGTAGAAGGGGTCGAATCTTTTACTGTCAGTCTCATAACCGACCGCGCAGTGTTGATTCACGACTTGTCCAAACTTTCGGCTGAGCAAGCGGCTGAGATGTACACTTCCCGACTTTAGACGAACGGTACAGCCAGGCTGACATGGGCGCACAGTATCGAAGACCGCGGTTTCGGTGCGGAAATTATCTCTAGTGATATCCAGACTCCGGAAAGGGCGAACGTGAACGTACAACGAACACGGCTGGCAACAACGGTCGTGTCGGTAGGAGGGATGACATGCGGGGCGTGTACAGCGGCAGTGGAAGGCGGTTTTAAGGATGTGGAAGGAATCGTCAACTTTGCCGTGAGCTTAATTACCGAGCGAGCCGTCGTAGTCCACGACCCGATACTCGTGGCTGCCGAAAAGGTTGTCGGAATGTAGGTTTTCCACAAAGGGAGGAGATTTGTGTGCTGTGAACTAACATTATCGCAGCATCGAGGATTGCGGCTTCGATGCCTCGTTAGTGTCTACGGACCTAGAGGATGATGGGGAAGCGATGACGGAGGACGTCGTTTTCAAAATCTACGGACTCGGTACTGCGGCGGACTGTACAGTCTTGGAAGACGCATTACTGGAAGTTCGAGGTGTCAACGGCGTCGCCATCACTCTCTCGAATTCTCGCGCGAAGATCAGCTATTCACCAGCCTGGATAGGTGTGCGAGACCTCGTCGCGATTGTCGAATCATTGAATTTCAACGCCTTGCTTGCGGATGTCGAGGACAACAATGCTCAGCTGGAGTCACTGGCAAAAACAAAGGAGATTCAGTCATGGCGATTGGCTTTTGGGTTCTCTTTGGTGTTCGCCGTTCCGGTTTTCCTCCTGTCGATGATCATCCCAATGTGGTTCAAAGGACTGGATGCGGCCTTCGCCGCAAGGGAACTTCCGTTACCTGGACTCTTTGTTGGGGATGTTTTATGTCTCCTCTTGACGATTCCTGTCCAGTTCGGAGTCGGCAAGAGGTTCTACAAGAGTGCCTGGAAGAGTGTGAAACACGGCAGTGCAACTATGGATGTACTGGTGGTTCTTGGAACTTCGGCGGCGTTTTTCTTCTCGCTGTTGGCTATGGCCATCTCTATTTTCTGCGAGCCTCACAACCGGCCGAGCACGGTCTTTGATACTTCGACGATGTTGATCACCTTCATCAGCTTTGGACGGTACCTCGAGAACCGGGCAAAGGGACAGACATCGAAAGCCCTATCTCGATTGATGTCGCTCGCACCATCTATGGCTACCATTTACGTGGACCCCAGCAATGCCGGCCAATTCGGTGACGGCAACCGCATTGCTGAAGAACAGGTCATCCCCACCGAGCTGATTCAGGTTAACGACGTGGTTATTGTGCGCCCGGGAGACAAGATTCCAGCCGATGGTGTGGTGATTGCCGGCGAATCCTTTGTTGATGAGTCCATGGTTACCGGCGAGGCTATGCCGATATCGAAAGTGGATGGTGACATGCTAATCGGAGGCACCGTTAATGGCTCGGGTCGTGTTGATTTTCGGGTCACTCGTGCCGGCAAAGACACTCAGCTAAGCCAAATCGTTAAGCTTGTACAGCAGGCGCAAACGTCACGTGCTCCAATCCAGCGGATGGCGGACATCATTGCTGGCTATTTTGTACCGGGTGTCTTGACCTTGGGGATCGCAACTTTCATAGGTTGGATGGTTCTTTCGCATGTGTTATCACACCCTCCAGCAGTTTTCGAGAGTGCGGCTGCCGGCGGTCGTTTCATGGTCTGCCTCAAGTTGTGTATCTCCGTCATCGTATTTGCCTGCCCTTGTGCGCTAGGCCTTTCTACTCCAACTGCCGTAATGGTCGGCACTGGTGTTGGCGCAGAGAACGGTATCCTGGTCAAGAGTGGTGCGGCGTTGGAGACTGCAACGAGAATCACTCACGTCGTCCTCGACAAGACCGGCACTCTCACTCATGGCAAGATGAGTGTTGCAGTCAGCAAGCGATCCGCTGTTTGGGAGCAGTCAGAATGGCGACAAAAACTGTGGTGGTTACTCGTTGGTGCTACTGAATCTGGCAGTGAACATCCAGTCGGCAAGTCGATATCAGCGGCGGCAAAGGAAGCGCTTGGACTTGGGCGTGATGGAGGATTCGTGGCAACGGTCACCGACTTCAAGGCTGCCATCGGCAAGGGAGTGGAGGCACTCGTTCAGCCGCATGCTACGAACAGCAAGACGTATAGGGTCCTCGTAGGCAACATTAGGTTCCTAGGAGAGTCATCGGTATCGGTCCCACCGGAAGTACAAATAGGCCACAGCAACGGAACCCATGTATTCGTCTCCATTGAGGGCGAATATGCTGGATTTATTGCGCTCAGCGACGAGTTGAAAGCGGATGCAGAACATGCAGTGGTGGCCTTCAGGAGGCTGGGTATCAAAGTCTCGATGGTACGCAATTCATCATACCATCCTCTGTATGCGAAAGTGGCACATGCTAACAACACTCACCAGGTGACCGGAGACCAAGAAGCAACAGCGTTACAAGTCGCCAAGGGGGTCGGAATTGACTCCAGCATGGTCTTTGCTGGCGTATCCCCCGACGAAAAGCAAGATATCGTGCGACGCATGAAAGCCTCTGGCGATTGCGTTGCTATGGTCGGTGACGGGATCAATGACTCCCCCGCGCTCGCCACTGCGGACGTCGGCATCGCCATGGCCTCCGGAACCGATGTCGCTATGGAAGCCGCGGACATAGTCATCATGCGCCCGCAATCCCTCCTCGATGTTCCCGCATCACTCCACCTCGCCCGCACCATCTTCCGAAGAATCAAGCTCAACCTCTGGTGGGCGTGTATGTACAACGTTGTCGGCATACCATTCGCGATGGGTTTCTTTCTGCCCTTCGGGCTCCACCTTCACCCAATGGCGGCTGGTGCAGCGATGGCTGCAAGTAGTGTCTCCGTCGTGTGCTCTAGTCTTCTCTTGAAGTTCTGGCGCAGGCCGCAGTGGATGACTGAGGCGAGAGTCGAGGCGGTACAAGGTGACGACGAGAGGACTCTTTACCGCGATGCAACGTCGTGGTGGGCATTCTTGCGGCGCGGAGGAAGACTGGCCAGGGGTGGGGAGGGATACCAGCCACTGCGAGATGTCGAGAGTGGACAGTAGGGGATTTTTTTGTAGGAGTTGGGCTTTTTTTGTTAATTCCCTCCCCCTTTTTGACATGTAGGATACTGATACCCTTTTTTTAACGTACCTACTCGCTCCACCTTTGACGGCTGTCTTATTGGGTGTTTGATCGTGATGTCTTGTGTTTTGCCACCTGGCTGTGCCAGACTTACCTAGGGCCTGTTCGGTTGTGAGCTGCATTTTCAATCTACCACACAAAATTTATATGCAGCTTGAAACCCTCGGTTTCCGGGTGAGCGTTCGGCACACCACCCCGAGTTAACGATCTGAAAAACTGCATATTGTCGACTGAGCCACAATACAAACTCTACTGACATCCACCAGTACATACCAGCGTAGCCCCCCCAGTAAACCCCACCGTCGCGCCTACGATGCCCAACTCCCATGCACTACCGTTCCTTAGCCCAGCAAGTCTCCTTGCTATTCGCCCAATGCCAGAGCACGCTGCACGATGAAACGCCTACCACACATCAGGATGACTGGGAAAAAAATTGTCGAGCATCTTCTGGAGCACGAATAGCCGGCGCACTGTTGATGCCCTCCGCATGCCACGTGAAACATTTTTGGCGCTGGGCGAATGATGTCTGGATGAGGGGAGTCGCATGCTATGTAGCCAGCCGGGACCGTAGATAGGAGGAGTCCGCTGATTCTTTGGATAAGCAGAGAGGGCCACATCGCCACTGTTAAAAGCAGTTCGGGTTTTCCGGAAAGTCTCGGAAAATAGCTAAACTTTGTGGTGCAAAAGTGTGGCGTGCTGTTGAATATCTGGGCTGCCGAACAGGTCGTCGGGGGAGATGAGAGTTTGCACCTGCAGCTTTGGTAACCTTCAACTCTTTAGAAACCCAAGGTTTGAAAATGTAGCTGGCAACCGAACAGTCCCTCGATTGAATTGCGAGTGCATCCACCCACATATGTATTCACAATTTTATACCCAAAGACATGACGCGAGAAAGACCAAACAGCGCCTAAACCTGCATCCTACTCCAATTAACAGCCAAAAGCTCCCGCAAGAAAAAGTGCCGAAAAATGTCGATAACGAAGTCAATAAGTGATATCACGCATCAAAAGCAGCGCTCAGCAGTTTATCCCCATCGATCTCCATCTTCTTCCTCGACGACCGCCGTTTGACCTTTTTCGTGGTCGGACCGGGAGACTTCATTACATCCGGCTTTGATTTCTTAACAACTATTAGTACTCGTGCGAGTGAAGGTGACAGGACCACTAACGATTCGCTCGGATCTGCGGCGTTTTCGAGATGTGTGATCCGACAGCTCCGGCTGTGGTTCAGGCTCCAGTTCGTCTGCGATCACTACTTCATCTGCCGGTTTTGGCCCCGGTTCCGTGACGGAGCGCCTTGATCGCCGGAGGGGCTGGGATTGATGCGTGTCGATTTTTGCCTCTGGGGCAGGAAGGGGTTGCCTCGGCCTGAGCTTCAACCTAGCGGGAGATTCGCTTATCACTGCTGGTTGGGCAACAGGTGGTCGCCGCAATCGCAGTTTCACCGGAGATTCGTTGATTGTCGGTGACTGAGCAATAGGTAGTTGTCGTGCACGTGGCCTTGGCGAGCTGGTCGCGATCGTGGCCTCTGCCTCTGCCTCCTGCCCCGGGGCGGTTTGCTGTTGGCGGCGCGACTGCCGGCGCGGCGTGGCCTCCGGCAGGGATGGACGGGGTTTTCGTGAGCGAGTTTTTGGCTCGGGCCTATTGCTGGTGACCTCAGCTTCATCAACGGGTTCGGAGAGTTCGGCCACGGGTTCCGGTTCCGGTTTGGGTACGGGATGCAGTTGATGTGGCGGCCGTTGGCGGGGCGATACTTGGACAGAAGGTTGCTCCGGTACAGACAACCGAGTGGGTTGCGATCGAACGGTGGGCTGTTTAACGGGCTCAGACTGGACCTGAATTTCCTCCATAGGTTCGGGTGTGGCTTTCCCCTCAGATTCAGGTTGAGGTTGAGTTTGCTGTAGCGACCGCCGACGCGACAAAGCTACCGGAGCCGGCTTCGATAGCCGCTGTCGTACTGGTTGGGACCTTGGCTCGAGCATAGGCTCTTCAGCAGTGATCATAGGCTCGGGCTCGGGTACAGGTTCTGGCTCCTCCAGTGGCGGCGCACCTCGTTGCGGCTTTGGGTATGGCGAGCGCAGTGTAGCATTTTCATTGGAGGAGGTTGACGGAACAATTTGCCTCCTTGGCCGCAACTGCGGATGCGGAGATGGCGCGGGTGATTTCGTCCGAGCAATGATCATCTTCTCTTCATAAACCACTTTGTCCTCCATCATTCTCTGCTCCTGCTCCTGTCCCTGTTCTTGCGCTCCTTCTTCTTCTATCTCTCCTTCCACTCCTTCTGCCTCCCCTCCTTCTTCTCCTTCTTCTGCCTCTCCTCCTTCTCCCCCTTCTTGCTCCCGCTCTGGCCCCCTATCTTCCTGGGCATGCCGTTCCTCAATATAGGGGTGTAAAAGAGGTTGTGGCTCGAATGTCGACTCTCTGGCAACTTGAGGCTCAGGCTCAGGCGCAAACTGCGGATCGGTAGCCCGTACTCTCTTGACTGACTTTATCACCACCTCTTTGCTTTGCAACAGATGGGCCTCGAGTCCGCTTTCATTTCCCGCTCTCGAGTGGGTAGAGAGTGTGCGTGATCTGCCTTTGCCTTTACCCTTGGTCTTGGTCGCTGTTGCGGACGTGGCTGGGTCTGGGGTCGGCCCATTGTTGTTTGGATCTTCGGATGTTGGAATTGAGTTTAATATCCCTTGATTCCATTCATCTAGTAGATCAATGGCTTTCTTCCACTCCTCGTAGAGCACCCTATTCCTTTGCGTGAGCTGGTTGATCTCTTCGTTCTTCTCCGCCAATTCTTCGTTCTTCTCCGCCAGTTCCTCAAGGGGCACGTAATCGGGCTGGTTCAACAACTCATGCAAAGACTGGATGACCGTTTCGAGCTCGGAGGTGAGACTTTCGAGGTTCGCTGGCGGTGCCACAACCGGGTTGAGCGCACTCTCTGCCTCCTCTTCTGTCTGCGGATTATGATCATCGTCCGGGAGTCCTTGGATTGCCTTGAGCGCAGATAAAGACTGCCGTACCAGCGCCAGAATACTGTCATTCTCATCCGCTAGCTGTTGCGAAAGCGTCGTCAAAAAGTCCGTAGTATCAACCGACAAAGTTCGTGTCGCACAGCCAGCGGCCGAGGACTGCACACTGTCCCCCAGCGCATCGTATTCACAGCCCGTTGTGCGCATTGGTTTATCTCCTAACCTAATGACAATCGAGGACGCCGCTGGCCGGGTGCCCCGCCGTGTATCGTTGAGCCGATCCTTCATCTTAGCGATCTGTAGATCACGCTTGCGGACATCGTTCGCGGCCTGTGTGCGGACCTGCGCAAGGAGCGTCTTAAGACGAAGGGTTTCTTCGCGCAACGATTTGGCGGAGGACTCGGCGGTGCGCAGAGTTGTGGTCATAGCGCGGGCTTGTCCTTCGAGGTGGCCGTTTTTACGCTCAATATCCGCAATCTTCTCTTTCATTGCTTGCTACAGTCGCAATCCCATGTCAGTGTTCACCCCGTGCTGCTAGGGCGAGAATGAGTAGTGGTAGACAGTACGATCGTAGAGGCTTGTTTAGTCTCGGTATTCCGCAAAGTCCGTATCGTCTCCGCCAGATTCTCGCGCTGCTCCGCTTCCCTCTACAGCACATTCAGTCAGCCAACAATCCACTCGCGCGGAGTAATCCTATCTCAGACGAGACGATAGCTTACATCTCTCCGCTGGACTAGCTCATGCACGAGATTGATGATCCGCGCGGGATTATCAGGGTCCTTCGAGGGTCTCGCAAAATCGATGGGGTTACCACGGACCAACCCGCGCGACGCAAGCTGCTGATTGACATAGTTGGACGCGGACCTGAGGTCTCGCTGATCCATGGCGCTCGGTGAGGGACGATGAGGGTGGAACAGTTAGGCCGGTAGCTCAGGCAAGGACTTGGGTTGGGTTTGGGTTGCTCCGAGTCGCGAACGCGAGTCCATGTGTTGATATGTACAGGGGTGCGTCCACTTTATCTATCTAGATATCACTCAGATAGAGTATAAACCTGTACCATTCCCGATTGGGTCGGTCTTGTTCTTTGACTTCAACAGATCGGTCAACATCACAAGTTAATCTCTTACCAATATCTGCGATTGCACTGGATTCGCCTGACAAATGGCTTAAGTATCACAACGAAAAGAAAATGTGGTATGAGGGAGTCGGTTCCGTGAGTTTTTCCACAACGGAGAAAAGACATGCTCAAGCTGTCAGTCAACGGAATCTTGAGTGCTCGAAAGGATGTTTCTAAACGATGACGCCTATGTATGTCGGAGGGAATTATGAATAAAGAAACCTCGAGCCCGTCATAGATACCAAGCCCGCTAGGCCCCATCGGCACTAGCTTCGAGGCACATGCAACACACGCTGACAGCTCATCCTTTTTTCCCACGCCCATGAAGAAACACAAGCTTCAATTGAATTATAGAAATGACGTGCTTGGGGATTGTGTCTTGCATTTGAAAAACAAATATTGTGTCGTGGTGGAGGCAGATATTTATTTTTTAAGGTGGGTGTTTCTGAGGTGCTTGTACGCCGTATCCCAGATCCGGTCATAATGAAAGAGCCAAGCCGCCGAGAACTCGGCAGATGCTTCTGCCTTTGTTTGTTCAGTCTTCGAGACGAGGTATGTACTCTAGAGTACAAGATCGATAGACTTCTATCTTTTAGTCGTGACAAAGCCATCGATTCATTCGGGTCAGTGGCTTCTTGCTTCATCCTTCCACATGACTAAGTACCCCTGCCCTAACACGAACAGATTTCGATTTGAGCCTCAAGTTAAGCGAGTTACATACTTGGAAGCGAACAGACAAGTCATCTACATATCTACTCTTGTTGGGGTCTTTTTTATAGTAATTCGATGGTTAGATATCTAGTCCTACTATTTCACACTGTAAAACATAGCAAAAGTAAATACCACCGAGATGGTTGAGAATTTCGCAAGCGGGTGGAAATGCGACACCTTTTTCGGCGTAATAACAATGCTCCCAGTGTGTAGTGCATATAACTATACAGACTTTTTGATATGGGAAGCCGAAGAAGTAGCTCACCTGTTCTTCCAAGTGTAAACTTCATCACGATTCACAACGAGAATTAGGTCGTTAAAAATAAGTGTTTCTATACGTCGATAACAAATCGCTATCCACAACACCTGTGAAGACATATTTTCCTCATAATGGCGATTCTATTTCGTGAAAGTGAGAAGCCCTTAAGCTGAAACTTAACATCCAGAGAGTTGGGACTCTGCTCATGTTTATAAACCATAATTGATGATGAAGGAGTGCATTTCAAGCGTCAACCACAGGTGGGTGGCCTGTATGGTTCAATGGGCTCTACAGGTAGTAAATTTCAGCTGACGAACGACACGTATACTTCCCAAGTAGTTAACAACCACTCTCATGGCTTTATGTCAACCGCTAGAAATGGTCGCAAAACGCCAAGAAAGCGGCTCGGTCCTTCTCATCGTTGAAAGCACTCGCAACCTGTGGACTTCAAGCCACTTGTATGATGTAGCCCGAGTATGAGTAGTGTCGTTAAAAGGTACATTTGCATAGTAATGTTCTTTTCCGGGATTATTTAAGATATGGGCTTGTAGATCGCGGCTTTTCTGTCGGAAAATGCCGCGAGGACGCCCCACCAGAGAAATTACAGGCACATGTTTTAAAAAAAAAGACCCCACTTTTTTTTACATGTAGTTATGGAACATGTTGAGGGTAAGGCTCAGGGCTACTCTCACTGGAACACACGAATCCGAGGGACAGTTCATTGCGATCAACAAGCCAATACGAATCCTATTCCCATACAAATTGCTATAAACTTTCAGTCCTAGACTGCACAGGACTCACCTAATCCGTGGTAATCTTAGCAAGTGGATAGACATCCAGCGGACATAGGCCAGCCTGGATTTCGCTCTTCGACAGCATCTCATTCCTCCTCATCAACTCGGCGCACTGGACGACCATTGGGTCACTGCCTTGGCTAGCCACGGCAACCACCTTCTCACCCTGTGTGTAGTATGCAACCCACTTGTCTTTTTCGGGTTCTCCCAGGAGGATAACATCGTCGTGCTTGTCGCCTCCACTTGAGTTTCCGCAATAGCGAAGCTGGGCTCCGAGAGCCGACCAGAAGATAGGTGTGAACGGAACTGGCTTCCGCTTATTGGCGATGTGACGCCCCGCCTGGCGGCCGGCGTTCTGGGCGACATTCCAGTGCTCTGTCGGAGTTTCATGATCAGTCATGTTGGGGAGAAGACAAGATATGAAGCGAGTTACCGATCCGAACCACTCCGCTACCATGAGGATATGTAGCGATATCACCAACTGCGTAGGCGTCGTCGACACCCTTTATTCTCCAGTGGTCATCAACTGCAACGCTCCCGTCGTCTTCAAGCTTGATGCCGCTCGCCTTCAAGTACTCCGTGGCGGGAGCGACGCCAACCCCGAGGATCACCAGATCAGCCTCTAGGTTCTCGCCGCTCTTCAAGGCCACGGATCCAACGTTCGACGGATCCGATGAAGATGGCTTCGCATCGTCTACCTGGGCATTCATGTAGAACTTGACGCCTGACTTTTCGAGCTGGCGTTGGAAGATGGCGCCCAGTTGAGTACCCATCACTCTCTCTCTGGTAAGAGGGTTAGCACCAAGCTGGTCTGAGGGCGATGGGGGAGGCCTACAGAGGGGTTGATTCCATTCCGACAATGGTGACTTCGTTGCCCTTGCCACTAAGACACTTGCCAATCTCCAATCCAATGAAACTCGAGCCTATTTGCACGGCATCAGCATCTCTCCCGCCTGGCTTTCTCTCACTGTATCGCACTCACCAATCACGACAATCTTCTTGTTGTGGTCTCCAGCCGCTTTCAAGATCCTCTCCACATCATCAATGCCCCTGAGAACAAACACATTGCCTAAAGTTTTGAATCCCTCCATCGGCAGCCTCTTTGGGGTGCCTCCGGTAGCGAAGATGGCCTTTGTGTACTCAAACTCCTCTCCATCCTTAGTCTTCACCTTATGTCCTGCAAAGTCAACCGACTCCACCTCCTTCTCCAGATGAAACTCAATGCCAGCCGACTTGTAGAATTCTGCGTCCCTCAACTGGACCTTTGCAAGATCCGCAGTCAGAGCCTTTGAGAGTTTCGTGCGGTCAATCGGGAGATGCGCCTCTTTCGAGAGGACCGTAACCTGCCCCTTATACCCTTTCTCGCGAATTCCCTCAATAGCGCCCATTGCTCCTGATCCTCCTCCGACAATCAAGACCTTCTCGCTCGCGCGCGGAGAGCAGGAGATGTTGGGGGCTCGTCTGCCGGCCTTAAGAGTTTCCTCGTCGCCGCGGACATACACAGCACCGTCACGCACAGTGACATGGAATGCAGTGAGATGGTCAAGCGCCGGAGCGTTCTCGACAGAGCCGTTGGTGGTATCGAAGCAGGCGCCGTGCCAGGGACAGGTGATACGACCGTCATCGGAAATTACGCCCTTGACCAGAGGCGCGCCTACAGGTAGTTTCTCCTCAGCATCATGCAGTTTTACCCACCCGTGTGATTGCCGTACCATAATGAGTACACTTTGGTCCGAGAGCTCTCAGCTGGCTATTGGCCTTCAACAACAGTACCTTGCTACCCTCGACCCCGTCGATCTCGGCCTCGACTTTGTCGCCGTTCTTGAGGTCGAAGTTGTCGAGCTTAAGTTTGTATTCCTTCTGCTGGATTGTAGCCGTCATTTTTAGTGTCGTGTTGAAGCTTCTCGAGATGTAGCTAGAGTTCGGAAGGTGTGTAGGACGCGGAGGAAGTGAACAAGCAGTAGCACGTCGGAGTGAACAGATGAAAGGGCAGCGATAAAGCATGCAAAGGACAAGTCAAGAGCGGGGTTGATGAGACGCTGGTCGCTGTTGTGTTTGCTTAAGTATGTTTCAGCAACAATTCTTGGGCTCTGTGGATTGGCACCCTCTTTTCTATCTCTCCCCTCTCTGCACAATTATGTCATCTTCGGGTGTAGCGGAACTCCACCCTATTAGGTGTTTGGGCGTTCGTCGCCAAAGCCAGCTCTGTTCTGTTTCCGGCCGGCACGCAGATGCGCAAGGCAAGCTATCATGACGCATTGCATTTTGCTAGTTTGATAGCACAGGGATCAGCGCCAATCGAGATGCAGCATTTGCTCAGCATCAAAAATACCCCGACACCGACATATGATTCAAAGCTATGTAGGTGGAGTGCGTTACGTTTCGGCCGATCGGGACAAATTTTATTGGTTTAATCGCTCTGCGATCGACCGCTTTTAGTCGTGACGCTACTATGTATGAGCCTCCAATTCGTACAGTACCAAAAAGAGGGCGTTTATTGCTGCTGTAGCACTACTGCAGTGACCGAAAGCACGCAGTAGTGCCGGTGTGCATGGACTGCCGGGATTAGAACAATAATTTATTGTCGCTTTGCGTATCTACCTCTAGAATTCCTACACGGCCGGTGGGGCGAACGCAATGCGCATCCGATGTAGGTGAATGCAGTATTGTAGGAAGGCGACATCAAGAACACTGCTAAGCACGAATTACATATTGGTTTAGAGACTGCATGGCAGGCAAGAAATCGAATGACAACGTAAAAACCTTCAACCGTCATGGTACAAATGGCCATCCAGAGCACATTGCATATAGACCTCCACCACTGCAACGCCCCCCCCCCCCCCCTTCCCATAATCGCAGGCAAATCACAACGCCATCTATCTCCAGCTATTAATGATCCCGAACATCGTCCGGCAATGGCTGATAATACGCTCCCTCTTGCTGATACCTACGTCTCGGCCCATCGACCGGCGCAATATCATCCGCAATAGCGTCTTCATAGGTTGGTGGTGGGGCGGAATCATCGTCAACCGTATTGTAGTCATTATAGACTTGATGAACAGGGCCAAGACCAGGGACAGGGCCGGCGCTTGAGTGTGGACGCATTGGCAACGGCGGGGCGTCCGGTGAGTCAGGACTCGACACCGGTGAGGCGCTGGCGGAGTAGGAGCCGGTTCTACCACCGGTCGGGAGGGCGAGCGGAACTTTCAGGCTACTACTGTGCGGTTGCGCTTGTGCTTTTTCGTTGGCCCAAGTGGGGCGCGGTGGTAGGACTGGTTGAGAGGGTACTCGGGGCGCCGCTGAGGCGATAAGTTTTGCGGGGGGTTTGATGCCGGAGTAGACTTTGATTGGGAAGAGGAGGGGGAGGATCTACTGATTGTCAGCGGGTTCGCTGTGAGGAGGAGGAAAAAGAGGAAGAGAAAGGCGGAGCTTGCATCGATGTGGTGTTCATCCGGCCGACTCAATCCAATCTCGATCTTCAATTGGTAGGCACGACTAATGTTGCAGGTGCTAAAGGTAGGCGACAGCGTTTCAGGTAGGTACCTCCCGCGCCACATAGAAGCGTCTACCTCGAGCGGGACATTCGGCGGCGAATTTGCGTCGCCTAGCTGCATGCGGAGGTCGGCCACGCTGAGGAGGCAGAGCTCTGTGAATTCGTCCTTGACTAGCTCGTGTGCGGATATATGAGTGGTCGCGAGGAGCATGATTTGAAGCGAGCGGATCACGACGACATCATGGAAGGGATCGAGCTTGGTGAGGAGGATACGGAGAGGGAGTGGCTCATTGGGGACTAAAATTGGCGGAGAGGGAAGGCGAGCTTCCACCGTGAAGCGGACAGGAACTGGAGGGCCGACGGCGGCAGGTTCGGGCTTGCGGAAAGACATGAACAGGCCGGGCTTCTTGGTCGCTGATTGAGGTTGCGCGGGAATGAACTCGTGCTTTCTCCGGGCAAAAGCTTCGGCATTTGTTGGAGGCGGACGAGGTGATTCGATGGGTAGGAAGACGAACGGATCGTACTGCCGCAGGTTGGTCTTGTAGAACGCGGGTCTATTGACCGTCGCTTTCAGGAAGTACTTGATCCACGCAATATCCCCCGGAATACCGCTCAGGCTCGGGGGCAGAGTCCCCTTGACATGGCGCATGGACTGCTTCGCATAGTCCACAGTCCTGTTCGGGATATCAAAGCTCACTTTCTGCAACAAGCTTCCTGCGGCGTTGGTACAGACCGCATTGATTGGTATGCGGATTCTGAACGGGTATGTGTATTGTCCTGCTTTCAGCGTGAAGCCCGTGGTGTTATCCTTGACAGCGGCGGAGACGGCGGCGGCGGGGAAGACGGTATGAACGATGTAGAGGAACTATTTGCTTTTTGCGTTAGTGAATACCCCCTCACGCCCCACACATGTGAAGCTTGCTATACCTTATGGATTTCAACTTCGGCACGCCGTTTGTCACGAGCCCGCTCTCCCGGAGTCTCCAGACGCGGGGGTTCTAGCCGGGTCCGGGATATACCCTCAAGCTTGATGGTTACCGAAGAGATTGTTTCCTCGGAAGGGATGTTCAAGATGACCTTTCGCAATCATCGTCATCGTCAGTATTCCGTGTCGCGCAGTAAGCCAAGGTAGAGCAGCCACCTTCCCCGACACATAGTCCAGACAGGTAAACACATGGCCAGTGCCGTTGGGATGGTCGAGCTCGATTCTCACAGACATGGTTGAAGGATATGGTGTGAATTCTCCGTCCTTGGAGGTCGGATAACAGCGGTGCAGGCCTTCCAGCTTCCAGTCCAGACGAGACAAGGCAAGAGCCCTTCTTTCCTTGTTCTTCCTTCCGCTCTCTCTTGCGGAGTTAGGTAACTACTCTGCTGAGGCGGAGCCAAGAGAGGCTTGGGTTCAGGTCGGCTGCGCCTCCTCTCGCAGGCGTCAAAATGGTAGGCAAGGGTGAATGGCTATTTGTGGCTCGGCAGGAAATTTTGGAACAAACCGCGGAAAGAAGAAGAGAGCTCGTCAACCACCACCACAACCTCCGCCGCCGCGAGAACCACCCTCATAGTCTCCTGTACGACGAGCACACTCTCTGTCAACCCTCATAATACTCGCTACGGCGACGGCGCCAGCCACACAACAATGGTCAGAATTCCCACACGCCAACCCCACCACCAGTAACCCTGTCACTCTAACTCAATCTCATAGGCACACCGAATAATAGCCCAAATCGTGTTTGTTGGCAGCCGTGTAGTCGGCCGGGCCTTCGTCGAAGCCTATCGCCAGGCGCAAGCCTCGGCAAAGTACGCAAAGGCGGCTCAGAACGGACAGGTCACTGGTGGCAGCGCAACGCTAGCGGGTCGTGGGGGGCTTACCGTCGACGAGGCGTACAAAATACTGAATGTCAAACCCGCCGCCGAGGGTCCGTCAATGGAATCTGTTGCCGAGCGCTACAAGATCTTGTTCGAGCGGAACGATCCGAAGAAGGGTGGAAGTTTCTATCTGCAGTCCAAGATATATCGAGCGAGGGAGCGGTTAGAGGCCGAGGCGAAGAGGGCAGCGGCGTCAGCACCGCCATGAGCCACAGAAGGGAAGGGAGGAGTGGGCTATAGACGGGGAGGTGCTGGGAGCTGGGATTGTATAAAAAGCGACGGAGGAGGAGCGGGGAGAAACGGCGAAACGGCGAAACGGCGAATACTTGATTCTTGGGCATCACCCCCCACATTCTTGTACACTACACTACTTACCATACACTGGTGATAACGACCCAACATTCTACAAAGCTGTTGTATTTTACCCTATCCACACTCTATAGACTGCTCGCTCGGCAGCCATGCACAGCCCCGTGGTTTGCGCGGACTCCGATGGATAATATTCAAGACATGGGACTCGTCAACGCTCCTCCTTCGAGGCTGAGCCGCTGAGTAGCACGGGATTGGCAGGTTCGAAGGAATGAACGGTGTATATATATATATAAAAATATTCAACATTCGCACACGACCAGCTTGATCATGGCCAGCCCAACTCAGAGAGCTAGGATCGAGGGAAGAGAAAGGGAGTTTAAACTCCCGAAGGGTCCGACAAGCCATAAAACTCGAAGCTGTAAGTCTAAGGGTAGAAACCCTATACCTTCACAACTGTGAAAATCATCTCCAACACGTTGAGCGCAGATGACCCAAAACTCACCAGTCCCTTTGTATCCATGCATTGGCCAGGGCAAGTGTAGGTCGTTGAGGACAAAATCGTGGACAGTTTTCATGACCTGTCCAAGTCGGGCTACTTTTACAGACCGTCCCGAGTTTGGGATAGTCTATAGACTTACCAAGTCTAAGTTTCTCCTCCAGACTTCACTTCAGAAGGGCTGCAGCAATGGGGAGCAGGTGCTCTCGGCATTCTGACCACCTAACTTGCAGGCAATCCAAACTTCCAAGATGCCCTGGTGCGAAAGTGCGTTTCCCAGTCCTAGATAGGCTTCTTCCTTTGGTACATCTCCATGCAGAGCGAGTTTTATGGCTTCTCGGGCCAGAACCTCGTGAGTAGTTGGAACGGTAAATAAGTGGAGATTAGGGATTATGTAGCGGTGGTTTGCGCGAGTGAGTTTTGATGATCGATTACCCGTGAAAGTTAGAGGTATCAATCCGAAAGGAGAAGGGCTTCCGATATGGTGCTTCAAGCAAGGGAATCATACGTTTTAAGTCTGGACAGGTAGAGTTGTAGCTCATCCCACGAACTGGTTTAGCCCGGCTTAGGACAATTAGCCCCATCCAATATCTAGAACAATTTGATAGATAGACGAATCCAAGGTAAGTTATCACGTTTGTCCTGCTCTAGGAAAATCGGCTATCATCCACTTAGTCCGGATTTGGGTGGCGATCGCTCAGCTTACGGACGTGTTGTGATGTGACTGGTGAAGAAGCCCGCCGATGAAACGAAGACAGACCGTTATACCCCTGAGACTCAGATGGAGTCTCAACAGCCCAATTAACGACCGTTGCACTGCAACTTATTGATAATCCAAGGGTTGATATTTCGGTTTGCCGCATCGACACCCACGCCTCCCATTAAAAAACTTGGAGAATGTAGTAGTGTATACAGAATCCCACTTTTGTGAACACCTCAAACGCCGTAGAAAACAGGGCTCAGCAACCATTACGCTTCCGTCGGTGTCATCTGGAGCAGCGCCATCTCCTTCTCCAACAACCGCTTTAACCGCCGCTTGTCCTTGCGATCACCCCTCGTCTCGTCTACTTTGGGCTTCTTCTGCTTCTCCTTGCGCTTTCCACCATCCGCTGAGCTTTCCCGCGAGCTGCGTGAACTCTTTTTGTTCTTCTCTTTCCGAGTCTTCTTGTCCTTCTTTCTTTCCTGTCTCTCCTTCTTTCCCGCCGCTTTTGCAGCCGCTTTTGCAGCCTCCTCCTGCGCAGCCTCGACGTCCCCCTTCAGAATCCCCCCAGAAACAAATTTGATATAATAGCGGCTCGTGATGTGCATTCCGATCGGAGTTGCGGCCATCTTCGTTTGTTTCACGGTGACTTCGCCGGTCGGGGAGTTGGACACATCGAGGGATTTGAGCTGGCTGTCGAAGGCCTTGGCCCACCAGTCGTCGGCGTTGTGTTCTTTCTTTCCTACCCGATGTCAGCGGAAGGAGTCAGGGATAGCAGCGGAGAGGGAAAATACCAAGACCATACTGATTCGTCTTCTGAGAGTACAATACTAGCTTCTGGTCGTGACCGCGACCGTTGGTCCAGCGGAATTGGTCACGGTGAAGCTTGATTGGCATTTTGGTGATGGAGTGTTCAGGTGGGCGGAAGACTCGTGTTGGCGCCTAGCTAGCTTCGGGCAGAATTTACCTGGCGGAGGTAGATACTAGCACATGGTCACATGATGCGATCAATGATCAGCACGGCACAACCCAACCCAGCCAGTCTACTCCCGAGCTCGGGAAAGCAAAAGCTGAGTACGAGACTGAGACAGAGGGTCATCCCACCATTCTTCAACTCTGGGTCTCTACCCCACACCCTTATACACACCGCACGCAATAACTGAAGTTCAACTACAATTTGTTACAACAATCAATATTTTCCACCTGCATACCATCAATATGGATGCAATCCAGACGGAATTCGACCGGCTGAGCAACAAGTCCAACCTGTCGAAGGCAGTCACCGATATTGATAAGTGTATCGCATTGCTCGAGAATGCGCGGAACCATATCGCTCAAGGTTGGAACCTACTGCGTGCAGAAGAGGGGTGTCTGACAGCTGCGCAGAACCGTCTTCGAGTGGAATGACGTTGGCACGTCTTCAACAGTCCATGAACTTGCAGCTCGAAAAGGTCGGCGGCGATCACAAGGAAGTCTACACAGCTTTGAACAGGTACGGCAAAGCTCTCGATAAAGTAAGTAGAGCAAATATATAAAATCAGGGATGAGGTAAGTATCGGCTGTGCTGACACTTCTAGAGAAATTCAAAGCCACATCCGCATTCTCCTCGACTGACTACGATGCGCTATCGAACGAGAGCCATCTAATCAACCGGGCGCTTGCTATGCACCTAATCCGTGAGGGACAATTCACAGTAGCCAACAAATTCGTTCAAGAAGCCGGTGACCTCGATATTCCCGCTGAACTTCAGGACGAGTTCATTGAGATGTACCAAATCCTCGAGGCGATGAAGGAACGAAAGGATCTGGAACCAGCCATTGCGTGGACTAGACAGAAGGCTCGGCAGCTGGAACAGCGCGGCTCGAACCTGGAGTTTGATCTATGCAAGTTACAGTTTGTGGCGATGTTCGTCGATGGTGCCGATGGGAGGAAGTATGCGATGGAGTATGCCAGGAGGGAGTTTGGCAGGTTCCAGGACAAGCATCTGAAGGAGGTGCAAATGCTGATGACTGCCTTCCTGTACATCGATAACTTGCAGCGGTCGCCCTATGGAAAGCCATTCCTGGAGCCGGAGAAGACATGGGAAGATGTAGCCCACTCCTTCACCAAGGAATTTTGCTCGCTTTTAGGATTGTCGGCGCAGTCACCGCTTTACCTTGCGGCTACTGCTGGTGCGATTGCGCTGCCGACGCTACTAAAGATGACGAGCATTATGAAGGAGAAGAGGACAGAGTGGACATCACAGAATGAACTGCCAGTACGTGTTCTCCCTTTATACCAAAATTGTTACCTTTGCTGATACCATTGCAGGTCGAAATCCCTTTGCCACCCTCATACCATTTCCATTCCATTTTCGTCTGTCCCGTCTCCAAGGACCAGACCACTGAGAACAACCCACCGATGATGCTTCCGTGTGGCCATGTCATTGCGCTGGAGTCTTTGCAGCGATTGTCAAGGAGCGGGAGTGCTTCATCGTTGAAGTGCCCTTATTGTCCGAAGGAGAGCACGCTGGCTCAAGCTAAGAAGGTCATAATCTGAGATGGTGCTCCTCGAAAGCAAATGCAAACTCTACCTCTGTTTCCTTACCTTTTCTTACGGTGTTTGGGACGAATCGGATGGGATGGGGCATGTATTAGGTGCCTTTCTTTTGTTACAGTCACTGGTCAGTGGCCGGGCTCCCCACTGTCTATATTAGGTTCTACCTCTTGAATCTGGTCATTTGTAATCATCGAAATCATTTCAGCTTTTAAGAACGAGCTTCCATTATCAGACGTACAGAATCTCTATCGCTCGAGAAAACACTTTTGAACCC
>Ga0307516_10001412_pt1 | contig 33204 bp, 21 predicted proteins | sample 19_EM_MG_FD_203310 | JGI IMG/M metagenome (GOLD analysis project Ga0307516, IMG submission 203310) | Populus trichocarpa ectomycorrhiza microbial communities from riparian zone in the Pacific Northwest, United States - 19_EM | ecosystem: Host-associated > Plants > Roots > Unclassified | place...
CGGCGGTGCCTGGGGCGCCGGCGAGCGGCTGTACCGCAGCGGCCCGTGGCAGAAGGGCACGCCGACGCAGGGCTATCAGCTTCCGTTCACACCGGCCGAGCTGTTCCGCACGGCCATCCGCGCGATCGGTGCGGACCTGCAGAAGCGCCACGGCAAGACCTTCGCAGCACTGAGCGGCCCCGCGAAGGACGCCTACCTCACCGACCTGCAGGTGGGCCAGGTCGACCTCGATGGCCTGCCGTCCAACGTGTTCTTCGAGTCGCTGCTCGGCATGACGGTCGAAGGCTATTTCAGCGATCCGGTGTACGGCGGCAACGTCGGCATGGCGGCGTGGCGAATGATCGGCTTCCCGGGTGCGTACGGGGCTTACTACGACCTCGTCGGCGAGCCGGTGGCCTTTCGCGGTGAGCCGCGGAGCCTCGCGCAAAGCGGCAGCGGCAACGTGCATGTGGACCCGAACATCCCAGCGCAGCCGCACCGGGGGCACCCATGAGCACCAAGCTGCCCGAGACCGATGCCGTGTTGCTGGGCGTGGGCCTGGTCGGCTCCATCGTCGGCCGCGAGCTGCTGCGTGCCGGCCTGAAGGTGGTGGGCATCGAGCGCGGCGAGCCGCGCAACACCGTGCCCGACTTCCAGGGCCCGCAGATGCACGATGAGCTGCGCTACTCCGTCCGCAAGGCGCTGATGCAAGACAACACGCGCGAGCCGGTGACCTTTCGCAACCTCGCCAGCCAGACGGCTCTGCCGCTGCGCCGCTGGGAAGGCTTCCTGCCCGGCACCGGCCTCGGCGGCGCGGCCGTGCACTGGAACGGCCAGACCTATCGCTTCCAGGACAGCGACTTTCAGATGGCCACGAAGACCGTGGAGCGCTACGGCAAGAACTTTCTCGCGCCCGAACTGCTGGTGCAGGACTGGGGCGTGACCGCGGCCGACCTCGAGCCCTCGTACGACCGCTTCGAGTACCTGATGGGTGTGAGCGGCATGGCCGGCAACCTGAAGGGCGTGCGCCAGCCCGGTGGCAACCCGTTCGAAGACCCGCGCTCGCGGCCGTACCCCACGCCGCCGCAGAAAGAGCCCTACGGTTCGGCGCTCTTTCGCAAGGCCGCCGCGAACCTCGGCTACCACCCGTTTCCGCAGCCCTCGTGCAACCTGAGCCAGCCCTACACCAACCCCGAAGGGCTGCGCATGAACACCTGCATGTTCTGCGGCTTCTGCGAGCGCTACGGCTGCGAGCACTACGCGAAGTCGTCGCCGCAGACGGTGCTGCTGCCAATCATCATGAAGGACAAGAACTTCACGGTGCGCACGCAATGCCAGGTGCTGCGCATCAACCTCGACAGCGACCGCAAGCGCGCGGTGAGCGTGACCTATGTCGACGCGGCGGGGCGCGAGTTCGAGCAGCCGGCCAAGCTGATCGTGGTCGGCATGTTCGCGCTGAACAACGTGCGCATGCTGCTGCTCTCGGGCATCGGCAAGCCCTACGACCCGGCGAGCGGCACCGGTGTGGTCGGGCGCAGCTATGCGTACCAGACGACCAGCGGCGTCTCGGTGTTCTTCGACCGCACGGTCAACATCAACCCGTTCATGCGCTCGGGCGCGAGCGGCACGGTGATGGCCGATTACGTCAGCGACAACTTCGACCATGGGCCGCTCGGCTTCGTGGGCGGCGCCTACGTGGGCGAGGTGATGAGCCACGGGCGGCCGATCGAGTTCCACCCGACGCCGCCGGGCACGCCCTCGTGGGGCAGCGCCTGGAAGAAGGCGGTGGCGACGCACTACAACCACACCTCGCAGCTCAACATCCACGGCAGCTCGGTGGCCGCGCGCCAGAACTACCTCGACCTCGACCCGACCTACAAGGACGCGTGGGGCCTGCCGCTGCTGCGCATCACCTTCGAGTTTCCGCCCAACGACATCAAGATGTCGGCCTTCATCACCGCCAAGGCGGCCGAGATCGGGCGCGGCATGGGCGGCAGGCAGGTGGTGAGTGCGCCCCGCACCTCGCCCTACAACGCGACGCAGTACCAGAGCACGCACAACACCGGCGGCACGGTGATGGGCAGCGACCCGTCGACCAGCGTCGTCAACCGCTACCTGCAGAGCTGGGACGTGCCGAACGTGTTCGTCATCGGTGCCTCCAACTTCCCGCAGAACGCGTCGTACAACCCAACCGACACGGTCGGTGCACTCGCGTACTGGGCGTCACAGGCCATCGTCGAGCGCTACCTGCGTTCGCCGGGCAAGCTGGTGTCGACATGAGCTCGGGCTGGCGCATCGTCGGGTCGGCCGTGGTCGGGTTGAGCCTGGTGCTGGCAGGCGCGGCCACCTGGCAGCGGGCACGCGCGGCACTGCCGGTCACGAGTGCCCCGCCGCCTTCGTTCACTCAGCTCGGTGCAAACGTGGCCTCGCGGGGTGCCGAAGGCGTGGCGCCCTGCGCCAGCTGCCATGGCGCCGCCGGCGAAGGCAACGCTGCGGCGGGGTTCCCGCGGCTCGCGGGGCAGCCGGTGGGCTACCTCTCGAAGCAGCTCATGGCCTACACCGACGGGCGCCGTGCCAACCCGGTGATGACGCCCATCGCAGCCAAGCTCAACCCGCAGCAGCGCGAGGCCGTGGCCACGCACTACTCGGCGTTGGCGGCACCGGCCAAATCGCCGCAGGCAGGCGGGGCCGCAGCAGCGCCCGCGCCGGCCAGCGGAGGCAGCGCCGCCAACACGCTGCGCGGCAAGACGCTCGCAACCGTCGGCGACGACAGCCGCTCGGTGCAGGCCTGCGCCAACTGCCACGGGCCCGACGGCATCGGCCAGCTGCCCACGTACCCATCGCTCGCCGGGCAGCACGCCAGCTACCTCGTGAATGCGCTCGCGGCTTGGCAGGACGGCAGTCGCCGCACCGACCCGAGCGGGCAGATGCCGACCATCGCGAAGTCGCTGAACGCAGACGACATCCAGGCGGTGGCGGCGTACTACGCGGCCCTGCCTGCCATCGGCGTGCCGGTCGATGAGCGTGCGGCGAAGCAGTCCGCGGGGTCCGCGCAGCGACGCACGCGCGCCATCGTCTCGGGGCCGACGGCCACTGCGCCTTCGAAGGGCGTGGGCACCGAGCAGGGCTCGCCGGTCACCGGCGGCAGCCAAGGCATCGGCGGCACACCGCAAAACACCCACCCCGGCGCAGCTGCTTCCGCACCGCGCTGACTCCACGCCAATCGCCAGGAGAAATTTCATGACCACACGACGCAGCTTTCTTCAACTCTCCACCTCGTCGGGCCTCGCGCTCGCCTGCGGTACCTCGCTGGCGCAGACGCCCGCGCCGGTGCTGAGCGAAGCCGAGCCGCAGGCCCAGGCGCTCGGCTATGTGGCCGATGCAGCACGCGTCGACAAAGTCAAGTTCCCGAAGTACGCCCCGGGTCAGCGCTGTGCCGCTTGCCAGCTCTACCAGGGCCCGCCTAACGCACCGATGGCGCCGTGCGCCATCTTCATGGGCAAGCAGGTCGCCGGCCCCGGCTGGTGCAGTGCCTTCGTGCCGCGAGCGGCTTGATCAACAGGAGAAACAGCATGGACACCCGCGACAGCAACCCCCTCTCTCGCCGCCAGATCGTGGGCGGAATCGCAACCGGCCTTGCGGCCGCGATGACCGGCCCGGCCGTGGCACAAGGCATGGACAACAACGCCGCCGGCGCCGCATCGACGTTTCACCGCGACCCGCTGGTGAACCCCGTCGACAAGTACCCGAAGCCGCCGTTTCCCACCCAGACACAGCCATGGCCGGGCCTCGCGAGCAAGATGCAGCCGCGCCCCGACCACGGCGAACACAGCTACCGGGGCTCCGGCCGGCTGGTGGGGCGCAACGCCTTGATCACCGGCGGCGACAGCGGCATCGGCCGGGCCGCGGCCATCGCCTATGCGCGCGAGGGCGCCGACGTGGCGATCAACTACCTGCCAGCCGAGGAACCCGATGCACGCGAGGTGCTGCACCTCATTCGCGCGGCCGGCCGCAAGGCGGTGGCCTTGCCCGGCGACATCCGCAACGAAGATTTCTGCCGCCGCCTCGTGAGCGATGCGATGCAGCAGCTCGGCGGGCTCGACATCGTGGTCAACAACGCCGCGCGGCAGCAGAGCCAGGAATCGCTCCAGGACATCACCACCGAACAGTTCGACTGGACCTTGAAGACCAACGTCTACGCGATGTTCTGGATCACCAAGGCGGCGCTGGCCTACCTGCAGCCGGGCTCGGCCATCATCAACACCACCTCGGTCAATGCCTACGACCCGTCCGAGAACCTGGTCGACTACTCCCTGACCAAGGCGGCCATCATGAACTTCACCAAAAGCATGGCGAAGCAGCTTGCGAAGCAGGGCATCCGCGTCAACGGCGTCGCGCCCGGGCCGATCTGGACGCCGCTGCAGGTGAGCGGCGGCCAGCCGCCGGAGAAGCTCGCCACCTTCGGTGCCGACACGCCGCTGGGCCGCCCGGGCCAGCCCGCCGAGCTGGCGTCGGTGTACGTGGAGCTGGCATCGGGCAACGCGAGCTACACCACCGGCCAGATCTACGGCGTGAGCGGCGGGCGCGGCAACCCTTGAGAGAAGCGCGTGCAGCGGCACGCGCCTTGCCCTTGTCGGCACAGGTTGATTGAGGGGGTTCCCATGGCCGTTCTGTTCGACACCGTTCGCGACGACGCCGCTCTGCAGGCGCAGCCCGAAGCACCGCCCGCGAAGCACCCCATTCAACTGACGATCAACGGCCGCGAACACGCGCTGCGGGTCGAGCCCTGGGTCACCTTGCTTGACCTGTTGCGCGAGCGGCTCGACCTCACCGGCACGAAGAAAGGTTGCGACCACGGCCAGTGCGGTGCCTGCACGGTGCTGGTCGACGGCCGCCGCATCAACTCGTGCCTCACGCTCGCCGTGATGCGCGACGGTGCCAGCATCACCACCATCGAGGGCCTGGCCGCAGGCGACGAGTTGCACCCGATGCAGCAGGCCTTCATCGAGTGCGATGCCTTCCAGTGCGGCTACTGCACGCCGGGGCAGATCTGCTCGGCGGTCGGGCTCGTCAACGAAGGCAAGGCGCGCACCACCGCCGACCTGCGCGAGCTGATGAGCGGCAACCTGTGCCGCTGCGGTGCCTACCCTCAGATCGTGCAGGCGGTGGGCAGCGTGCTGTTCGGCCCCGGCTTCCGGCCCGCCGCTGAAGAGGCCACGCAACGCAACGTGCCCGGCACGGCACCGACGTGAACCGCTTCGAGTACGCCCGAAGCGGCAGCGTCCACGACGCCTTGCGGGCGATCCGCCAGGTGCCCGCGATGGTCGATGCACTGGGGCCGGAGCCGCTGGGCACCGACCCGCCGATGAAGTTCATCGCCGGTGGCACCAACCTGCTGGACCTGGTCAAGGAAAACGTGATGCACCCGCGCTTGCTGGTGGACATCAACGGCCTGCCGCTCGACCGCATCCAACCCACGGCCGAGGGCGGCCTGCTGCTCGGCGCACTGGCGCGCAATGCGGACACCGCCTACCACCCGCTGGTGCAGGAGCGTTACCCGCTGCTGTCAGCCGCCATATTGGCCGGTGCCTCGCCCCAGCTGCGCAACATGGCGACCAACGGCGGCAACCTGCTGCAGCGCACGCGCTGCTACTACTTCTACGACGCCGGCGTGCCTTGCAACAAGCGGCAGCCCGGCAGCGGCTGCCCGGCGCGCGGTGGGCTCAATCGGATTCATGCGGTGTTGGGTGCGAGCCCGCAGTGCATTGCTACGCACCCGTCGGACATGTGCGTTGCGCTCGCGGCGCTCGAAGCAGTGGTGCTGGTGAGCGGCCCGCAGGGCGACCGGCGCATCGCCTTCGCGGACTTCCATCGCCTGCCCGGCGACCGGCCCGACATCGACACCACGCTGGCTGCAGACGAACTCATCACCGGCATCGCCTTGCCGCCCGAGGGCTTCGGCCGCCACTCGGCCTACCTCAAGCTGCGCGACCGCCAGTCGTATGCGTTCGCGCTGGTGTCGGTGGCGGCGGCACTGGAGATCGACGAGGCCAGCGGCGAGATCCGCGAGGCGCGCGTCGCGCTCGGCGGCGTGGCGCACAAGCCGTGGCGCGACCGCGAGGCTGAGCGCAGCCTCATCGGCAGGCGGGCGGTGCCGGCGGCCTTTGAGGCCATGGCGGCGATGGTGCTGGCCGACGCGCAGGGGTGCGGGCACAACGACTTCAAGATTCCGATGGCGCACCGGGCCGTCGTGCGTGCGCTCGAGCGTGCCTGCGGCGTGGAGGTGGCATGACATGAGCGCTTCATGGCAGGAATCGGTCTTCGCGCGGCTGAACGAACAGCCCGCGACGCCCGTCTCACCTTCGGCACCGGTGCCTGGCTCGGGCCGGGTCGACGGCGTGTACGTCACCTCGCAGCCGCAAAGCACGGTGGCGATCGGCTCGCCGATCTCGCGCGTCGACGGGCGCGCCAAGGTGATGGGCCAGGCGCGCTACGTGGCCGAGCACACGGCACCCGACATCTGCTACGGCGTGGCGGTGTGCAGCACCATCGCGCGTGGCCGCATCACCGCCATCGACAGCAGCACCGCCTTGCTGGTGCCGGGCGTGCTGGCGGTCATGACGCACGAGAACCGGCCGCGCATGCGCTCGATGCGCATCTTCCACAAGGACATGGACGCGCCCGGCGGCAAGCCCTTCCGCCCGCTGCATGACGACCGCGTCTATTGCAGCGGGCAACCGGTGGCGCTGGTCATTGCAGAGACCTTCGAGCAGGCGCGCTATGCGTCGTCGCTGGTGCGTGTGCACTACGCGGCCGAAGATCACGACACCGACCTGATGGCGAACTTCAAGCGGGCCCACACGCCGAAGGGCATCAAGGCCGGCTTCTCGCCGCCGCCCAAGGCGCGTGGCGATGCGGATGCTGCGCTTGCCGCCGCCCCGGTGCAGATCGATGCGCAGTACCACGCCGGCGTGGAGCACCACAACCCGCTCGAGATGCACGCCACGGTGACGATCCGTGGCGACGACGGCCACCTCACGGTGTACGACAAGACGCAGAGCTCCGAGAACAGCGCCTTCGTGATCCGCCATGCGCTCGGCCTGTCGTCGAACGAGGTGACGGTGCGCAACGCCTTCATCGGCGGCGCTTTCGGCTCGGGGCTGCGCCCGCAGTACCAGACGCTGATGAGCGTGATGGGCGCGCAGCTGGTGAAACGCTCGCTGAAGGTGGCGCTGACACGGCAGCAGATGTTCAGCATCGGCCACCGGCCCGAGACCTGGCAGCGCGTGCGGCTCGGTGCAGACATTGACGGCACGCTGCGCGCGCTGGTGCACGAGGCCGTTGCCGAGACCTCGCGCATCGAAGACTACGTCGAGGTGACGGTGAACTGGTCGAGCCAGCTCTACGCCTGCGAGAACGTGCGCCACAGCTACAAGCTGGTCGACCTGGACCAGTACACGCCGCTCGACATGCGCGCACCCGGCGCGGCGCACGGCGTTCATGCCATCGAGGTGGCGATGGACGAACTCTCGTACGCGCTGAAGATGGACCCGCTCGCCTTGCGCCTGAAGAACTACGCCGAGCGCGACTTCAACAGCGACAAGCCCTTCTCCAGCAAGGAGCTGCGCGCCTGCTATGCGCAGGGTGCGGCGCTCTTCGGCTGGGAGAAGCGTCCGCCGGCGCCACGCTCGATGCGCGAGGGACGCGAGTGGGTCGGCTGGGGCATGGCCACCGGCATCTGGGACGCGATGCAGGCCTACGCCAAGGTGCGCGCGGTGCTGCGTGCCGACGGCTCGCTGACGGTCAGCACCGCCACCTCGGACATCGGCACCGGCACCTACACCGCGATGACGCTCATTGCGGCTACTTCGCTCGGCCTGCCGCTCGAAGCCGTGACCTTCGAACTCGGCGACTCGACGTTGCCGACCGCGCCGCTCGAAGGCGGCTCGTGCACGGTGGCCTCGGTCGGCTCGGCGGTCGACGTGGTGTGCGAGAAGTTGAAGCGCCGGTTGCTCAAGATCGCGAAGGGCATGAACGGTTCACCGTTCGAGAAAGCGACGCTCAGCCGCGTGGCGTTTGTCGATGGCGAGCTGCGCTACCGCGCGGCCAGCGGCGAGACGCATGCCGTGGGCATGGGCGAGCTGATACGCGCCGCCGGCCTGGATCGCATCGAAGAGAAGCACCTGCTGCTGCCCAACGTGCTCAAGCAGCGCAAGTACGTGCGGGCCACCCACTCGGCGGTGTTCGCCGAGGTGAAGGTTGACGAAGACTTCGGCACCGTGCGTGTCACGCGCGTCGTCAGCGCGGTGGCGGCCGGCCGCATCATCAGCGCCAAGACCGCACGCAGCCAGCTCACCGGCGCGGTGGTCTGGGGCATCAGCCAGGCGCTGCACGAAGACACCAAGATCGACCACGCGCTCGGCCGCTTCATGAACCACAACCTGTCGGAATATCACATCGCCGTGAATGCCGACATCCATGCGATCGACGTGCTCTTCGTCGAAGAAGATGACCGCGTGGTGAGCCGGCTCGGCGCCAAGGGCGTTGGAGAGATCGGCATCGTCGGCGTGGCTGCAGCGGTATGCAACGCGATCTACCACGCGACTGGAACGCGCGTGCGCAGCACCCCCATCACGCCGGACAAGGTGATGCGCTGGGGGCATTGATCGCTGCGACGGAAACTCTGCGTCGCTAGGTCGTCAGGGCTTCATTGCCGCCTATCGCCAAAAAAAAGGGCAAGCCCAATCGCAGCAAACAAGATGACTGGCCAAGAATCGAACAACACCTGGTACACCAGAAAGAATAGATTTCGATCTGTAGTCAGGCCCACGGCGGAGCCAATCGCAAGGGCGCCAGCAAAGACGACCAAGACAATGCCGCACACGACGCAAGCAGCGAGAGTCGCCTGATTCGGGATCCCGACCAGCTTCAGTCTTTTCAGTAGCAACGACAGTGCGCACAGTCCGACGAGACTCAAGAGCACGTAGCGGAACTTCGTTGCAACCTCTCCAAGCACAAACAAGGCGGTTTCCACGGCTTTTCCTAGGCAGGCAGGCCGTTGGCGTCTGCATCCTTTGTGCCTGTCTTTGCAATCATCGACACGCGCATCCCCGTCTTTGATGACGCACCTGTAGCACCGTCAGCGCTTCAGGAAAAGTGCGATGAAGCCAGAGATAGCCATCGGCAAGAAATAAGGTATCGATGCCAGTAAACCGATCCCGGCATATCGGTCGGTACCAGCGCTCGATCCTTTGACGTACAGCGCCAACATCACGAACGCAGCAATGGCACCAACCACCACCACGAACCACCAGGCACCACCAGCAAATGGCGATGCCATCGCGCCAGCTGGCCGCAACTTGAAATAGATCAGGGCAAGGCAGCAGACTACGCAGAGGACGTTCAGCGTGATCACGCCTCCGGCGAAAGCCAATCCGAGAGTGCTCGAGTCATTGTTCATCGTCATGCAGTCTGCTCGATCGGGTCGGTAGATTTCTTTCTTGCGTTCGTTCGAGGGGAGGTCGCTGGTGTGACGGGCGTCGAACTGGCTCGTTCTTCATGGTTTCACGGATGGCTGCTACCACTCTTCGGTTTCTGAATCGTACTGAGGCAGGTCATCCTCGTGAACGCATTTGAAGTCGAGCGCCTTTCAGTCAACGACCGGTGCTGTCACTTTGTTGAATCCTTGCTTTGCATCGCATCCATTGAGCATGATGGCTGCAGCGAAAATAGATGTGATGAGTCGACACAGTTGTATTCAATCAGCTCGCTGCGTCACAGTCGGCGAAGGCACGGCGATGTTCAGCTCTCCGATCTCAAACTCGACGGTGTTGCACTTCAAGCTTGAAACCGCTCTTCAGGATTTGCACTGCCATGGCCGTCGAGGAGAACCAGAATTTGAGGTCGCTTTGGAGGTCGAGGGCGGCCACACTCGTGTGTCACACATGCACCCTGCTCGTCGTCGTTGCGTTGCCACCAATCGTTTTCGAGCTCATTGGTTCTACGAGTCTGCAGAATATTCGCGGCTCCGGGTTTTTAGGCGGCATCACATATCCCCTCTACGCCGCCTACTGGATTACGAAGCTCAAGTACCCGCGAGCGAAGTTCATGCTGCTTCACTTGGTCTTCGTGCTAACCGTCGCATTCGCCACGGCGGTCACGGGCGGCAGGTCAACGCCATTGTCCGTAGCGTGGCTACCATCAATAGCTGCCATCCTTCCGCTCCTTGGCACAGCAGTGTCCTGGTCGCGTGGGAATCGCAGACTCGCCACGACCTACGCCTTGAGTAGCCTGGCCGAGCTTCCGGTAGGGGTACTGTCGTCCGTCGTCATCATTTATGGCATGGCAATGTCTGTTGGTGGCATGCGGTACTAGTTCCTAGGCCGACGCGGCGCGAAATGCCGTCACTGCTTGACGTCCGTACGCACAAGGATTCTCTTGATCTCTTCTGCCGACGCGAGCGTTTGTCTCTTTACGTCATCTCTCAGCAGGAATTCGGCGAATATCGCTCTCCTGTCGGGCAAGAATCGTACAGAAACGAAGCATGTGCCGCTTGCTCTGGCGACAGGACCTCCAGAGGTATCGCAGTCTCGCTCCCCCTCTGCACCATTGCCTTGGGCCGGACGCGCCATCGGAAACGTGCTGTTGGCAGAGAGTGCAACCCATTCCGTTTCGGGAGGCACTCCCGCCAGCTCGGCCTGCGGCAATGTCGCCGCGAGAACAACCCCAACCGATTCCAGTGCGGAGTTATTCGGGAACTCGCACATGCTGCCCACGCTGTCGCGCCGGTTGGAACGGAAGAACATGACGCACGCAGTGGCGTTCAGCCGCTTTGCGAGCGTGCATTCAGTCGACGGTTTGACCGCCAGACCTTCTGGAAGGTCCAACGACACATTTGTCGTTCCGATCTTGATCGCTTTCGGCGTGGCGACACAAGCCGCCGAGATCAAGGCTAAGGATGCCAGCAGAGCAGGTGATAGACGGATCGATTTCATGCGGGGCATTTTCATGGAAGGTCGTTGGGCGATGGAAGGGAACCACCGCACAGCGTGATCGTGCGGAAGGCGAAAGACCAGAAGCCTGTTGAGCCGCGTAATGAGCGGTGGATCTTTCCGTTGTACCAATCCAGAGCAAAGCAACCAAGAGCGGATTATTCGCAGCCCCGGCCCGTGCGGAACTCGCTGCTGTTGAACCACCTTTTCTATCACCGGTGCCTTGGATTCTTCGAGCGCACGAGAGTGGACAGAAGAGCAGAGGCTCCCGGAGAGTGGCAACCCAGAGAATCTTTTGTTGCCAGGTAGACCGCGGTCAGTTCGTAGTGCCTTCCGGTTGCATCGCGGAATCTGCTGCATACACGGCTTCATCGAATCCGTCGCTATTGACATCAAAATTGATCAGCGGTCGCAAAGCTGTGCGCCATTCGAAATCGTCCGCGAACCCCATCGGCCTCATCTCAATGAGACTCAGCATGCTTTCCTTGCCGGAGTTCTGGGGCGGTAACACGGCGAGAACGCAGGCATCAATCACCTCCAGCTTGCCGATTCTCTTTCGAGCGATCAGTGGCAGCAGTGTGATCTCTGAGCCATCGGCCTTCTTCAGGACACTTGAGAACTCTCGCAGCAAACGCACGCTCGCAGCTTCCTCTGGGACGTTCTCGGAGGCCTTTCTTTGGATGCGCTCCAGCACGCCGGAGGGTAATGCCCGGCCGCTAATCAAAGCCGGGCTCCCAAACGATTTTGCAGAGCCAGCCTGAGCATCTGCGGAAGCGGGAAATCCTCGGCATAGTGATACGGTCAGGGCGGACAGGAGCGCGTTGGTCGAGAGCCCTATCTGACTGATTCAAGTGTTCGAAGGTACCGCTGACGCTCTTCGAGCGGGAAGCACTCGGCCACTGCAACCGTTCTTTGCTTGTCCCCGCGAATTGCAGTAGCGCAGTCGACCACGAATCCTGGCGCACCGCCTTGCGCAGCGTACTGGATTCGTTCTGACACCACGATCCACTGCCCATGCTTGAATGATTTCGCAGGAGAACGCCGCGCGATCTGATCGAACTCCGGTGGAATCACCAAGCCACCTTCCCTTTTGGACAGGACATTCGATTCCTCGTGAATGCCCGCCACCGATTTCACAGCCTTTGAATCAGCCCCGGTGGCGAACACAACGGATCGTTTGTCAAACTCAGTCGCGTAAGGCGACAACGGTTCTGCTCCAGTGAGTCGAACGATCGACACGCCTCGCTCAAGGGAGCAATTCGTTGTACGAAGTCCTGCGGTGCTGGTTGTCGGATTCTCACAAGCCGCGGTCATACCGTCTGCCCGCGCGGCACCCTGCCCGCAAGCAAAGATCGCCGTAACCAAAAGCCAGTTAAATCGAGTCATTCAGCTTGCTCCAAATGGCGGTAAACGCGGTTTGGCGTTCCTGGTCATGCAAGGGAACCGCGGTTGCGCGGCCGCGATTGATGATGCCGCCGACGCGCGTGATGTTTCTGACTACCGATCCGTCGTCTGCTTCGACGTTCGCACGTTCTCTTGTCCAGTAAAACCCGGAGGCGTCACAAGCGTTGAAGTTGTCGCTTGCGAGGAGCCTCGGATTCGGATCTGTGGTTAGGTCTCGTCCGCGGTAGGTCCCATAGCTCGTGTAGTTGCGACGCCCCGTGATCTGCAAGAAACCGCGACCACGAAATCGAGAGCCGTCCCCTGCTTGTCCGCCAACGGCCGAATTCGCTGCGCCGTTGTCCAAAGTTGCTGCTTTTGCGAGGACTACTGTAGGCCGTCGAGCGGCATAGGCTTGCTCTGTCTCCCTTGCCCTAACCAAACCAAGCCGCCGTGCCAGCCCGGAGCGAAAGTCCTCTGCTGCCTCCTGCGGAGTGATGATCTCGTACATCGTTCGGAAGTACCGCTCGTTACCCAGTTCTTCGCGATACTGCCACCAGCCGGTTTCATGACCAACCTGCGCGAAAAAATGTGACAAGCGTAGCCTGCTGGCATTCACCGTGTACTTGCTCAACATCTTGTTCATTGAAACCCGAAGGGTTGCGGCCCGCGCCCGTCCTGCAGCGGGGGCGGCGGCCAGAACACTTTCGAGTTCATCGGCACTCAACCACCCACACTGGCTGAACTGTTTGATGAATTCCCTCGGGTTGAAACACCACTGCGCCGAGAACAGCTCCGGCAATGGGAAGCAAAGCGCTTGCACATGCGCTTTCAGCGCGGCGTAATCGTCCTCCGTCAGCGCCTCCGGGTTCTCGTCGCTTTGCGTCTTCAGCCAGCTCCAACGCTGATCGATGGTGGAGGCGTCCCACTCGCTCGGAAACTTGCATACCGTGCGCGCGAGCCTGCCTTGCACGGCCGGGCTGTTGAGCTGCGCCGTCGCCTGCTGCCTGCTGGGTTGCAAAGAGGCGGCACCGTCGCCATAGATCATCCGACGCAGCATGGCCGAGTCACAGCGGCTGTCGCCATTGGTGTCGTCGTCGATCAGCGCCCAACCCTTCCACTGCGGGAAATCGGCATCGCTGAACTTGTGCACGTTGGCCGCATTCAGGTTCACCCAGCCTTGCCCCCCTGGATAGCTCACTTCGCGCCAGTGCGGCACATCGGCCGGAGTTAGCGTATCAGGCCCGACGACACGGCCGAATCGCAGCAGTTCATACACCGCGCTGATGGCGGGGCGAGACGCTGCCGGGTAGGCCTCGCTGATGTTCACGGCCGTCGTGTAGAGCCCGTACTCCGCGTCGGCCTCGCGCACCGGCGTGCCCTCCGTCTCACCGTTCATGCGGTAGGTCGTGACCAGCGCATCGCCACGCTGCCCAGCGGCCCCCTCGCCGCCCGCATAGTGCACACCGACGACATAGTCGTTGGCCGTGGTGTGAACCGCCGGCAGAGCTTGTGGCGGACGGGCCGGTTGACCCCTTGGCGCGGCGGGCCGGGTCATGGCCTGCGTGAACTGAGGCAGAGGCTTGGCCCCAAAGATCGGCGTACCGGCAGGCAGGTGAAAGTACATCTCTCCGAAGAGGACATCGGTGCGTCCGTCGGCAGCGAGATTGAGGTTGCCGGTGGCACGCCCGACCAAGCGCGCCAAGTTCCCGTCATCGCAGCAGATCTCGAAGTGCATCACGTTGGGCTCACCGTAGATGTGCCCGGCTTGCCCGATGTCATCCTTGCGGTGGATAGGGCGCCCCGGCCTCACCGTGGGCTGGATGCTGTGGAGGTGCATGTACACGGAGTAGAAGCGCACCTGTGTTGCCTGGCCGGCAGCGCTGGCACCGGTCTCGGTGTCGTGGCGAATCACCACCACCGCATCGCTGGTGTAGCCGTCGCCATAGTTGAGCGGCTCGTCCGGTGAGTCAGCATCGGTGCGCTGGCGGATGAACACGACAGTGCCATCGGCTATGGCCCGCACCGGTAGCGCCACGCCGTTGCCACCCATCGGTGCTGCGAGGTGCATGCCGCCGTGCCATTCGAGCATGTAGCTGACGGGGAATGCACCGTGGCCCGGTTGCCCGCCTGACATTGCAGTGTTAAGCCACTGTTCTTCTGTTTGATGGCCACGTGGTGGCAGAAACGGAGGGCTGATGAGCATGCAAATCCCTGATGCGTTCTTGTGTTGTCAGCGTGAGATGGGGCGACGCTTCTTGAGTTGCAGCGTTCCCTTGGGCATGAGCGGCACCGGATAGCTCTCTCTTCCTGGCCCGACGAACGATTTCTGCGCCGCCTTGACCGTGATCTTCCCTGGGCACTGCGTAGTAATTCCTTTGCCGTCGATGACGATGCTGGCCCCACCCGACGTCGCCAACGTGATCTTCTTCGCCGCGGCCCAGTCAATGTGCGCGTTCGCGCTTTGCACATTGATCAAGCCCTTGGCTGCGACCTGCGCCTGACCGGCCTGGGCCTGCATCTGCACCGGCCCCTGGCCCGCGATCATCGTCAGGCCCTTGCCCTTGGCGCCGTCACCGGCTTGTACCGCGCCGGCCAGGATGCCGATGCTCTGTCCGGTGTTGACTCGCAGTTGGTTGCCGCTCGCGATGTGCAGGTCTTGACCGGCCTGCCAGCTGATGGCTTCACCGCTGGCGAACTGGATGTCCTGGCCCGCCACCACGGCGAGGCCGGCTTTGGCAGAGATCGCCACGATGGGGTCGGTGGTGTGCGGTAGCTTGCCGTTGCCGGCCTGGGTGCTCCTGTTGTTCGCGTCGCTGATCGCGTTGTCGAGCGCGCTTTGGCTCACGGTGCCGCTGGCCGCTTGGTACAGCGCTTTCATCGGCGCGGCTTGGTCGCTCAGGGCGCTGGTACTGGCTTTCGTCGTGCCGATGGCACTGGCAAGCGTCGTGGTCTGGTGGGTCTTGGCGGCTTGGCTGAAGCTGTCGGCCAGGGTCATCGCCTGCTTGAGCAAGGCCATGCCGGGGGCGTTGTCGCCGGCGGGATCGCTGAGGCCGGTGCCATAGCTGCTGATGAGCAGGCCCTGCGTGGCACGGATGGCGCCGTAGGCATCGGTGCGCAGCTCGAAGCCCTGCCCGCGGAAGCTGCCACGGTGGTTGTCAGCCTGGTGGATCAGGTAGCCCATGTTGAGTTGGCTGGCGTGCTGGGTGCTGGCCAGTTGCACGCGCAGCTGCCCGGGGGTGTCATCGAAGACCAGCTGGTTGAAGCCCTCGCCACCGAACTCCTTGCTCTTGACGCCGCTGAGCGCAGCGGCGTTGTTCTGTGCCTTCGCATCGGTCGTGGCCGCTCCGGCGGCGCCACCGTGCCAGGCAGGTGCGTGGCCACCGGCACCGGAGCCCATCAGATTGCCTTGTGCGCTCGGGCGGTGGTCGCTGCTCTCGCTGTAGGCGCTGGTGTCGGCCTCGCCCGGCCGCCCACCCGGCGTGCGCGCCAGACCGCCTTCGCCGGGGCCGTTGTAGACGGCCCCGATGCACACGGGCCGGTCGATGTCGTTGTTCAAAAACTGAAGCAGCACTTCTTGCCCGATCCGGGGCACGAACTGCTGCCCCATGCCGGCCCCGGCCCAGCGCTGCGCCACCCGCACCCAGCAGCTGCTGCGGTTGTCGTCACGCGAGTCGGCGTAGGCAGCAGATTGCCAATGGAACTGCACCTTGATGCGGCCCATGGCGTCCATGTACAGCTCGTCAGCACCGTTGGGTGTGGCGTTGCCGGTGGGGCCGACCACGATGGCGGTCTGCAGGCCCAATGCGGTGGGCTTGGGAAGGTAGGCCGGCCGCCAAGGTATGGCACGGCGGCAGGCTTCGAACCGGTTGGCGTAGCCGGTTTCAGCTACCTTCGCGGCCAGCTCGGGGTCGTGGCTCAGCGCGTCCAGCAACTCGGCAGAGGCGTCAGGTCTGGATTCACCGTCAAGCCAGCCGAAGTCAATCGCTGGCGCGTTGGCAATGCCGTGGGCGATTCTGTCGCTCAGCTCCTTGGGCAGGTTGTTGATGCCGAGGGCCTGCACGCTGTGGACGGTGAACTCGAGGTTGCTGTCACCTTTGCCGAGCTCGCTCAACGCGTCGAGCGTGCTGCCCTTGAGCTTGAACCACTGGCCGGCGCGCAGGCTGCGCACTGAGCTTCTGGCGAGCCAGGTCTTGTTGCGGAACTCGTGGGCTTGCTGGCCCAGGGTGGCCAGGTGCTGCAGCTGCGCTGGCGTGCAGCTGCCGGTGTCGGCGGTGGCGCCCTGAGGCTGGTAGCTCTCCAGCCACGCGGCCATGTCCTGCACGGGCTGGGCACCGAACTGGTGGTGGCTGGGGACGAGGCTGGAGACCGCGCTCTTCTGCGCGTAGTCCCATTGCAGGATCGCAGTGGCGGCCGGGTTGAGGCTGCGCTGGCCGCCGAAGGCCTGGATGGTGTCTTGTTCTTCGGTGGCGGCGCTGCGGTGGAACTTGAGGCCAGCGCCACCAATAGCGCTGGCCGAGCTGGGGTTCTCGGGCCAGCGGCTGGAGTCGGCAAAGATCACCAAGGTGTGGCCGCTGGCGGCTTCGTCGGACTCCTCAACGCGCCAACCCAGCCCGACGCTGGCAAGCAAGCGTTGCACGAAGGCGAGGTCGCTCTCGCGGTATTGGCAGCAGTAGTCGAGCACGCCGGCGTTGGGGCCAAGGGCCAGGAAGGCGGCGAGGTCTTCGCTGCTGCCGTCGGGGGCCACTTCTCCGAAGCGCCACGCGGCGTGGCTGCTGTAGGTGCCGAACACGTCGTCGAGGATCTGCGGCACGGTCTTTTGCTGCCAGACGCGGCTGTGCGAGCCGTGGGCGAGCAAGGCAATCCAGGGCTGGACGGTGAGCTGCAGGCGCTGGAAGCCGCCGTCGGAGCCGAGTTGCCGGGCGCTGGTGACGAGGCCACTGTGCTTCTTGAGGCTGCCGTCCGAGAGGCGGGCCGTGAGGGTCGCGCGCTGCAGCTGCAGGGCTTGGGGGGACAGCTGGGCATCGAGCGTGAGCACGGTGAGCTGCAGCACGAAGGGTTCGCTGATGCGGTCGACCAGGCTGAACTGCTCGACCATCAGGTCGTTGACCGGGCCGTCGCCTTCGAGGTTGTAGAGGCGCTTGGACTGCGTCCAGCTGGCGATCAGGCCGGCGAGTTGAGATTGCACACGCGTGACGGCGTCGCTCAAGCGATCGTTCATGTTGTTGTGTCCCTGGAGGTCGAGGCAGGCGGTAATTTTGCCGGCCCCTATGTCCTCCAGCCACGTTCGTACAGCTTCTTACACGCGTGCACCCATCAGGGGGATTTGCCCGGCGAGCCATCGATGGCTGCGGTCGCCACGCAGTTTCTGTAGAGCTCCACGTAGGCCTCGGCGCTGACCGCCCACTCGAAGCGCTGTGCCATGGCGCGGCGCTGCAGGGCCTGCCACGCCGTGCGCTTGCGGTACAGCGCCTGTGCGCTGTCGAGCGCGGCCTGCAGCGCGGCCACGGTCGGCTCGGGCATCACGAAGCCGGTGCCTTCGGGGTCGCGTGTCACGTCGCGCACCGAGTCGGCCAGGCCACCGGTGGCATGCACCAGCGGCGGCGTGCCGTAGGCCAGGCTGTACATCTGGTTGAGGCCGCAGGGCTCGAATCGCGAGGGCATCAGGAAGCAATCGGCACCGGCTTCGATCTGGTGGGCCAGCACTTCGTCGAAGCCGATCTTCACGGCGACCTGCTTGGGGTGTGCGGCCGCCGCGGCCGTCAGCGCCTGCTCGAAGATGCGGTCGCCGGCGCCCAGCACGATGAGTTGGCAACCCGAGGCCACCAGCCGTTCGAGGCAGGCGAGCACCAGGTCGACGCCTTTCTGCTCCGTCAGGCGGCTGACCATGCCGAACAGCGGCTGGCCGCTGTCGAGGCGCAGGCCCATGCGAGCCTGCAGCGCGTTCTTGTTGGCGGCCTTGGGCGCGAGGTCACCAGCACCGTAGCGCTGGGCGATGAGCTTGTCGGTCTGCGGGTCCCACTGCTCGCGGTCGACGCCGTTGAGGATGCCGTGCAGGTGGTCGGCGCGCAGCCGCAGCATGCCGTCCATGCCGAAGCCCAGCGCCTCGGACTGGATCTCGCGCGCATAGGTGGGGCTCACGGTGGTGATGGCATCGGCATGGCGCAGCCCCGCCTTCAGCGTGGAGATCTGGCCCCAGTGCAGCAGGCCGGGGTGCTCGACCTGCAACCAGTCGGCGGGCAGCGCGAGTGTTTGCGCGAGCTCGACCGGAAACAGGCCTTGGAACGCGAGGTTGTGGATCGTGAGCACGCTGGCCGTGTGCGGCCCGACCTCCCGTGGCGTCATGACGGACAGGTAGGCGGGTGCGAGGCCGGTCGGCCAGTCGTTCGCATGCAGCACGTCGACGCTCCAGTCCGACCAAGTGGTGTCGGCGGTGCAGAGGCTCGCGGCCACGTGGCTGAGAAAGCCGAAGCGCAGCGCGTTGTCGGCATGGTCGCGGCCGTTCTCGTCGACGTACGGGCCGCCCGGCCGGTCGTAGAGCGAGGGGCAGTCGAGGAGCCACAGCTCGAAGCCGGGCTGCGCCACGCGTGCGAGCCGTGCTGCGGGCCAAACGCCGAAGGCGGGCAGCGCGATGGTGGCCGACGGGCCGGGCATCATGCTGCGCAGCGGGCCGTAGGCGGGCATCAGCACGCGGACCTCGTGGCCGAGTTGCGCCAGCGCGGCGGGCAGTGCGGCACTCACGTCGCCGAGCCCGCCGGTCTTGACCCACGGCGCGCACTCGGGCGTGACGAAAAGAATGCGCAATGGCGCGCGTGGCGCAGCACGCATCGGGGCGGCCGTGGCGCCCGTCTCGGCAAGCTTGTTCACGACGCGCTGTTGGGTCGGAAGTAGCGGCGCGGTACGACGACGACGCCTTGTTCGCTCACGTGGAAACGCTGGCGGTCACGCTCCAGGTCGTACCCGATCATTTCGCCGGGCGGGATGATGTTGTCCTGGTCGACGATGGTCCGGCGCAGCTTGGCGCCGCGGCCGATGACGGTGCGGTCCATCACGACGCAGTGGTCGATCACCACGTCTTCCTGCACGTTCACCGCGCGGCGCAGCATGGCATGGTCGAGCAGTGCGTTGTTGACCACGCAGCCCGAGCCGACCACCGAGCGTTTGATGACGCCGCTCTCGATCTGGGCCGACTCCGATGGGTCGGGGCTCGCGTAGATGGGCCAGCGCGGGTTGGTCATTCGAAAGCGCGGCCTGGCACCCAGGGTGTCGAGGTGGGCTGCGAAGTAGGCGTCGATGGTGCCCACGTCGCGCCAGTAGGCTGGCTCCTCGAAGTCGGCCACGCCGGGAATCACATTGGTGGTGAAGTCGTAGGCGAGCAGCTTGTGGCTCTTGACCATGCGCGGCAGGATGTGTGTGCCGAAGTCGCTCTCGCCCAGCTCGTTGGCGCGGTCCAGTTCGGTGGCCAGCACGTCGGACGAGAAGATGTAGTTGCCCATCGAGGCCAGCGCGTAACCTGGGCGGCCCGGCATCGGGCGCGTGCTCTCGGGCTTCTCCATGAAGTTGGTGATGCGCAGGTTGTCGTCGGTCTCGACGATGCCGAACGAGCGCGTCTGCGAGAGCGGCACGGGCAAGGTGGCCACCGTCACATCGGCCTGCTGGTCGAGGTGCGCGCGGATCATCTGCCGCACGTCCATGCGGTAAATGTGGTCGGCACCGAATACCGCCACCAGGTCGGGCAGGTGGGTGTCGAGCAGGTGGATGTTCTGGTACACCGCGTCGGCCGTGCCCTGGAACCACTCGGGGCCGTTGCGCATCTGCGGCGGCACCACAGTGACGAAATGGTCGGGGATGAAGCGAGCCAGCGTCCACGACTGGCGCACGTGCTCGATCAGCGCCTGCGACTTGTACTGCACCAAAAGGTAAACCGAGTAAATCTCGGAATTGATGAGGTTGCTCAACACGAAGTCGACCACGCGGTGCTTGCCGTTGAACGGCACGGCCGGTTTGCAGCGGTCTGCGGTGAGGGAGTAGAGGCGGGTGCCTTCGCCCCCGGCCATGACAAACGCGAGCACGCTGGCGGCGCGGCTCATGATCGGTCTCGATTCGCGGTAGCGATAAGCGGAATAAGGAGGCTCATGCCGCCAGTGGGCAAACGGCGTGCCGCTCGAGACCTGCGGCCTCGCGGTGACTCAGAGCCTCAGCTCACCACTCTCCACCGCCCGCTGCGCCAGCAGAAACGCCGCCGCGTTCCATGTCTGCCCCGCCATGCCCATCGGCTTGAGCGTGCGGCCGTGGAACCACTCGGTGAAACGCCAGTCGTCAAGCGAATTCACGCGGGCGAGCTTGGCCAGCTCGGTGCGGGCCAGGTCACGCTTGCCGGAGCACGCCAGAGCCATCACCCAGTAGCCGCCGATGAACGGCCAGATGCCGCCGTTGTGGTACTGGTGCGGCTGGTTCTGCTGGTGCCGGTCCATGTAGCTGCGCCAGAGGTCGTGCTCGCGCTCCATCGGCGTGGTCACCACGCGGATCGGGTAGGGGTCGCTGACGCGGGTGGCCATCAGCGTCTGCAGGATCTCTTCGGCGCGCGAGTCGCCCGCCAGCCCGTTCAGGATGGCGAGCACGTTGCCGAACACGTCGCCCTCGTCGCCGGCGAACGAGAGATTCACGAAGCTCAGGTACAGCACGCCGTTCTGCATGCCGCGCCGTGCGTAGTGGCGCAGCAGGCGGCCGCGCCGGTATTCGGGCAGGTCGTGCTGGTAGGGGTGGAACAGGTGGTTGAAGTGGTGATGAGTCTCTTCAAGATGGGGCAGGTCGAAGAGGCGCTTCACGCGGTACCACAGCGCGTTGGTGTAGAGCACGAAACCCGAGCGCGGCATGATGTCGGCCCAGTCACTGGCCTCGTTCTGCTGCAGCAGGAAGAAGCGCTGGTGCTCCTGCGCCAGCAGCCAGTCGACGGCGCGCGCGGCAGGCCCTTCCCACCGCGCTTGCACTTCGGGGCCGAGGCCGTGCCGCCGCAGGTGCTCCACCGCGATCAACCACCACAGCGTGGCGTCGATGCAGCCGAGGTACCAGAAGTCGGCGTCCTGGCCGGCCGGGTCCACGTACTTCGGAATCTGCCCGTTCGGCGCCTGCAGCTTGGCCAGCGAATCGAGGCTCGCGATGGCACCTTGCTCCAGCGACTCGACGCCGCTTCCGCCCATGGCCATCACGCAGATGGCAGCATCGCGGCCGAAGATGCGGGTGTAGCTGCGGGCTTCGGCAGCAGCCGTGCGGCGCGCGGCCAGCACACCTTGCGGCGTGAGGTTCTCTTCCAACAGGCGCAGCGACTGCTCGGCGCATTGTGCGATGGCCTCGGCGTCGGTGCGTGTGTCGACGTGGATGGGTATCTCGTGCGGCAGGTTCACGGGCGGTGGGCGCAGCGGATGAGCAGGTGGAGTGGCGTTGCAGTTTACGAACGCACGCCGAGGCCGGCGCGGCGATTCCCTACTGCCGGGAAGGAGAGCGCGCCCAGAAGGCCGCCACGGGCAGGTGGGCGAACGCGCGCGCCAGCGGCAGGCGGCCCTGCTCGATGCGCAGGGTCTCGCCGGTGATGACGTTCTCCAGCTCGCAGCCCTCGGGCAGGCGGTCGAGTTCGAGGGCGGCGTCTTGCCACACCAGCTCGTTCAGCGGCAGCACCTCGGCTCCGTCGAGCAGGCGCATGAACAGGCGACCGGCCACCACGATCAGCGTGGCCTCGCCGGCGCTGCGCGCATAGGCCAGCACGTGCTCGCACTTCGCACCGTTCACCACGAGCGGCGTGTAGCTGGCGGTCTGGAAGAAGGCCGGCTCGCGTGCGCGCAGGCCGAGCAGGCGCCAGGTGAGCCAGAGCTTGATGCGGCCGTCGTGCAGGTCGCTGGCCATCGCCTCCAGCAGCGTCGGCAGGCCGGGCTGCCCTGCGAGGTCGGAGAGTTCGTCCAACAGGCGGATGCGCAGCTCGTAGTCGACCGGCCGGCGGTTGTCGGGGTCGACCAGGCTCAGGTCCATCAGCTCGTTGCCCTGGTAGAGATCGGGCACGCCGGGCGCGGTGTACTTGAGCAACACCATCGACAGGCTGTTGAGCGCGCCGAACCAGGCGAGTGTCTTGCCCAGCGCCTGCAGGTCCGTCAGCAGCGGGTTCGGCCGCACGCGTGCCAGCGCGCCGTTGACGAAGGCGCTCAAGGCGTTCTCGTAGGTTTCGTCGGGGCGCGTCCAGCTCGTGTGCTGCTTGCTCTCGCGCGCGGCCTTGAGCATGTAGGCGGCGATGCGTTCGCGGTACGCCGGCAGCGTCTCGTCGTCGAGGCCGCACGCCGGCAGGGTGCCGAGCAGCGTCTGGTACAGCAGGTATTCGTCGGCCGCCGACGGCATCGCAGCCACTTCGCCGGGGCCGCGCAGGTTGGCGGCAAGGCCGTGCCAACGCTCGAGCGCCGCTTCCCAGGCTTGCGGCATTTCGGAGAGCACGTCGATCCGCGTGCGCACGTCTTCCGAGCGCTTGTTGTCGTGCGTCGAGGTCGCGACGATGGTGTGCGGCCACCGCGCCGCGCGGTCGGCGCTTGCGCCATGGAATGCACGCGGCGTGATGCCGAACACGGACGGGTCACCGCCCACCTCGTTCAGCGACACGAGCCGGTGGTAGCGGTAGAAGGCGGTGTCTTCCACGCCCTTGGCCGCCACCGGCGCGCAGAACTGCTGGAAGCGCAGCGCGAACTGGCGCACCGAGTCGACCCGCTCCGCATCGGAGCCCGCGGGCGCCTGGTTGCGCAGGCAGGCTTTCACGAAGTCGAAGATCGACAGGTCGGGCAAAGTGCTGCGCTTGCGTGCGTGGGCGATGGCCCAGTCGATGTAGCGCTCGTCCTGCACCGAGGGTTTGTCGACCACGTAGGTGCGGTAGACCGGCATGCACGCGGCCACGCCGGCGAGTGCGATGCGCAGGCTGTTGAAGGTGTAGTCGCGTGTGCTGCGGTCGGCGCGTGCAATGCGCAGCAACACGGTGGCCAGCACCGTGAGCTCCGATGCCAGCGCGCCGCGGATGACGGCGAGCTTGCCCTGGTAGGCCAGCTCGCTGAAATCGTCACGCTCGCCGCTGAAGCGCTGCCAGATGCCGGTGAAGGCCTCTGCCGCTTCGTAGTCGACCAACACGCCGTTGGCGACCATCGCGAAGCGGTAGCCGGTGGTGCCGTGGATGGCCCAGTCTTCGGGCACGTCTTCGTGCGGCGCGGCGATCTTCTCGGCAACCACGTAGAGCGCGTTGGTCGGCCTGCCTTGCACGTGCAGCCCGGCCCGGCGTGCATAGCCCTGCTGCAGCCGCGCGAAATACTGGGCCGGGTCCTGCAGGCCATCGGAGTGGTCGATGCGCAGGCCGTCGACCTTGCCGGCCGCAGCCAGCTCGAGCGAGAAGTGCTGCGTGGCCTCGAACACCGCCGGGTCTTCCATGCGCAGCGCGGCCAGTTCGTTGATATCGAAGAAGCGGCGGTAGTTGATCTCGTCCGCTGCGACACGCCAGAACGCGAGGCGGTAGGGCTGCCGCTCGTGCAGCGCATGCAGGGCATTGCGCTGTGCCGGCGAGTTGAGTATCTCGACGGTCGATTCGAGCGCGAGGCCGGCAGCAGGCTGTTCGGCCACCAGTGCGCACAGCCGCGCCTTCAGCAGCTCCTTGTCGCGCCTTCGCTCGGCCAGTGCCTCGGCCTCACGCCGATCGGTGCCCGGCAGGTGTGCGAAGGCGGCGGCCAGGCTTTGCAGCTGGATGCGCGCCGTATCGTCGGTCGCGTGTTCGGCCGCCTGCACCAGCAGGCCTTCGTAGCTGCACGGGTCGAGCGGGAAGCGGTGCTCGTGGTAGCGCAGCACGAGGTTGCAGCCCTCGGGTTCGAAGCTCAGCCGCAGCTCGCCGCGGTCGAGCAGGGCGCCGTAGTGGTCGCCCAGCACGGGCACCAGCACCTTGCCTTCGAGTTCGCGGTTGACGGGATGCCAGTCGATGTCGAAGTGGCGCGAATAGGCCGAAGCCGGGCCGTTCTCCAATACGTCCATCCACCAGGCGTTGTCGGCACCGAGCACGCCCATGTGGTTGGGCACCAAGTCGAGCAGCTGGCCCATGCCGTGCGCACGCAGCGCCTCGCAGAAGCGCTCGAAGCCCTCGAGCCCGCCGAGCTCGGGGTTGATCTCGTCGTGCGCCACCACGTCGTAGCCATGCGTGCTGCCGGCGCGCGCACGCAGCACCGGCGAGCAGTAGACGTGGCTCACCCCCAGGCGCTGCAGGTAGGGGAGGATGCGCACCGCGTCGTCGAAACCGAAGTTGCGGTGGAACTGCAGCCGATAGGTGGCGCGCGGGATCACCGCTTCGCTGCGTGGCGCAGCACCGATCGCGGGGGCCGGGCGCGGGCGCAGCTCGGCCACGCGTCGGCACAGCGATTCGAGCGTGGCGTCGGCGGGTTGCGCCTCCAGGCTCAGCGGCAGCTTGCGGCGCCAATTGGGGTGCTCGTCGACCGTGCCGGGCAGGTTGGCCTGGTCTTCGATGCGCAGCGCATCTTCCATCTGCACCAGCATCACCTGCGATGCCGTGCCGGCCGCATAGGCGTGGATCGCCTCGCACAGCTCGGGCGTGAGGCGAGGCGTGCTGTCGAGATCGACACGGGTGCCTTCGGGCAGCAGGCCGGCGCCTTGCAGTGCCTGCAGCAGGCGGATGCGGTCTTGCGCGCGGGTCGCGAACTGCTGCTCGTACACGGCATCCTTGGGGAACAGCCCGAGCTTCTGCCGCACCACAAGATCGTGCCCCGTCCACCAGCCGGCGAGCGTGGGCAGGTCGTGCGTGCTGACGGCCATCAGCGCGCGGCGCGGGTAGTCGGCGCCGCCTTTGAAGGCGCCGTCTTGCGTGCGCTCGAAGTACAGCAGCCGGTACGACAGCATCTCGTAGCGCACCATGGCCTGGCGCATCTCGTCGGCCACGGTGCCGAGGTCTTCGCCGATCACGATGCAGCGGTGACGCTCGCTCTCCAGCGCGACGATGGCCATCAGCTCTTCGAGCGGGTAGAGCACGTAGCCGCCTTCGCGTGGCGACTGATTCGGCGGAATCCAGAACAGGCGCATCAAGCCCATCACGTGGTCAATGCGCAGGGCGCTCGCGTGTCGCATGCTGGCGCGCAGCGTCTCGATGAAGAGCGCATGGCCGCTGGCGCGCAAGCGGTCGGGGCGCAGCGGTGGCAGGCCCCAGCCCTGGCCGTTGGGGTTGACCTCGTCGGGCGGTGCGCCCACGCTCGCCGCGGCGGCGTAGGTGTCGGCGTGGCCCCAGGCATCAGAGCCGGCGCGGTCGACCGACACCGCGAGGTCGAGGTACAGGCCGGCGCCCATGCGCAGCGCCTGGCAGCGGTCGCGCGCGGCTGAAAGCTGCAGGTCGGCCTGCCATTGCAGGTAGGCGTAGAACTGCACCTCGGCGCGGTGCTCGGCCACGAACTGCTTCACCGCCGGCGCATCGGGCAGCAGATACGCCTGCGGCCACACCGGCCAGCCCCAGACGCTGGGGTCGGCGGCATGGAAGTGCGCCTGCAGCGCCTCGAAGACGGCGTGGTGGCGCAAGGCTTCGCCACGCTCGGCCTGGAAGGCAAGAAAGGCGCGCGCCCGTGGTGTTCGGTGCTCCAGGTGGCGCTCGATGAAGTTCGCGTGCAGCAGGTGCAGCACCTCGTTCTTCACCTCGGCCACGCCGACGTAGTCGACCTCGTCGGTGGCGCGCAGCTGCGCCAGCCGCTGCTGGAACTCGGCCGAGGCGACGAGGCGCTGCGCGGGCTGGCACTCGCGGAAGTCGTCGATGGCTTCCACGTCGAGGTACACCGTGTTGAGCATCAGCCGCGACGAGGGGCTGTACGGGCTGATGTGCCGCGGGTTGTGCGAGAAGAGCGCGTGCAGCGGGTTGAGCCCGACGAGGCTCGCGCCGCGTGCAGCCCATTGGTCGATGGCGACGCGCAGGTCGCCGAAATCGCCGACGCCCCAGTTGCGCTCGGAGCGCAGCGCATACAGCTGGATTGCCGGGCCCCAGATGCGGCCTTCGCCTTCGAGCGCCGCGGCGCGGTAGCAGTGCGCCGGTGCCGCGATCACGAGCGTCTGCACCGGATGGCCGTCGATGCCGAAGCGGTGGTAGCCGGGCGGCAGCGTCACCGGCATCTTCAGGCGGAAGTCGTTGCGTGCCAGGTCGGTGGCATAGCCCTGGTGGCGCGTGCCGTTCTCTTCGACGAGCGTCCAGCGGACCCGGGCTTCGACCGGCTTGAGCCGGATCGACCAGCCGGCGTCGCCCGCGCGAATGGCCAGCACCGGCGGCAGCACCTCGTCGGCCTGGGCCTGTTCGAGGCGACGCTCGGACTCGCGTGCGGCCTCATCGCTGCTCGCGTCGACACCCAGTTCGGCGAGCAGGGCCACGATGCTGTCGCGCTGGATCTTGTGCTCGTGGCCCCAGATGTCGTGGAAGCTCTGCAGCACCCCGACGCGGGCGCACAGTCGCGTGAGGGCGTCGTTCTCGTCAGCCATGTCCATTCACCCGGGTCACTTGCACGCCTCCCGGCTTGAGCAGCAGGCCGGTCTCTGCCGCGTCGACGTTGTGCGCGAAGATGGTCTCGCCGGCCGGTGCGGGGCCGTGGGTGACGGCGGCGTCGCCGAGGTTGGCAACCAGGTGCCACGGCGACCCATCGCCGAGGAACCACTCGACGCGGATCAGCCCGCCGTCGCAACGGTGGCTGCCGCCGCGTTGCAGGCCTGCCAGGCGCGGCTGCAAATGCTGCTTGCGCAGCGCCAGCAGCTGGGCGATCAGTGCGAGGCGCTCGCTGTGCGGCGCCACGTCGCACTCTTCCCAGCGCAGCTTGGAAGCCTGGAAGGTCGTGGTCGCGTTGGGGTCGGGAATGCGCTCGCGCGAGTTTTCATCGCGGAAGGCAGCGAAGCGTGCGAACTCGGCGCGTCGGCCGTTCGACACCGCCTGCGCCAGCTCGGGCCCGAAGTCGCAGAAGAAGAGGAAGGGCGTGGAGGCCGCGAACTCTTCGCCGCAGAACAGCATGGGCACGTGGGGCGACAGCAGCAGGCAGGCGTACACCGCGTCGAGCCGCGGGGCCTTGCACAGGGCCGACAGGCGCTCGCCCATGGCGCGGTTGCCGATCTGGTCGTGGTTCTGCACGAAGGACACGAAGGCGGTGGTCGGCAGCTGCGCGCTGCGCTCGCCGTGCGGCGCGCCGCCGCGGTAGGCGGAAGGCTGGCCCTGGTAGGCGAAGCCCTCGGCCAGCGCGCGTGCGAAGAGCTCGATGGGGCTGCCGGCGAAGTCGCTGTAGTACGCGTCGGTCTCGCCGGTCAGCGCCACGTGGGCCGCGTGGTGCAGGTCGTCGTTCCACTGTGCGGTGGCGCAGCGCGGGGCGCCCCGGTCGTTGCGTGCCAGCCGGTGCGCTTCGTTGCGCTCGTTCTCGAGCACGAGGTGCACTTCGCGCGTGCGGCCGGGCCCCTCGCGCAGCGCGTCAGCGATCTCGCAGGTGATGTGGTTCGCCGAGTCGTCGTGGATGGCGTGCACGGCGTCGAGCCGCAGGCCGTCGAAGTGGTATTCCTCGATCCAGTAGAGCGCGTTGTGGCGGAAGAAGTCGCGCACCGGGCCGCTGTGCTCGCCGTCGAAATTGATGGCGGCGCCCCACGGCGTTGGGTGGGCCGGGTTGAAGAACTGCGGGCAGTAGGCGTGCAGGTAGTTGCCTTCGGGGCCGAAGTGGTTGTAGACCACGTCGAGCAGCACCATCAGCCCGAGCGCATGTGCTTCGTCGACGAAGGCCTTGAGATCGTCGGGGGCGCCGTACGACGCATCGGGGGCAAAGGGCAGCACGCCGTCGTAGCCCCAGCTGCGGTGGCCCGGAAAGTCAGCCACCGGCATCAGCTCGATCGCGGTGATGCCCAGGCGCGCCAGGTCGTGCAGCCGGCGCCGCGCGGCACTGAAGCTGCCTTCGGGCGTGAAGATGCCCACGTGCAGCTCGTAGACCACGGCCTCGTGCCAGGGCCGGCCGCGCCAGTTGCCGTCTCGCCAGCGGTAGCTGCGCGGGTCGACGACCTGGCTCGGGCCATGCACGTCGTCGGGGTTGAAGCGCGACGCCGGATCGGGCACGGCCAGGCCATCGGGCAGCACGTAGCGGTAGCGCGTGCCCGCATGGGCGTCGCGCGCCAGCAGTTCGTGCCAGCCGCCTTCGAGCGACTGCATGGGCTGCCGTGCGGCGCCTTCGATGTCGAGATGGACCTGGGCCGCGCCAGGCGCCCAGAAACGGAAAAGGGTGCCGCCTTCAGGGCGCAACTGCGCGCCGAACGGCAGCTCATGCTGGTTCGTCATGGCTCGGCCGCCTTTCGAATGAACACCGCCAGCGAGCGGCAGTGCAAGGGGTAGATGTCTCCCGGCGCCAGGACCTTGGGCTCGACCGACCCCGACGGATGCGTGGTGTCGATGAGCGTTTGCCAGGCCTCGCCGCCGAGTTCGGGCATGCGGAATTCCACGTCTTCGTGGTGGGCGTTGAAGAGCACGAGGAAGTCGTCGTCGAAGATCGGCCGCCCGTGCCGGCTCACGGCGTGCAGCGCCGCACCCGACAGGTACATGCCGAGGCAACGCGCAAAGTCTTGTTCCCATTCGGTCTGGGTCATCTCGCCGCCATCGGGCTTGAGCCACACCAGGTCTTTGAGTCCGTTGCCGTGCGTGGCCTCGCCGGCAAAGAAGTCGCGGCGGCGGAAGGTCGGGTGGCTGCGCCGCAAGGCGATGAGCTTGCGCACGAAGCCGAGCAGCTGGGTCTTCTCGGGCGTCATCATCCAGTCGACCCAGCTGATCTCGTTGTCCTGGCAGTAGGCGTTGTTGTTGCCGTGCTGCGTGCGGCCGATCTCGTCGCCGGCGACCATCATCGGCACACCCTGCGAGAGCATCAGCGAAGCCAGCAGGTTGCGCTTCTGCCGCTCGCGCAGGTCGTTCACGTCGGGGTCGTCGGTCGGCCCTTCGACGCCGCAGTTCCAGGATCGGTTGTGGCTGTTGCCGTCGCGGTTGTCTTCGCCGTTGGCTTCGTTGTGCTTCTCGTTGTACGAGACCAGGTCGTGCAAGGTGAAGCCGTCGTGCGCGGTGACGAAGTTGATGCTGGCGATCGGCCGCTTGCCGGAGCCGGCGTACAGATCTGAGGAGCCGCTGAGCCGCCGCGCGAATTCGCCGATCACGCCGCCATCACCCTTCCAGTAGGAGCGCAGGCCATCGCGGTAGCGGTCGTTCCACTCGGCCCAACCGGGCGGGAAGTTGCCGACCTGGTAGCCGCCGTCGCCGAGGTCCCAGGGTTCGGCGATCAGCTTCACGCGGTTCAGCACCGGGTCCTGGCGGATCACATCGAAGAAGCCGCCGAGGTGCTGCACCTGGCCGCCTTCGCGCGCGAGCGCGGAGGCCAGGTCGAAACGGAAACCGTCGACGTGCATCTCTTCGACCCAGTAGCGCAGCGAGTCCATCACCAACTGGAGTACGCGAGGGTGCTCGAGGTTCAATGTGTTGCCGCAGCCGGTGAAGTCGGCGTAGAAGCGCCGGTCTTCCGCGAGGATGTAGTACGACGCGTTGTCGAGGCCGCGGAACGACAGCGTCGGCCCCATCTGGTTGCCTTCGCAGGTGTGGTTGTAGACCACGTCGAGCAGCACCTCGATGCCGGCCGAGTGCAAGGCCTTGACCATGGTCTTGAACTCCTTCACCTTGCCCGATGCGGAGTAGCGCATCTCGGGTGCGAAGAAGCCCAGCGTGTTGTAGCCCCAGAAGTTCTGCAGCCCCTTCTCGGCCAGGTAGCGGTCGTTGATGAACGAGTGCACCGGCATCAGCTCGACGGTGGTGACGCCCAGGCGCTTGAGGTGGCTGATGGCCGGTGCCGAGCCGAGCGCGGCGTAGCTGCCGCGCAGCGCCTCGGGGATCTCGGGGTGGCGCATCGTGAAGCCGCGTACCTGCAGCTCGTAGATCACCATGTCTTGCCACGGGATCTGCGGGCGGTGGTCGTCGCCCCAGGTGAAGGCGGTTTCGAGCACGCGGCACTTGGGCAGGTAGCCGGCGCTCTCGCGGCGGTCGTACGAGAGGTCTTCTTTCTTGTGGCCGACGGTGTAGCCGTAGAGCGCGTCGTTCCAGCGCAGCTTGCCGACGAAGTCTTTCGCGTAGGGGTCGAGCAGCAGCTTGTGGCTGTTGAAGCGGTGCCCTTCTTCCGGCTTGTTGGGCCCGTGCACGTAGTAGCCGTAGGCCATGCCGGGGCGTGCCTCGGGCAGGTAGCAGTGCCACACGTGGTCGGTGCGCTCGCGCAGCGTGATGCGCTGGCGCTCGCGCCGGCCGCGGTCGTCGAACAGCGCCAGTTCGACCTTCTCGGCGTGCTGCGAGAAGAGCGCGAAGTTCACGCCTTCGCCATCCCAGGTGGCGCCTCGCGGATAGGGTTGCCCCGGCCACACGGCCGTGATCGGCGTTTCGCGAGTCATGACAGCCCTTCTTCCGTGGTGTGCCGAGGCCGATCTCCTGCGGGGAATGTCAGGCGGGTAGTGGGTTGGGTCATGGGAGCTCGTCTTCCTCAGGCGGCAACTTTGGTGCCGGCCACCAGTGCTGCAAATGTGCGGCGGCCCAGTCCCTGCCGCCGATGCCGAAGGCCAGCGCGATGGCCAGCATCACGCCGCCGAGGATGATGAGAAAGGTCTGGCGCACGATCACGCCGCCGATCTCGAGGTGGTCGAGCGCGATCATCACCACGAAGGCCATGATCGCGTAACGGGCCAGCTTGGCGATGGTGTCGCCGTCGCGTATGCCGGCGCTGTGGCAGTAGGTCGAGACCGCGTTGGCGAGGAAGCGCGAGAAGTAGGCGCCGAAGGTCAGGATCAGGAGCGCCACGAAGATGCGTGGCACGAAGATCATCACGCGACCGAGCAGCTCGGTCACGTAGGCCAGGCCCATGCTGTTGAACGCGATGATCAGCGCCGCCAGGATCACGATCCAGTAGACGAGCACGCCCAGCAGGTCGGTGGTGTCGGCCGAGGTGCCGCCTTTCTGCAGAAAGCCGTCCATGCCCGAGCGGCCGGTCAGGATGTGGAAATTGATCGCCCGCAGGCCCTTGCGCACGGCGAAGCTGGCGGCCTTGGCGACGATGAAACCGGCCGCCAGGATGAGCACCCCCAGCAACACGCGCGGCAGGAAGATGCCCACCTCGGCGAGAAACGCTCGCAGCGGCTCGATCATCACGTCGACTCTTTCCATGACGGTTCTCCTGTTCTTGTGCTTGAGGTCAACGCTCGGCCAAGCCTCGGGTTTCTGAATGCGGGCGGCCGAGCAGATCGAGGATCCCGCGCAGCGGAATCTGGACCCAGTCGGGCCGGTTGCCCAGTTCGTAGCGCAGCTCGTAGAGGGCCTTCTCCAGCATGAACAAACCCAGCATGCCGGCGCTCGGGTCGAGCGATTCGTGCAGGTGGGTGCCTTCGGCGGCGCGCTCGGTGGTGTCGCCATAGCCCTGCAGGAAGGTGCGGCGCGTCTCCACTTCCCACGCGTCGGCCAGCGGCGCGAACAGCAGGCCTTCTTCGGCGTTGGTCGCCGCGGCGCGCAGGCCGCTTTCGCGCGCGTAGCTGAAGGAGCGCAGCATGCCGGCCACGTCGCGCAGTGCCGACTGCTTGGCGCGCCGCTCGTCGAAGCTGCGGCCGGGCTCGCCTTCGAAATCGATGATGACGAAGTCGTTGCGGGCGATCAGCACCTGCGCGAGGTGGTAGTCGCCGTGGATGCGGATCTTCTGCGTGCCGCGCGCGGTGCTGGCCGCCTGCCCGATGCGTTGCTCGATCAGCGCACGCGAGACGAGCACGCCGCGGGCATCGTCGAGCGCGGGTGATGTGAGCTGCGGCATGCTCGACTCGAGCGTGGCCAGGGTGCTGTGCAGCTCGCCGAGCGCGCGGTCGCGGTAGGCGGCCACGTCGGCGGCTGTCAGCGGCTCGGGGTCGAACTGCGGGTTGCCGCTGCGGGTGGCGAGCGCAAGGTGCAGCTCGGCCGTGCGGCGCCCCAGCGTGTAGGCCAGTTCGAGGAAGCCGCCGTGCACGTCGGCGGGCATCTCTTCGGGCTTGCTGCGCACCAGCTCGAAATAGCGGCTCAGGTAGCCGAGCGCATAGCCCCAGCCATCGCCCTGGTTCGACACGTGGGCCTGCACCAGCGCGAGCGTAGAGATGACGCCGTCGGGCGCCACGTGCTCGAGCACGCCGGCCACCGGCACGGCGTTCTTGAAGCGCGCCACGTCGGTCAGGAAGGAGCCGACCTCGAACTCCGGGTTGGCGCCCGGGCGCAGGCGGCGGTAGCCCTTCAGGAACAGCCGGTCGCCGAGCGTCACGATGGTGTTGCTGCTCTGCGCCTGCGGCCGCGCCACCGGCAGCGAGGCCAGGTCGCTGCCCGCCACGTCGGCGAACGCGCGGGTGGGCTTGAAGCGGAAGGTGCCGCTCGCGCCCGGCAGCTCCTGGCCCTTGCCGATGGCGCCGATCAGCGCACGGCAGAACTTCTCGTCGGCAAAGCCGTCGGCCATGACGCCGACTTCGGCCTGCTGCCGCACGCGGGCCACGGTGCCGACGGACATCGAGCGCATGCGCTCTTCGTCGCGGTCTTCCCAGCCGAGTGCGAGCGGCACGAAGTAGCGCACCGCTTCGCCGTCGGCCTTGCCTAGGCCGTCGAGCTCGACGATCTGCAGCAGCCAGCTGTTGCTGGTGTCGTCGGAGTTGGGCGGCCAGATGGCGTGCTGGATCAGGCGCGCGCGTTCGATCGGCTTGCCCTTGAACGAGAACCAGCGCTGGCTGGCGATGTAGCCGGGCAGGGTGTCGGTCTCGAACTGGGCCCGCGTCTTGACGG
>Ga0307516_10001413_pt1 | contig 33201 bp, 55 predicted proteins | sample 19_EM_MG_FD_203310 | JGI IMG/M metagenome (GOLD analysis project Ga0307516, IMG submission 203310) | Populus trichocarpa ectomycorrhiza microbial communities from riparian zone in the Pacific Northwest, United States - 19_EM | ecosystem: Host-associated > Plants > Roots > Unclassified | place...
GTCGACGGTATCGACATCGGCCATGTGGAAGATCAAAACAGTAGCTTGCGGTCTCCTGGGTTCATCGCTTGGGTGGCTCCTATCGTGCCCGTACAGCTCCAGGCGCCTTAGTCGTTCTGTGTGGTATACCCGTTGGTTAGATCCACCTCAAATAGTAAAGAAAGTAAACGAACCTTTTAACTGTGCCGTATTGGCTGGGCGGGCAACGCAATAAACTTGTGTAAGGATGTGGATGGGGCCAGCGAAGCTCTGGACGGTACGAACCGAAGTCCAAGTTCTCCCTAATCCTTACGATCAACGTCCCAGACGCATCTTCCATCGCTTCAGGATCTTCACTAATCGGCCTCCACGTATCCGTCCCAGGAATCCTTCCCTAATTCACAAGAAGGCGTCGTCAGTCCAACCCAGAAACCAAACGAGGACTGCAGAGTCTGTGGCTTACGAGAATCATTAGCCTCGCCTTGGAAGACCTATGGATAACGAGGAGCAACGAGATGACGATGCTGACTGCTACCCCGACTTCGACACTCCAGACGATCGTCAACGTGAAAGTAAGGAACATAAGCGCAAGGTCGATCCACGCTCGCATCCTGCGGTCAAACAGAGGGTCAGGCGTGGTTAGCATTAGCTGAAGACCAGACTGACCTCCAGTAGTATTCCAGGGCATCCGGAACCTCAGCCATAAGGCTGATCAAAACCAAGCACACGCTACACACCCCCATGAGCAAACGGCGGAATACCAAAACACGACAAGACCTACATAGAAGCCAAAACCGCCTTCGGCAAGTAATACAACCACGGAAGCAAAAAGAAGGTGGCGAGAAGCACAAAGCCAGAACAGACCAAGCTGGCCATCTGTGTCCTCGCTCCGACATCCCCGTTGATCCTAGACCTACATCACAAGAGTCTTCAGAGACCCAGAGCTGATCCCGGAGGAAAGAAGGGAGGAAGAGGGTTCACCTACCTGGTGATGGATCCGGCAGCAGGCAAAGTTCCAGGTACGAATGATCCAGCCAGATTCGCAACTCCCAAGGCGACCAGCTCCCTGTTTGGGCTGATAGTATGCGAGAACCTCGCTGCGTTCTGTTTCGCGGATACGATGCTGTCCAAGAACCCAATAACGGATGCCAATCTAGTTCCCACCTGTTAGTAACAAATTATCAGGCGTGATGGATAGTACTGACATTGCGGTAGATGTGGTTTGCGTGAAGTACTTCCTGTTCTCTGCGCTTAGTGGAAAAGCGAAAAAAGATCTCCCAGTGTTGATGGATACAGGACCAAGAATGTCAATCCCATCTTTATGCCATCTGAACTTCTCACAGAGCACTGTAATTCCAACCAGGCGCAAGTGATCAGCTGCGGCAGCACAGGTAATCCCCGCAAAAAGGAACAGACGCACGAGTTGAGACGATGACGACGATCAACACCTCCGGAATCCCTCTGATCCAACTGCTCTTGAATGAGCCTTTGATGAATTTCAACGCTATCAGCGCCCCAAACGCCCCAAACGCAACAGCGGTGGTTGGCCCGTGAAGGTTGGGTGAGTGTTCGATTAAGAAGAAGAGTTTATCCAGGGTAGTCTTGGGTCGGAGGGCCTTCTCCAGGTGGACGAGTCCGAGCATGGGTATCAATTGTTCACTGGAATGGCGACAGTAAATTTGACAAGGGTAGTGCCGGGAATGTGGAACAGGACTCACATCGAAATGACAATACCAACGGCGGCCACGAAACCGCTCAGCAACGCGCGACTCAAGATGACATCGATGAATCCAAGTCTGAACAACCCAAGCAAGAAAGAGAACAGTCCGGATTGCAAGGCAATCGCGGTAACGACTTTGAAACCCACGACGGTGCGATCCTCAGATTTATGATGCTTTTCGTGCATGATGTCTGTAATAGCCTGCCCAACGAGAAGAGATAAGGCAGCCTCCGGGGCAACGTTTAGTTGACGGGAGGAGCCGAACATGGCGTAGAATATCCCTGGAATGGACGCCGAGAACTGCGAGTTGGAATTGCGTATGAGTCATAAGACGTAACACAAGTGACAGAGATGAGTGAGAGCAAATGAAATGAGATGCGTGACATACCAGTCCGGCGGTGGGCGTCAACCTGGCGAGAGACGTGCCGTAGCTGACACTCTGGGGGATCAGGATGCACGCCACGGTCAACCCGGCCAAGAAGTCACCACCGAAACTAGAATCCGAGAAAATTTGCAGAGGTAGACGTGAATGCGGGCTCTAGAGGCGAGGGAGGGAGGGCGGAGGAACAGGAGGGTTACACGTACAAGGACCAGGAATAGGCAGGGATCCACGCTGTTACAGGAACATAGTAGCTCATTCGCTTCCTCCAGTTCCTTGTGGGAGACCCTTTGGCCTCGGGATCCGAAGGTCTTGGTAAATCGACTGCGCATATACCCAATGTACTCCTTCAGTAAATTGCGCCTGAGAGTAAGACACAAGAAGGATTGAGGGCTCACCGGTATCGTCGTCACCTACCCCAGGGATGGTGCCAGAACCTTCTCCCGAGACCGTCGTAGTGTTGATCACGGCGTAGCTTGACGATCTCCTCCTCCGTTCGACCCTTTTCGCTTGTTCCTCACCGTACCTAACGTATCCATCGCCTTCAGAACGCTTCAGTAACTTCGATCTCTCGTTCACACGTCGAGCGGGAGCGGGGGAATCCGTGCGCCCGGGTGTAGAAGCGGCATCGTCGCTTGCCAATGTCTTGAAGGACCCACCCGAAGGTGACGGGATCTCCGAGTATTTTCGCGGACTTGCCATCGAGGGTCGTCGGCTCTCGAAGGTGAGAGGACAGGGAAGTGTCGGTCAGTAAGACCGCAGTAGTGCAGCAGGGTTAGGAACGCTGGGAAAAGAAGGACTGTGGCGGCGTCTTGCTGTGGCTCGTGCGGCAACCAAACCCTCTAGCGATGCGAATTTCGCCGGTCTTCGTATGAGTTCCACACGTAGGTGCAAGCCCCAACTCGCGAGGTAGGTGAGAGATGAAGGTATCGGGTCGAAGAGCCAATGGTCCAAGATCCGAGACCTCTGATTTTGTTGGCCGGTTACATGTCCGCCTGACTGGAAAAAGGCGCGTGGATCACAAGTCCCGGTGAGGGCACGTGAGACGGAGGCATGTAAAGAGAGAACACTGTATCTGGTTTAGTATACAGGATATTACAGTATGGCCATATGTTCCGAAAGACTACGGCTTAGCGGAGGAAGAACGGAGGGAAGAGGAATAATCAATCGGAAGGATCGGATAACGGAGGGGACCACGAGAGCAGAACGAAGGTGAGGGTTCGATAAACTTACGAAAACTGAGGAAAGATGAGCCAAACAGGAGATGGATGGGGATGGTACTTCATGGTAAGAGGGAGATGCGGGAGGTGTACAACCAAATACAAACCATCCACCGTAAATCCTACGAGGAATCGTTGTCGACATCCATAGCCACGGTGTTTCCTTCCGCGCCGATATCCTCATCTTCTTCACGCCTGAAAGACTTCCTAGGGCGCAGTTTCGCGGACTCTGGGGACAGTTCAGGCTGCCTTTGTGGTAATGGGATTGGGATAGGTTGGTTGAGGGGAGAATGTGGGAAACCGTTGATACCGTTGGGTCCTCGGCTGTTTACAGCCGAGATGGGACTTGGGCCAACGGATGCAGTGTCTTGTTGGGCAGAACGAGCAGAAGGGTTGAAGTGACCACATTTGGGGCATACGTACTCTACGGGACGGTCAGCGTTGGCGCGGTAGTTAGCACGAAATATACGTACGGGTGTCTTGCCAAATACTTTCTTTCACCAGTCCATTGTGGGCGAAACACTTCTGACAGATGAGCGCGTACCGGGAGGAGGGGGACCCAGTTGCGTCATCGTCGCCCAAGATCGCGTCCGCCAGTTTGTCGTACCACTGTTTCCTCGGTGGAGGCTGCGGCGTAGCTGGCATTGCTACGGATATGTTAGTTTCGTACACGCAACAACTTCAACTCGAAAACGTACGCGCAAAAGGGGTTTGCAATGTTACAGGAGTAGGAGCACCCTGTTGCTTGTTTCGACCCTGTTTCTGGTTTGGGAGCTGTTGGGGAACCTTGACGGGGGTTTGAGGGGCAATTTGCCTTTGCCGTGGAGTGGTTCCCGGGCTCAAGGTAGACTCATCATATCGGTCGAGGAGGTTTCTGGTGGTGTAATAGTTTGTCTTCTTCTTAATCTCCTCGATCTTTTCGCGTTGTTGTTTACGAAGCGTCACGAGGGTCTTTTCTGTGGATGCCCATGCGTGAGTTACGTGGACGTATTCGGTATCCGACAAAGTACCTTCCGCGTCTCCAATCCTCGTGTACCATATTTGCGCGATTCTCCTTGCGAACAATATCCTACGGCCCGTCCAACTCAGTCGACAAACCAGTGATCCGAATGCAACATGACTTACAATATTGGACCAATGAGCACCGGCACCCCCTTCACAAACTTCTCGAACGCGGTGTTTGGTCTGTGTCCGTTGAAGATGGGCAGGACCTGGGTGTACCACAGACTGACGTAAACGGCCCAAAATGCAAGCGTGTAAAGCGTGACTTTGAGGGTCGTCCTGCGTTCCCGAAGTCTGATTTCCGAAAGACGCGTCTGACGCTTCTGGATGTCCAATTCAAGGGAGGCAAGGATCTGTTCATAGTCGTCCGATTCACCCTGGAGAACAGGAAGTGGATGGGGTGGTGGTTAAGTGGCCAGTGTCATCGGACGGGCGGGAGGACGCACCTTGCTAAACCAGTTACTGAAGAACCCCATGGGTGTTGATTGAGGTTTGGGCGGGGGTCGCCAGCTGGGTGGCCGTCGTGGTTGGGGGAAGAGATTGACGTGGTGGACCAGGTGTGTTGGTGACTAGTGACCGGCCGTGTGAATCCGAAACAGTCAATCTTCCTCATCCACCATGTCCGCCTCGGTGGGCAACGTGTCTTCGTTCCATGGACCAATACCCGGGGCAGAAGGCTCTTACAAGCACACGAGGCTTCGCGCTCGTTGATCTGGATCAAGCTGCTGGGAACCTGCTGTATCTGGGGTGCCAGTCCTCACTCTACGGGAAGAAAACATCGACTTGCATAGGTTGGTGTTGTACGTATCTCTATGTAAGCTAACTTGTTGAACTAACTCAACGCATTACCGCATTAACATACTTTTCGTAGAGGCATAGATCAGAAGGTGCATAGGGAAAAACGGAAGAGCATAGAATATAAGAACATGAAGGGAATCTTATTCGCCCGAGACGATTCACTCGGGTCGAACGTCGCGGACCTGCCATCCTGGTTTTTCGACTATGTGAGTCATGTAGTATTCTGCGTCGTCTGGTCGAGGAGGTTCTCCGAACGCCCAAGTCTTGTCTGCTATATCCTTCCACCGTTTCTGGGCGCGTGGCCTCTCGATCTCCCACTTCCCATCCGGCCCTACGACGTTAACCGCCTCACTCCCCTCGTCGCCCACTTCGGAGGTCCTCGAGGATGCCACTTTCGTCGATGCGTCAGAGGAGGAAGAATAGCCAAGCTCAGAAGCGGGAAGATCCAACAACGATTTAGAGGCCCATTTTGTTAGCCTGCTCCCAGCCCCATATCGCTCCTTCGTCTCTCGCTCAGCGACTTTCTGGAGCTCGTATTGCTCCGCGCGCTTCACCTTTTCCACCACGCTTGCCCAAGCCGCCCACGCTCCCTGGCTTGGCGAGAATCCGTTCCTCTTCCAATAGGTCTTGACGAAAACGTCACGGTTACAGTTTGACGACAAAGCAACTCCTTCAAAGTCGAAGATCAAGTCCACATCGTAACGATATGGGCGAGGAGGCGGAGGAATAGAGGCAGACCGAAATGTTTGGTTCGGGATTGCGCTCTGGGGCCGGCTCAGGACCGGTGGCCAGAGGGCGGGATGGCCGACTGGGACACCATCCTTTGGTCTGCCCTGGACGGTGTTCTGGTGGTAGAGGGGGATGGGCTGGTGGCAGGCGGGTGGTTGCGGTTGGCGGAACCTTGGTGGCAGGGAGTCCACAGATCGGTTGAACCTCATCCTCGGAGCTGCCTGGTAGATTTGGTGGGGTACCTGAAAATTCCCGATCGATCCACGAAAACCCATGGCCTCCGGATAGGGGTGTATCTGTTGGTTCCAAATCGTCGTCTGGCGCGTGAATGGGTCTTGGTGTGCGTTCGTCGCTGGGCCCATAAGGGGGCCAGAATTCCCGTACTTCCCGGTCAGATGCACGCCTCTCGGGTGGTTTATCGAGGAGTATATCGGACCTCCGGGAATAGGCGTCTTATTCGCCAACTCCTCTCCAGTCTGTTGTGCGGATTTTTTCCCGTGGGCCTCCGCAACACGCTCTATCCCCTGCTCGGAGCCAAGGTTAACGTGTGCCAAGTCAACCGTAACGCTCTGTCAAACCGAGGGTAAGTCCCTCCTCCTGATACGAGTGTACAAACAGATACCCACGTTGACATCTAGCGGCTGGACCGTTGGTGGTCTGGACGGGAATCTTAGAGGGTCCCCGTCCATAATCATTCGTATTTCCTCGTTCGTATACCCTCCGTCTCTTAGCACCCGTATGTGGTGCTTGAAACATTCTTTCTCCATCATCTCCACCTCTTCCGCCACCTTACGGACGTTCAAGAGTTCCTCGTGTATCTTCTTCATCTCGTCAAACCCAAACATGGCAACCGTAGGAGCAGAACCCGTGTGCGGCGTTCGAGGTCGGAAGGTTCCCTTCCCTTCATGTTCCAAGCTTGGGCCGTGGCTTGGGCGAACGGTGGCCGTGCTGTCAACCATGGAATCTAATTCGGTAGCGGACGCCGTGGACTCAGAGAGGGTGCGCATGTGCGGCGGTTTGTATACCCCTTGAGCCTGGAACTTGGGATGTGACTTGGCGGTCCCTTCATCGTACGGCAGCACCTCAAGAGGACTGAATCGATTGGCGAAGAGGGGATTGGGGATGGATGGGATATCGGATGTGGTGACGTTGCCGGTGGGCGCTGTCATAGTTTCGGTGGTTGTCCGGCGTGGGTATGATAGTGAGAGGTGAGTGTTGGTTCAATAGAAGCGCGTTTATAAAGACGTTGTGTGGAGGGGTGGGACAACAAGACGGGGACCACGAATCACGGTGGGCTTTATATTCTGAACTGTGCAATGGCCCAGAGGGTGTGGTCTCTCATCAACGTGCAGGAGCCATGGAGCGGCGATTTGGAAGACTCAAACACGGGTGGGCTTGAATCTCTACCTTGATGGGCCACCCGTGATCGATGTGCAAGGGCTTTGAAGGGCGAACCGAGCTGGAACAAACATTCCCTTTTCGGCAAGGCCATGGTGGCCGGCAGGTCCTCCACGAATGGTCGCGTCCACTCACGAAACACGCGTTCCGTCTCGGTGCGGCGTACTCTTGGAGGTCTACGACGCGTCTGCCCACCCTGCCGAGGATCCCAACGCGTTCTAATGAGGTTTTGGCTGGCGAACTCGTGATCGCGCAGGTGGCCAGTGGCTACTGGGAAAATCCAACGCTCGGGGAATAGGACCGAGGGGTTGATGACCCGAGCGATAACCTCGATTGCAATCGCGCTGGGTACCATGCTTTGGGTTCCACGGTGTGGTTTGTGGTGTAGAAGCACAACGAAAAATGCGAATCATTCATTGTCCTCTCGTTTGTGGCGGGCCGTGGGAAACCGACGTCAAATGCACACCGCCCGAAAGCCAATCGATAGTAATTGAGATGAGGGCGTTCAGGGGTGAATTGAGCGCAACCGCCCAGTATCAGAGATGCCGTGATTTAAGCTTCCATACGGAGTCTCACCGCCAGTATACCGTGAACCCCGCGACCTCAACGAATCCGACGATTCCGCTCCGTTGCCTCCTTATCTAACTTGGGGAGGACAATGAAATCAACCAGTCTCCTCAATCAGACTACGCATACCACTGACGACCGCCCCCTCGGCATGTAGCATTATTGTAGGTCATTCTACGCGACCCTGACTCGCTACACCTGGTGGGGGCCAAAACTGGTATAGATTTTTGCAGGAAGATACTGATCGCACATTAATATACGCTAGTGGGGCAGCCACCTAGGTAACTAACCCCGGCCAGGATCCGGACGATGCCCGCTGCCATTCCACGTCAAAGCCCGTAAGATTCCCGCCCCGCGCGTACTAACAAATTCGGGAACTTCGAGTCTTTTGTGCGACCGTCTATCAACATGGCCGATGATATGAGTTGGGACGGCCCACACTCTAGAAGCCTTGCTTGCAAATCAGCGTGCGCCTCCCCAATGACGACTCTCCAATATCGTAGCGATTCGCTCTCGGCGCGCGAGCACAATCCGATGCGCACGTCAATGGTGTCCAACGCCCTTTTCCAAGAGATCTGATCGGCATTCCCAGTCAGTACCTTACTCATCCGGAGAAAGACCGCAAAAATATCTACCTCGGTCAGAACATCCAAGTACGAACACAGTTCGATGTGCACCTCACGAGAGAGGTCCCCGAGTTTGGCCAGTGTCAGATTACACAGATCATCCATCGAGCTTCTTAGGTTCGGCACACCCTGACTGAGGAGGTGGCTCAGGGCGACCAAATGTGCCAGACATGTAATACAACAGGTCCAAATCGCCTCGACGCTGCTGCTGCTCCCTACCTCGACCGATCGTTGTACGTTTCCTATCAGGCCGTCGCAAACCCTGTCCATGGCAAGAGCCAGCTGGTGACACGACTCCCGTCGACCACTCGCCGTGTTCTCAGTGACTAAGGGTGGCGTGCGGATCAGTCACAACTAAACGTAGAACATCCGAGTCAACCTTACAGCCAGTAGGGTGAGAGTTCAGAACTGAGGTCGCGTCCCTGATCAGTAGAATACTCTGGGTCCGCATGGTCAACGGGCATAGATCGAACAGAGGTGGGTACACTCGCTAGACCAGCGTCGCTGAGTTCCCTCCGAGCCCAGCCGTACGACAAACAACCCTCACCTGGAAGTCCTGCCGGAATTCCTGCTCAATCCTCGCCGTCTTCACCGGCAGCGCCCCATCCAACGCCAGGTAAAAATAATTCTCCAGATATATTGTTTGCGAGAGCACCGCGGCGTCCTCACGGACTTGCTCCGATAATTCAGGGGGGCGGCCGTATTTTGGCAGAAACCGGAGGTTCCCAGTGTTGATGAACTCGCACACCCTCAAGAGGTAGAACTGAGCGCTGGCAGGGAACCCGGAAATCAAGAGAGAGTGCAGGAATAACAGCAGGCCTTGGACTTTCAGTTTCTGGTCGGCAGTCCTGTAGATATCGTAAAGGGTTTCCCAAGCCTTTTGCGCGTATCTCGCTACCAATCGAACCATAGCGGGCGATTCTTCCAGGGGATCGCAAAGATGTGCCCCGATCACCTGAAAGCCGTATAGAAAGTATTGATTGACAACGGCGTTGGAAGTGTCTCCACGAAAGAGAGCATCCTGTTTCACCGTTCCGAAATAAACCCCCAGTTTATCCATTCGGCACAGCGACCTCAAACGGCTAGTACATCGTGGTTCAGTTCCCGCGACCCGGTAAACATTCAAAGGTCGAAAATGTACGTACAAGGTCATGTCGAGGTCTCCCCCGGCGATGGAGGAAATCTGCACGCGCTCTGGTGGGATGAGCGATAACGGTATCCTAAGAGGCCGAGGTATAGTTCGGAAACTGATCGATGGGAGAACCGTGAAGGAGGATGCGGCAGAATATGGAACGCATCCCGTGGTGTCATGAACGTTCCCTACGACCGAGGAACCCGAGGAGGACCTCCGGGGAAGTTGCGCCGTTGATGTCAGAATTCGCTCACAAGGAACAAGGGGTTGAGGGAGCGAGGAAGCGGATTCGCTGGAACTGGACCGAGCTCGGAGGGGGATGTCCAACGATGGTCGTATTCGAGAATCAGAAAATGAGGGCCCAACGGGGGGCGGTTTTGAAGGTGTTGAGGTCCGGATTCTCAGAAGGGGAGACGTGTCATCATGCGAAACCGAGCTTAGCGTGTCGGTAAGACGAGCCCCCTGCAATGGCCCATCCGTGCACCCGGCGTCCCCTCCTCCCTTCACGCATGTCGCACAGGGTCGTTCACCGTCACACCTCTGGCGGACTGGAGTGAACATTTGTTCTCTGGATCAGACTCTGAACGCACGATACTCACCGTCTTCTTCCGCCTGGCCGTAAGAGAGAGAAAGACGCTCGTATTAGCTCCACATGCTCCCTTCGGAAAACCGCTCGCGACAGCTCACCGACAGGGAACGCACGCCTGACCCACGTGTAGGATGCTTCCGGTGCCCCTCTCCTTCGCATGACCGTACCTACAATCTTTGATCCCCATGTCCACGCATCTGACACAACGTGGAGCTCCCGGAATACATTTCTTCGAGTAACCACGAGGTTGGATGGTACATTCGGGTAACGGTTGATAAGGCTCGGTATGACAACACAAGATGAGATGGATTTACCACTTTATGGGCTCTGTGAAGACGTCAATCCTCTGGGCAAACCTTCCGAACGTCATAGACGAAGGGGGGTCGGAACCTATGCTTACCTACATGACACACACGCTTTTAGTGTCCTAGTGTCCATTGCAGCGAAAAAGGGGTATTCACAGGAACAAGGAGACCACCTGAGAGTGCCAGACCTGGGTGCTTCGAGTGCAGCACTGGGAGAGCCGAGAGAGGGGAAAGGAATTCACGTCTCGGGACTCCGACGCACGGGTCGGACCGGCGCAACCATTGAGCTCCGTAGTTGCACACCAGCCACGCCGCGTTATAGCATGGCTGGCCGCTTTCACAGCCACTGTGGATCTGTGGCAGTAGCCTCCTTTCCTTCTCACGTCAAGGTTAAGCGAACGAGTGACAATGGTCTCTTCCCCGGTCTCAGCAGTGGAGATCGGATCTGTTTGTTGGAAAGGGAATATGGTGGCAGACGACAGTGTCTTGTGCACCGTGGGTAAACACAGAAGTAGTACAACATAATTGAAAATACCACCCAACCTCCGAGTCAGGGGGGGGATGAACTTAAGCTATAAACGGGAAGAGAGATCGACGATCACTCAGAGTATCCCACGTCTCCTGAGCCCTGTAATTGCTCAATGGCCTTGCTCACTCGCTCGTACACGGCAAATACAATAGCCTGTCCGGGTGCGACGCGGAGTACACGAGGAGTGATACCCTTGTAGAACGCTCGGTAACCCTCTTGACGCCACATGTCGAGGGCTATCGCGGAGATCCTTTGGAACGCACTCTGACCGGGCGCAGCCGGTGACTTTTGCAAACCTATTGCGGATAGGCGATGTCAGTGTGAGTGGCAACAATTGACCCAGAGGATCCTTACGAGTCTTGATGGTATCGATAGGAGCATTGGAGAAAGGGCCCATTGCACCAGACACGAGACCGATCAACATGTGCTGGTAAGATGGAAGTTGTTTGAGGTCTGGCTGGAGCTTGGCTGCCAATTTCTTGAGCTCCTGATATGCAGTGAAGTTGACACCTAGGCACACGTTAGCCCGAGGCGTTCAAAAACATTACCTGGAACCCACGCGACCTTGGTTTGTAGCCTGCCTCAAGGCTGTCAGGGAAACCCCGCGGTATAAAGTCTTGAAACCCTCCTCGCGGATGATCTTGTACACGGCGTGTCCAGCGTTTCGGTACTGGGGAATCTCATGGGGATCGGCGAGGGAGTGCATCTGCGCTTGGAGCCGAATCTTCACGACTTCCATCGGACATACGACGGCGACAGCTTCCGTGACACCGGCGCCCAAACCAGCTATTGACGTCAAGAAATCGGGATTTCATCAGGGTGAACGTCGAAGAGCACATGCGGAAGTGAAACGCACAAATGAAGATATTGCCGACGGACGTTTTCCCCGTCTCCTTATCGGCCAGGAAGTTTTTGTACGCCTCGAAACTAGCGAATCGAATCGACATTTTTGGCACGATTCCCGAAAGGACGGCGCCAAGGCCCTTGTAGAGCGCCAGGGGCGTCTCTCGTTGGACAATCTGAACTCCTGTTGCGATGAACCCTCGTGGTTTCGTCTGTAATCATGGGGCAAAAGGACGAAAGAAGTGACCCCAGTTTAGCTAAGTGAGCACGATGAGAAGGGGCGGTCGAATACGTACTCCGGGCAGTCTACCCGAACGCGAGAGCTGCATCCGTACTTTGATCGTGTCGAGAGGCTGGCAGCACAGCTGGGAGCATAACGTCAGGCGCCCCGACGTCTACGTCTTTTGGGGGACTGGAGTGTGTACGTACAGCTTCCATGGCACCCGCTACGCCGCCTGCTGTCAAGTGGGTCGCGAACCCAACGGGTTTCTTCTCGGACGACATGGCCGTCCTCTGGTCATACAACGGTTCGCAGAGGGGGTGGTTGGCGTTCAGGAGACCATTCCTACCGTCCAGGTTGAGGGGAGTGCGCCTTCTTTCGCATGTGAAAATCCGGAAGCGCGGATTATTTTCCTTTATTTTTTTTGAGCGGGAGCCGAGATTTGCCGAGGATCGGGCGCCGCCTACCTCTCGTAATCCCGACCGCTGCCATGGTTCTTGGAGTTCTTTCACAAGTTCGCCGTGCGTTTTCTGTGCTCCAGTTCTCCGTCGTGCGATGCACGGACACCGGAAGATTGTTTCCTGGGCTCGTACCTGCGGGTTATCCGGCGGGGATGGAAACAGGGGCCATGTTTTGGCCCCAGTCCATTGTGGTGGGAGAGGTGAGGTTCCTTAGGAGTTTGGCAATGGGATCTCCTTTATAAACCTTCTCTCCTTTGTTACACTTATCTAAGCGCACAAATAAGGCAGGTGTGACAAGATGAAACACTGAAATATGCTTGGCCAATGAGATTGTCAGGATCGGGGCGAGGTGTGACAGTCCCCCAAAGCGGGCTTGCTATATAAAGTAGTAAAAACCATCTGAGCCTCCTCAACCCATGCCCCCAGCCATGGGGAAAGACAAGCCACCAGCTGCCAGTTCCTCAAAGACAAAAAAACCCTCAGGGTTCAGGTTCTCCCCAGCCGCGAGAGCGTTCCTCAAAGGTAGGTCACTCCGCGCCAAGTCTTTCATCTGGAATCGGTAGGTGACAATGGCCGCAGACTACTTTCATCACAGGAATAAATCTCCCAAGAAGAAAGAGAGGCAGGAGATCCTCGCCCATCTCGTGCTGCTTGGGGACACAGACCCCAACGACATTCGTCTCGTCAATTGGTTCACCCAAAATCGACAAAAGGAAAGGAAGAATTCCTCTCTTCTCCCGCCAACGCCAACCTTCGCCCCCGAACCGGATGAGAAGAAGTGGCTGGACGCTCGCCACAAGAGCCGTAAGTTCCCGTCATTGATCATTCCATACCCCTGATTCACACGCTGACTGACAATCCTCGGCGCTTCAGTCTGGCCGTCTATCAAGAGGGAGTCCTTCGAGGGCCTCGAGGAGCTCTACGCCGAACACGTTGCCCAGGAAGGCACCTCCGAACCTCCGCACGACCTGTGGGCGGAAGGTCTTGACGCCAAACCCGAGCATGTCCGCATCTGGTGCAAGTTCAAAGTGCGCCAGTCAGCTCAACAGTCGCAGTCGTGTGCTGCTCCCACCGCTGGAACTACCTCCCAGATGGCAGACGAGCGTTCGCAACTCCCGACCCCTGGAAATTCCACCTCTCCCGAACCTTTCTCTTTGGCCGCACGGCCGCCTCTCCCTCCCGATGCGATCAAAGATGAGCCGCCTGTGTCCCCTGTGGTGGGAACCACCCGTTTTTGTCCCTCACCCGAGGAGCCGAAGGAGAAGAGCTCCTTTGGCCTACACGCGGCCATCGAGAGCGCTTTCTCTGCACTCTCTCAACCTTCCGCACAACCCATCCAATCACCAGAACCTCCCTCACCCTCCGCTCAAGTAGATCAGCAACGAAAATCGTCAAGAAGCCCCAGTCGATCCCTCCACGTCGTCTTGCCACCCACACCACCCTCGGTATCAACGAACTATACCGCCGCTCCGAAATCTCTATCTTCGCCACTAACTTCAATCACCTGCACCCCCCAAGAGCCCGAGCATTCACCACCTCCCCCAGATCATAATACACCCGTCCCGCCCTCGCCGGAAGAGCCGACCCCAGAACCATCCGTGCAACCCGAGCGTGACATCGCCCGTGAACGCGCCAATCTCGTCGCCGGTATCGCCGCCAAGCTTGATGAACTTGGCGTGGTATTTGGTTCTACCCACGGGTTATCTCAGCTCGCCGGGAGCACCCAAGTCATCTCTCGACGGAACCAGCAGTTCCTGGGCGATGTCGCTATCGGCCGCTTCGCACATTTGCGCCTGACCAGAGCCCACCTTCCCGGTCGTCAGGTGGATAACCCTATGCCCGAGTTCAACCCACTGCAGGTCCTCGCTGACCGCCAGAGTAACGAAGAGAAGGAAAAAGAGGAGGAAGAGGGGAGCGATATGGATGTGGATGGGGATTGAGAGACAAGCGGCGGGGAAACCCTAAACGCGTGCAGCACCTCACACCAAGTCTCCCTTTTAAACCGGCAACCACCCAACCAAGCCAGCCCCTGTTCCGCCACAGTTCGTCATCCCCCATTGTGTTTGTATTGTTTGGCCAAAAAAGGAGTAGTGGCGAGAGCGTCGGCCGAGACCAAACTTAGCAAACAATCGGTTGACACCTCCACGTTCCGCATCCCATCATTGAGCTCCTCGACTCTGGACGGCCGTTGTAATCTCTTTCTCTTTCTCTCATATTCATTTCCCGAGAGTTCTCTTGACCATCGCAGTCCCTTTCTTTACTGTGGGTGCCCTCTTCCTCTTGCAGTCCCGTCCTACTGACATCTGATCCTTCGTTCTGCGAACAGCGACGTGAATGTCGTTCATAGACAGTTTGATCCCCCACCGCGCGCCCGCATTCACGACCATGCAACATTCTCCTCTTATCGACACTCTGTCCTCGGCAGGGTTGCATTGTAGCTCTATCTTTCGTCGTATTATCGCCGACTTCTCTCCCCGATACTCTACGATACTGTTATATTATACTATCCCTACGCTCCTTCAGCAATTACTTCTATCCTATTCCTCGTATATCATAACTCTTTACCTCTTACCCATTCGGTATCACCCCGCCAGTAAATACCTCCACGACATGCGACACCAATCCAATTTGATTCCACACGTGAACATTACAGGGGACGCTACCCACACCGATCGTACGCAATCTTATTCAAGAACTCACGAACGACCAGAACTTCATACGTAACACATAATCAGGAAAAAGAACAAACAACAAGTGGGAAACGAGTCCTCTAGAGATGACAACGGATGGTGGTATATATATGCAACCGAGGGCTATGAGGAATCTGCGTGCCAAAGTCCGATAGGGAAGGAGGGGGAGAAAGAGAGTGGAGAGAGGCGACCGTTGGGACAGGTATAAGGTACAGGATACATAAGGATATTTTGGCAAACACGGCGGGTGGGGTACATTTTGAGATTGGCTTGACGACGGAGGGCAAGATGGCGGAGATGAGGGGGACAACAGGGTGGACAGATCGAGAAGGCCGAACGTGGAGGTCTACACGTGTGAGACCTCACGCCGTGTAATCCCATTCCTCGAAAAGATGACCGAAGAGGTCCAGCCCAGGCCTTCCGTACTTGGATGAAGCTTCGTCCTCTGGGTAACGTTCGAAACTAAAAAATAGTTTAGGTCAGCGCTGGAGAAAGGTGGTGAATACACCAAAATGGAAACGACATACGCGCTGGCATCACCGTCAGAAATCGTCCTCGGGATATAGGGCGGCGAGATGTTCTTTGTCAAGAGGTTCTGCCATACGACCTCCTTGAACCAAGGGTGCGCGAAGACATCTCCAGCGCCGTTCCTCATATTACCGTACCTCTTCGAAGGATCGGTTTCCATCAATTTGAGAATCAAGTCACTGGCTCTTGGGTTGAAGAAGGGCGGCCACTGAATTGTACTCGGACCCTTGGAGATCTTGTTGTACAACGCCATGGGGCTGATCTCCGGTTCGTGGAAAGGCGGTTGCCCATAGAGCATCTCGAAAATCAGCACGCCCAGAGCGTACCAGTCAACACTCTTGTTGTAGCGTGATTGGCTGACAACCTAGCGGGTTATCCGCAAGGGGATCAAGGGCGCGTGTACGGATACGAGTGAATGGTGAATGGCCGGAAGGTTGATCGGATTATGACCACGGGAGTTAGTACAAAGGCGTGAGTTTTCGTGGAACGAGTGATCGGGCAGACACTAACCTCCGGGGCGAGATAGTCGGGTGTGCCACACAACGTCCAAGTAGTCCCCTCGCAGTGCTTCGCGAAACCAAAATCTGCGATCTTGATGTGACCGTCATCGGAGAGGAGGATGTTTTCTGGTTTGAGGTCACGGTAGATGATCTCATGCGTATGGAGGTAGTTGAGGGCCATCGCCACTTCGGCAGCGTAAAACTTCGCCACTGGGTCCGGGAACCTCTAAAGAAAAAAGTGGAAGGCGGTGTCAGATAAACGTATCCCGGCCGCGTGAAGACGCGACGTACCCCGCCTTGAGCCTTGCGCAGTAAGGTGAACAGTTCGCCTCCGTGTACAAAGTCCATGACCATGTAAAGGTTGGTCGGGTCTTGGAAAGTCCCCCAAAGGTTTATGATGAAAGGGTGTGAGATGGATAGCAGGATCCCCTGTTCGCTGTTCGTATGGTCGACCTGCTTGAGCCGGACGACCTTCTCTTTGTTCAATACCTTGACCGCGTAGAACCGCAGGTTCCTTCGGCTTTGAGCTACGCGTCGGGATGTCAGTCACTGGGCTATCCACACACAACAGAGAGACGTAATATTACCGAGGTGGACGCGACCAAAGCTCCCCGTACCGAGGGTTCGATGGATAACAAAGTCTTGAATGGAATATGTGGCTTTGGGCCGTCTCTCGAGTGTAGTTGACCTGGTGGATTCCATGCTGTCTTCACGCTTGCTCCATTCGCTCAGCGAGGTTCTTTGGGTGGAGATCGAGGCGCGATGCTCGGTGTGGTATGGTAAGGCCGCAGGGAGTTGGGGCTGGTCGAGTTGGTTTGATCTCTTCTGGAAATGGGTGAATCGGTGTGTCATCTTCTTGAGCATCGTAGTTGGGTTAGACGGCCACTCTGTTTCGTGCGCGTCGTGACGGCGGGGAAGGAGGGCGACTCGGGGGGAGAGGGGTGGTGGCTGTGGGTCAAGAAGAGGTGAGCATTACCCGACCCAGGAGGCCGTATTGTGAGCGTGGGTGGGTTTCTGATTGTGCCATTGTTTCCGCTCCTTCGGCCATCTCCGGGGATAAAGCAGAAGCTATGTAACATTTTCATATCCTCCACTCGGCAAAAAAGTCTCCGTCCAACTCGACGAATCGTAGCATATAATCCTGTGCCGTCTCTCCCTCTCCATTGTCATCATCATCATCCTCCTCCTCTTGTCCCCCCTCTGGCTCGGGTCCTTCGCGCGGCTCGTATCCGAAGTCCAGATCATCCAGTCCTTCCACCTCCCTCGCCTCCCTCGTGGCCACTTGAGCAGCACGGGCGTCATCCACATCCTCCACCCCCTCGAGTGCGCGCGCCATGGCTTGTTCGCTGTTGAACAGCGAACGCCAGTCGAATTCACCCTTTTGGATCACGATCTCGTCAAGCGACCTCTTCTGATTTGCTTTCCTCAATAACGCCTCTTCGACGGTGTGCTGTTTGGAGAAACAATACAATATTGAATTACGTCAGTGGCGGATAAACGACCCGCGACGGAAACCCCTCACCTCGGAGATGAACCTGTAGATGTGAACATCACGAATCTGGCCAATGCGGTGAGCCCTGCAATTCCGACACGGGTCAGTGTGACCACCCTCAAACAAGGTAGCGTTTAACTACGCGAGAATCTCACCGATCCTCGCATTGCTTATCCATCTGCGGATTAAAATCGCTATCGTAAAAGATGACGGTATCCGCCCCTGTCAAACTGCGTTCGGTGGTAAGCGAAATAGTTGACACTGAACTGATACGAAACACGCACTTAATACCAACCCCTCCAGACCTTGAGGATGAAATAAAACAAAACACCCTGGAGTCCGAATTAAACCTTTCGGTGATATATTGCCTGTCTTCGACCTTCGTCGCACCATCCAGTCTTAAGTAGATGTACCCGTGGAAATTTAAGAACAGCTCCAGAATATCGAGAATCTTCGTCATTTGAGTGAAGATCAAGACTCTGTGGCCGCCATCTTTGCGTTCGCGAAGGAGGTGAGCCAACCTCTGCAGCTTCCCGCAATCGTATTGGAGTAACGAAGGGTCTGGAAAAGCTATCCGGAGCTTCACACTGGCATGGTGTAACGGCGCATCAAACTCTGTCCCAGGTATGGCGCCCTTCAACTGATCCTCGTATCCCCGTAAAGCATGAGTTGGCGTATCCATTGCAACCGAGACCGGGGTTGCAAACGCGAATTTCTCGACGATTGGTGCCACCGCCCTGGCGCGTTCAGTAAAGGACATTACGGCGGAATGAAGGGTAACGTTCGTGTCCCAATAAGACTTCCCCAGATCAATCCCCGAGAGCGGTAAAATGGGTTTGTGCATCTTGGCCGCCGTAGAAAGGAGTTCCCGACTGTACACCGGGACCTGCGAGCACTTGAAACCGTTCACGTAACCGATTTGCTTCCAGCGCGTCCAGGTAGCGTGCCGGAGTTGATATTGTCTCCACCGTTTGTTCCCCTCGAAGGTTCGAGTGTCTCGCGGAGGCAGTTCTCCAGGAGGTTCACAGCGACTGGAGAAGTCAAGGAACTCGGCCAATGACCTCCTCTGGTACGCAGCGAGTTCAGAAGTGTCCTGTCGATGTGTAAAGACCACTCCTAATAGATCGAGGTTCACCTCCCCGTCGTCGTCGACCGCGGAAAGCAGCCTCCGACGAACCAAAAGTTCCTTGATCTCGTAGTTCGCAATCACAGACCGGGCCATCGCAAAGGAGGTGACGATAGGGCGAACCTCAAACAAATCAGGGTGGTTACAGACTTTTCGGAGCTGCATTAAGATGTTGGCGATCCGATGGTAGTTCCCAGAGCGAAGGTCCTTGCGAGTGTCGGCTCGAGCCATGAACTCGTCGTAGAGGAATCGCTGGCGTTTGGATAAGGGGCAGAACTCGAGGTGTTCGTACTTGTTCGGGAGATCCTTCTCGACATCGCGTTTCAAGCGTCGAAGCAGGAACGGGCGGAGGAGCTGATGGAGCTTCGCCACCCTTTGTTGGTTCTCCTCGTTCTCGTGTTCACCACGTTCGACGGCCTTCTCCAGCGGGGCTGGTCACGGGAATCAGTATCTCAGTATACAGCGCGCTCGTACACCTACCTGAGAGCAGCCCCTCAAACTCCTTGAAGCCCGCGAAGTCCATACCGGACATAATAAATTGCAACAAGGCGAACAACTCCGTCAGGTTATTCTGTAACGGCGTCCCCGTCAAGAGCAGCCTCCTGAAACTTTTGATCACCGCCAACGTCATCCACCGCTGACTTTTGAAGTTCTTGATCATATGAGCCTCGTCCAGGATCATGTAGTACCACTGCTTCCTCCTCAAAATTGCAGCATCCTTGAGGGCGAGGGCGTACGAAGTGACGCAGACATTGAAGTGGTACTTGTCGTTCCACCCTTTCCTGAGTTCCCTTCGGCGTTTGGGGCTGCCGTAGTAGCTGAGGACTTTGAAGCCCGGGAGGAACTTCTTGAACTCCATTTCCCAATTCAAGATGACGCTGGTGGGGACGATGATCAAATGTGGACCCCATATCCCTCGATCGGAGGCAAGATGGGCCAGCAAAGCGATCGCCTGAATGGTCTTCCCGAGGCCTAGAAGCCGTGGGTACCACATCAGAACGAACTAGTACTTGTGAGAGAGGAGATGGCCTACCCATCTCGTCTGAAAGGATGCAATTGAAGAATTGAGTGTGATGGTTGGCGAGCCACTCCAGCCCCGCTCGTTGATACGGTCGCAAAGACCCGCGTAGGAGAGGGGAAGGCCTAATGATTTGTTCCGGATCCCAGCCGTCCACCCTGGTAACCGCGTAGGGCCGGAGGTAGTGTTCGATACCATCATCCCGTACAATAACCTCATCCACCTCATCCACCTCATCCTCCAATGGAGGTACGGATGGGCGGGCGGGTGCAAGATCCAGTTCGTGGTAGTCTGGCTCTGACGATTCTGGCGGAGGTTCGGGGGGAGAAGATATTGACGCCACGAGCTCTTTGACGAGGGCCGGAGGCCGGAGACCCAATGGGATCCCATCGCTGACCGGGTCACTGAGGTGGAGCAAATTTTCGACGTGGATAGCATCAGGGGAGGGAGGAGTTGTGGGGAACTGGTCGGCGTAGTCCGAAGTATGCCGGGAATGAACAGTCTGTCGCTCCATGTCGGGGTTGGTATCTGGAGAAGAAGAGGGTCCAGAACCACCGAGAAGGGCCATCGTTCCTTCCTCGTGTCCCCCTACCCCCACGTCTTCGTCTGAACTAGTCTCCACCCCTTCAACATCTTGTCCTTCCTCTCCCAACTCTTGGCCCGAGTCGTCATCAGAATCGTCTTGCGTAAGACGCGATTGCGACCGAGTGCTTGGTTCCGCAACCGGCTTTCCAGCTGTCCTTGAGAGATTGGTATGTTGGGACTGGAGAATGTGTCTCGACTGGTCCAAGATCGCGTCCAGGTGTTCCTGTCCACGCCTCCTCTCCTCTTCCTCCTGCTCCGCCCTCCGTTGCTCACGGACATACTGGAGAGAATCCACATGTATGGGCTTGAGCTATCCGGAAGGTATACGAAGCACTTACCAGAACTACTCTCTTCCACTGCTCAACGACCAACTCCACAGTAACCTTTGCCAATTTCTTACGCCAAGCAGTCTCAGGGTCGTCCCTCGGCTTCTTCGTCCCTTTGGCTTTCGCCGTTCCCCGTACAGGTCGGCCTTGGGTGACCTGCCCGTAGAGGCTCAGCACTACCCTGGCCCTTATCCCTCCACAGATGTGCTTCGTAACCGCGAGGTGCAGAGGATCCGGCCGGTAGGCCACTTCGACAGCCTTGAGAATGACATCCCATGTGTCGACCGATCGTTCTGGCTCCTCCGGTTGTCCACGTCTCCTCTCCCCGTCCCGGTCCAAGGGGAGGTACCAGCCATTCCGACGGAACTCTGCTCGTTTTTCAGCCAAGACGGCCATTGCTTTGGCTTGCGCCTCCAGCTTTGGAAGCGAGACATCCGTTTTACCGTCGAGGCTGATGAAGGAAGATAGGAATGGCTCTAACGACTTTCGGAGGAACCGGTCAAGTACACTCTCAGGTCGCTTGACTCGGAGAATAACCTTCCGAGATTTGGGGGGTGGGCCGGCAGTAGCAGGTAAAGTGGGTGTGAATGGGCCAGGTCGACGACGATATGACCAAGTATTCCGGTGATGATGGCTTCTGGTGGATATACTTTCGGGAGGATCGAGGGTAGGTTGAACAGAGATCGCTTCAGTGGAGGCGTCGGAGACTGAGTCTGTGATCGCCTTCCGCATTTTCCGTGGGGCGGGAACAGAAACGGCGTTGGTAGTGGACACATGATCGGAGGACTCCAATTCGGCGGCGGTGGCCTTCTGTTTTCCTCTCTTCTTGTCAGATATTGTCGACATAGGCAGCTGTTCAAAGGAAACAGTAGAAGTGTACTGGGGCTGCGACGCGTTGGGACCCTTGATAAATTCGGAGAATTGGTTGTGGGCTCGTCGAGTCCTCCGTGAGAGACCCTCGCCGGCGGAGGACAATATCATGAGGTCGTGTTCCTCCTTATACTATCCCAGCACAAGTGAGGTTACCTCAGTTCCGAAAACACCTTTCTGGTAGGTCTGGAAACGCACCTTGAGGAAGTTTTTTGATTTGTTGTTCCGCGCAGCCTTTGATTCCGGTGCTGAGCCAAGTCGGAGCACGTAGGGGGAAGGCGGCGCGTACCTCAGGGTTATAATCCAACAACATGGTACGGTCCATGAGGTGGAACATCTCATGGAGCTGTGTGGCGCGTTTCCAGTCCATCAATCCCAAGAAATCGTGTCGGAACGAGCGGCTCACCAAGTTCTCGTGCCTATCGACAATCGCGTTCCCCTCCTCCCTTTTCTCCTGTATTAAAGCATACTTCCGAGCATCGAGCATCTCCTGAGGGCTCAAGGTTGGTTCCTTGGCTCTGCCCTTCCGCCTCTTCTTTGGCTTTGATAGAGTTCGTATCGGGACAGAGGGGGTGACGTCCCGGTGCAAGTCAGATCGCTTCGTCGGGCTCATAGCTTAGTAGACCAGGGATGGTACACCAAAGCTAAGGCGGATGACGTGTCACAAAGAGCGGGGTCTTGAACACGCAGTCTATGTCCTCGTGTCTGTGTGGGCGCGAGGGGGTCTTCGTAAGCGGGTGGTGAGGAACGATCTCCACGAATACCCGACGGTTTAGAGAGATCTTTGGATGGAAAAAAATGGAATCCCAAGGTCAATTTGGGGTGCGAATGCGTGGAAGTGGGGGGTGCTGGTGAAGGTCGGGGGCACGTTGAGATCATCCATTTCGAGCGGGGTGTCGTCACGACTCTTGTCCGTCCCGTGCCCCGGAATGATCGCGACACCATTTCCCTTCTGGGGTCGGTCAAAATAATCCGACATTCTCTGTGGGGGCACGGCGGAGACCCAAGTTCGAGACCGGGAGGGGACACTATTTTATCTGTGCACATACGCGAGTAAATTGGGTAGGCCGCCCTACAGCCAGGTCGTACGCATATCAAGCGGGTGACCTCCGTAGTGAATCCCCCCGCCATTCCACGGACAAACAGCCCCCGTTACCAGGTCCCCTTTCAAGGTTTTGTCCCCTACACCGAAGGCACTCCAAATGGGAGGAAGGTCTTGGTTGAATGCCAGTCTTCCATCGGAATAAGTAGGACCAATCAACCACAGCCGAGGACTTGCGGTCTTCGCCAGGTCTTCGCAACCCGCTTTACCCCTCCGAGTCAGCCCACCACTGAAGGGTGCGCCGCATTTTCTACTCCAAGAGGCAGTTGACGCACTATTTTAACTCGGACCTATATGATAGGTTATTGCATACACACCGACGGCGCGGAGCCTTTCTGCGACGGAGACATGCCACACGTCCATGCCCAATACATACTCAGCGGTTAACAATCCAACCTCCGTGCCCGGACACCTACATCTGCGAAGGCCAAAAACCGCGCCCTGCTCACCCACCGAGTGGACGAGCTCGAGCCAGGTGGGTTATGCGAACTCTGCAAAAGCCCATACGGAGGGAAAACAGGAGAAGATATGGTCGTATCTCTGGAACATTCTTGATGTCAATACAAAGACCAAAAGATTCTCCGAGCGGCTAGTATTTTGCTCAAGCTACTTAAGCCGACCCTCGTTGTCGATTACCGCCCAAGTTCAGAGGGCACCCTGACGAGCAACCTCCAAGTCAAACCTTCAAAAATGCCAAGCTACCTCATTAAACCCAGGGAACCCACTGTTCTGAGCCACAAAGAATACCATGAGTTATCATCGCCCAACCTCATGTTGTCAGCGGTGGTAAGGCTGACATTTTAAATGACGTGCCCCGATGCTATGCTAACTCCTGGTCCTGTGCTGCAGGTCCCGACCGCCCACATAATTCCAGAGATCTTGGATATCGAAAGGTTCAACGTTGCACTGGCCGAGGCGTTGTCGAGCTTTCCGCTCCCCGCGGGGAGATTGGTGAGACCAGATGCACCAGATGCAACCTGGAAGGTGCGCCCTTGTCTCCTCCCCTCCCTCCCCTCGAGCTAACGATGGAATCCAGATTCGGTTGACGAACTCGGGTGTCCCCGTATCGGTCGTCGACAACGACGCGGACGAGGTTTTCTCAACAGATTTCGTCATCCAACCGACCTTCCGTTATACAGATCCTCTAAACATCGTAGGAATCATCAACGCGGAAGGGGAGTCGGATGAACCACTCTTCCGGCTCACGATCACTCGGTTCACTAAGTTGAATTCTACCTCAATTGGAACGTCCCGCTCACACGTACTGTGTCAGTCCTCTCTCGACCTTCCTGGACCCTCTCGTTGTGTTGACGAAAATGATATCAGTTGACGGAGCTGGCTTTCTGCTGTTCTTCAGACAACTCTCCCAGCTATACCAAGGTCTCGGCCCAATCGATCCTCCGCCTTACCACGAACTAGAAGCGATCAAGTTCGCGGAACCGTCGGAGGCTCCTTTGCCACTCTTCGACCGCGTTGACATATCGGCCCCACCTCCGTGGGAACAGCCCGAGAGGAAGGCGATGGAATTCGTTGCATTTAGATTGGCGGCTATACAACTCACCGAGATCCAACATTCTGTGACAGAGGGGATCGAAGGCTCGAGGATAACGAGGATGGATACAGTCGTAGGATTGCTTGCACGTTGTTTGTCGGAGGTTGAGTCGGATTGCAAGCCCATCGATACCATCTCGTATCTGATCAATGTCGGTACATTTGTTACCCTCTGCAACTTGGCTCACCCCTCCTAGCACCGTGGAATGGGTATATACCCCCTCAACGCAGTGGTCAACGCGTTCGTCCTCCTCCCCATACGACCGCAACTCTCGAATGGGGCTGGTCCTCGCGATGGCGTTTTAGCCTGTGCCACCGAAATACGCAAGTCGTTGGAGAAGTTGAAGGATCCCAGATTGATCGAAGACATGGCTGCCAGTATCGCCAAGGTACAGTCACGGATCGCGTGGGATAGGGGTGGCTATCTCGCTGACCCGAAGGAGGGTTGCTTGGTCGTGAATATCACTCGGAGGTGGGTATCTGACGTTACTCCAGTGTCGAGCGCGGCTGAGATAATCTCGCATTTGCAGATTTGGTTGGAGGAGTCCACACTTTGGACACCCCGGAATGGCCAGATTTCACAGCAATCAACCCTTATGCCGTCGCTACGTAAAGGTCACGACTCCGAACCCAAAGTTCGCTGGTAGGGTGTGGGTAAGCAGGGAAGACGAGATGGAGGTGACGTTGTATGTTCCACCAAACAAGAAGAAAGTGTTCGAGGCATTATTCAAAGGGTATGCTGAGGGTATGAGTATGACTGGGTCGGTGGAATTTTTACCATAGTCGACGTCGTAGAAACGCCAAAGAATCCACCCGCTGAGGGCCGTTGAACATTTATGATGGTTCGTCTTGTGAGGTTGCCTAGTGCGGTGCTGCAAATACGTCGATTGTTCTGTACCACATCGAGCCCTACGCAGCCGGACCGAGGCCACACCATGAAGGGTTCAACGGAATGGGGGACCAAGGTGCGTTTCCTTCCACGGACAGTTGCATCACCGAAATCTATCTATCTTCTTATCCATCCTCTCCCACCCAGTAGTACATACTTGTTCATTCATATGTTGTTCCAGTGTTTCGGCGCGAACGGGCGAACAGATGTGAGCGAAATCGCAGGAGTTCCCGGCTTCCCGCCCCTTGATCACTAGTGGCGCCTCCGTAACATTACTAAACCGATTATAACGCAGTTTCTCATGGTGGCGTCTAGCATACTGAACTTGAGGTTGGATTCCAGCCTAGTCTAGCATTCCTCACGGCACCCTAATCCTGATCTGCGGCCTCGTAAGTATAAAGGCCCTGGTTCGTCCAAACTTGCTCCAGAACCCGTGACCGTCTCGTTATCAGCTTCTTCCATCCCTTCCTTGCGAGCTGCTGTGCGGTAATCGTCCAATCATCTCTAACCTTGAAAGACGGGTATCACTGACCCCCTACGTATTTCGGATTTACCAAGGTTCCACGAGCCTACCTGTTTATAATAAGACGGGCCGTCAGCAACACCAAAACTCCCCACATATCACGATCAGAACACCTACCATTCCCTCGATATATTTTCGTCAGACTTTACGAGTTTTCACACCAACCGTCGCCCGTCTTCCCAATGTCTACCCACGTCGTTAGAGAGAAGCCGGCCACTACGCCCCTCAAGCTTTTGTGGATCAACCCAGTCACCACCACCGCGTACAATGAGGTATTCGCGAACATGATCAAGAGGGTGAAGCTCCCAAATGCGGAGGTCCACGTCGCCTCCCTCATTCTGCCCGGAATCAACCTCACCAATCTCGAATGGCGCGCCTTCGAAGCCGCGATCTTCAACCCCGTCGTCCATATCGCACGCTATGCGGGAACCCACGGCTACGACGGATACTGCATCCCCTGCTTCTACGACACTGCCCTTGACGAGGCGAGGGAGGTGTCCAACGATACAATCGTGAGCGCGCCCTGCGAGGCTTCGCTCAAGGCGATTACCGGCCTCTGCCACCGCTTCTCGGTGGTCATCGGTGTCGATAAATGGAAGGTTCAGATGGAGGATCGCATTCGTCACTACGGCTACGGGAACCGGCTCGTCTCCTTCGTTACCCTCGGCATGCACGTTGACGACCTCCAGAGAGACGAGGAGGTTACAGAGGGGAGAATCCGCAAGGCGGTTCAGAAGTCCATGGACGATGGAGCTGAAGGCATCATTCTCGGGTGCACGGTCAACTTCGGTTTCTACCACGTACTCCAGGAGGAATTTGGCATTCCTGTCATCGATGCGGCTTTCGCGTGCTACAAGGACATGGAGAACATGGCGATGAACAAGGTGCAGTTCGGGTGGAAGCCAAGCCGCGTTGGTGGCATGGAGCCTCCGAGCGAGGAGCGTATTGCGGATAGCGGCATCTACGCGGGCCCGGTCCCGATGGGGGAGACTACCATCGTTCCAAGGACCTGAGTACCACCAGCCAAGTATTCGATAATCCTTGGAATTCTTTGGCTGGTTCTGTTACTTTTGTACAATCACAGGGAACTGTGCGCGAGGTTTGAGGAGAAGGAAACATACGAACATTGTGCGCGAGTTAAAAATGTAAAGACACTGTTTGTCATTTGACCTAGATAGACGAAATGGGGGGGGATATGAGCGAAATCACACGATGAGCCAAACTGGGAGCGTCGCGATAGTCATGTGGCCAGGCTGGCTGCCCGTAAAGTCGGAACCATGGATATATGGGCACTCGAGGACTTTTGAGCCAGGGCTGATAAAAGGAGGGAGAGGGGGAGCGAGGCAACCAGAAGCTCTGGAGGAAGCAGGTCTGTGGTTGCGTAGGGACTCTGACGCCGGAAGAGAAATACCAAATTTGGAAGCTCTGTGCCCTAACCACCGTCTCTCCGGCTAACACTGCGCGGCCATTCCGGTCGTCATTTCTTGGATGGCCCAGCATTGCCTTCGCTGTACGGTGAATTCCAGACCTTACTCGGCCTTTTCTAGCAGTCAAGTACCGGAACCGATGCTCCCACCTGGGCTAGACCCCTCATGGGCCGCCATCAACTACCTTTCGCAGACTCAAATGTGGTAGTTTCTCGGGACTTTCCGTATGTCACTCCTCCCAACAACCATTCCCAGATTCTGATTCTCGGAGAGTTTCCGCTCGCGTGCTGGCATGTAGAGCTGAATAATTATGGGCACCCGGACTTCCCGTCCCCGAATGAACTTGGTGTGTCGTAGGTGACAGTCGGCGCAAGGTCCGATCGCCCACCCCTCCTCCGCCCTGAACGGAGAAGGTCCCCGAACAAGGGGAAAACAGTAGTGTCACTCCGTTCGTCTGTGATGTTCAGGAACCACTGCCATCTCTAGCGGCGACTGGGGACGGACCGAACGGTAAGTACCTGGCACCCAGCGACTGGTAATCCAACCCCCTTACCCGGACATCCGTATCTGCAAAGCCCAACCTTGTAACCTCACTCCACTGGTTACCCGGATGTGGGAACTGTCACCGGTCGAGGAAGCTGGCTCAAGACATTCGTGTCCAGGCAGGTTAGGAGATCTGCTGTAGGTGTTAATGCGGTGGGAAAACAAAAGATCTGGCCGCTTCTCTAGGGTATTGGTGATGTTGATTACGGAGAGAAAGAGACGCCAGCTAGATGTTTTGGCCAAGGTACTTAAACCGACTCCCGTTGCCAGTGACCACCATCGCTCCGTAGCAGGCAATCCCTTAGGCCACATTTTCGGAATGCCTGTTTACCTCACAAAACCCAAGGAACCCATCGTTCTAAGCCACAAGGAATATCACGAAATATCATCGACCAACCTCCTGCTGCCATTGGTGGTAAGGTTGCCACTCCCGAATGACACGCCCTGAGGCTACGCTAACTCCTGGTCCCCTGGAATAGTTTTCGACTGTCTACATAGTTCCCGAGCTCTTGGATATCGAAAGGTTCAACATCGCACTGGCCGAGGCATTGTCGAGCTTTCCGCTCCCCGCGGGGAGACTGGTCAGGCCTAGTACATCAAACACACCCTGGGCGGTACGCTCCGGCTTCATCCCTTCCCTTCCCTCGAACTGATAACAAAGTATAGATTCGTCTGACGAATTCGGGCGTCCCCGTGTCAGTCGTCGACAGCGACGCAGACGAGATCTTCCCAACGGACCTCACCGTCCAACAAACCTCCCGCTATACGGATCCCGTAAATGCCGTAGGAATCGTCAACACAGAAGGAGAATCGAGCGAACCGCTGTTCCGGTTGACAATCACTCGTTTCACGAAGCTGAATTCCACTTCGATCGGAGCGTCCAATTCCCATGTGCTATGTGCGTTCTCTTGACCTTCTCAGTTCCTTCAGTTGTGTTGAAGAGAATGACATCAGTTGATGGGGCTGGCTTCCTGCTGTTCTTCAGACAACTCTCTCAGCTATACCAAGGCCTCGGTACAATAGATTCCCCGCCTTACCACGAACCGGAAGCGATCAAGTTCGCGGAACCACTGATGGCCCCCTCATCACCCTTCGATCATGTTGGCCTGTCGGACCCGTTTCCAATGGAACGGCCTGAGTGGGGAGCGCCAGAGTTCGTTGCACTTAGGTTGACAGACGCACAACTCACCGAGATCCGCAATTTTGTGACGAAGGGGATCAAACACCCGAAGATAACGAGGGTGGATACGGTGGTGGGATTGTTTGCACTGTGCTTGTCCGATGTTGAACCGGAATCCAAGCCCATCGATACCATTTCGTATCTAATCAATGTCCGTCCATTCCTTGCCTCTCCTGTACTCTGACTCATTTTTACTAGCACCGCGGAATGGGTATATACCCGGCCAACGCAGCGGTCAACGCAACCGTTTATCTCCCCATAGCACTACAACTCTCGAAAGGGCTCAATGCTCACGATGACATTCTGGCCCGCGCCGTTGAGATACGCAAGTCGTTCGAGAAGTTGAAAGACCCGAGATCGGTCAAAGACCTGGTCACGGATTTCGCCAAGTTACAGTCACAAACGGCATGGGACAAGAGACGCCAGGGTCCCCCGAAGGAAGGTAGTTTGGTAGTGAACATCGCTCGGAGGTAGGTCTCGGGCTGTTGTGGTATGGATCGTGGCTGAGATGATCCCGCACTTGCAGAGCGGATTGGAGAAGTGCGCACTTTGGACATCCCGGAAAGACTAGGTTTCACGGTGATCAACTCCCGTGCTACCGCTTTGTAATCGTCACGGCTCCGAACCCAAAATTCGTTGATGGGGGGTGGGTAAGCAAGGAAGGCGAGATGGAAGTGACGCTGTATGTTCCTCCGAACAGGAGGAAGGTGTTTGAGGTATTATTCGAGGGGTATGCTAAGAGTATGGGTATGACTGGATCAGTGGAGTTTTTACCACAGCCGTAGAAATGCCGAAGAGTCCAGTCCTCCCGAGTGAAGCTCTGGATGTGGTTCGAACACTCACTTTGACTTTGAAGACGAATAAGTCTTCCTCTTACTCCAAACATTACCTGGATTTTACTGCGATAACTTTGGGTATCATCTCCGACTGCACAAATTCTCGAGCGATAAATATACGTATATGGCTTGTAATAAGTTGTCTACAGAAGGGGCACGAACACTGTAAGAACCTTTGATTTTCCCCGTCATTTCGTTCCTTATGTGGCATTTCAGGCTAATACCCACCTGCGTACGGGCGACCACCGTTCATTGCTTGATGCACGATGGCTGGCCCCCCTCCCAGAGCGCAGGTGGATGTTGTCGGGCCCCCCGCTGTTCATCGGACCGCGAGTCAATGGGCGAACACCGTCGCGGGGCCGGAAAGCGGGATAAAACGTTTTGGCTACATTCCCTCCCGGGTTCGTAACTCCCGCACGTGTTTATTCCGCGGCTGCAATTCGCAATCCCAGATGAGTTGCCAGTCGAATCAACTCAGAGTGGGTAACCCTCCTTTAGCATAATAGAAATTGCGGTTCACTGCCATCGTCCGGAGGACTCCGTGACGGGCAATCCCCTAGACCACGCTTTCGGGATGCCTGTTTACCTCGTCAAACCCAAGGAACCCACCGTTCTAGGCCACAAAAAATACCATGAAATATCCTCAACCAACCTCTTGCTGGGGTTGACGGTGAGACCGCTACCCCCAGATGACATGCCCGAAGCTACGCTAACTCCTAGTCTCGTGGAACAGTTCTCGACTATCCACATAGTTCCTGAGATCTTGGATGTCGAAAGGTTCAACACCGCACTGGCTGAGGCACTGTCGAGCTTTCCGCTCCCCGCGGGGAGACTGGTCAGACCTGGTACACCAAACACACCCTGGGCGGTACGCTCCGGCTTCATTCCTTCCCTTCCCTCGAATTTATAACAAAATATAGATTCGGTTGACGAATTCGGGCGTCCCCGTGTCAGTCGTCGACAGCGACGCAGACGAAATTTTCCCAACGGACCTCACCGTCCAACAAACATCCCGCTATACGGATCCCATAAACATCCTAGGAATCATCAACACGGAAGGAGAGTCGAGCGAACCGCTTTTCCGGCTGACAATCACTCGTTTTACGAAGCTGAACTCCACTTCGATTGGGGCGTCCAATTCCCATGTCTTGTGTACGTCCTCTCTCGACCTTCCGGGCTCCCCCCGTTGTGTTGACGAAAATGACATCAGTTGATGGGGTTGGCTTCCTGCTGTTCTTCAGACAACTCTCTCAGCTATACCAAGGCCTCGGTCCGATCGATCCTCCGCCCCACCACGAACCGGAAGCGATCAGGTTCGCAGAGCCATTGAAGGTTCCATCACCCCCCTACGATCGCTTTGACCTGTCGGCACAACTTCCGCGGGAACGGCCTGAGTGGAGGGCACCAGAGTCCGTTGCATTCAGGTTGACGGATGCACAACTGACCGAGATCCGCGATTTTGTAACCAAGGGCATCAAACACCCGAAGGTAACGAGGGTGGATACAGTGGTGGGATTGCTTGCGCGGTGCTTGTCCGAGGTTGAGCCAGAATCCAAGCCAATCGATACTATTTCGTATCTGATCAACGTCCGTCCTTTCCCTCCCTCTCCTGTACCTTACCTCATCTTTCACAGCACCGAGGAATGGGTATATACCCGGCCAACGCAGCGGTCAATGCGACCGTTTACCTCCCCGTAGCACTGCAACTCTCGAAGCCGCTCGGCCCTCACGACGACGTTCTAGCCCGTGCCGTTGAAATACGCAAGTCGTTCGAGAAGTTGAACGACCCGAGATTAGTCAAAGACCTGGTCACGGATTTCGCCAAGTTACAGTCACAAACGGCATGGGACAAGAGACGCCAGGGTCCCCCGAAGGAAGGCAGTTTGGTAGTGAACATCGCTCGGAGGTAGGTCTCGGGCTGTTGTGGTATGGATCGTGGCTGAGATGATCCCGCACTTGCAGTGCGGATTGGAGAAGCGCGCATTTTGGCCATCCCGGAAAGACCAAGTTTCACACCGATCAACCCCCAAGCTATCGCTTTGTACTTGTTATGGCTCCGAACCCGAAATTCGTTGATGGGACGTGGATAAGCAAGGAAGGCGAGATGGAAGTGTCGTTGTTTGTTCCGCCGAACAGGAGGAAGATGTTTGAGGTATTATTCGAGGGATACGCTAAGGGCATGGGTATGACTGGATCAGTAGAGTTTTTATACCAGCCGTAGAAACGACAAAGAATCCAGTCTCCCGAGTGACGCTCTGGGTGTGGTTGCGCGATGCAAATGTTGGTGGGGAGAGAAAATAGAGGAAGATCTGGCCGATCGTTGGAACATTCTTAATGTTGACAAGTACCGCCTGAGTTCTCCAGGAAAACTGACGACTTGCGATGATCCATCTTTGTAAAATGTAGTCCTGGACTTGTGAAAACCCAGAAGCGGTACCGAGTGACGGCGATAAAAGCAAGTTCGGGCCAGCGAAGACACCTGGAGGTAATGTAAATTTGACAATGACTTGCGAGATCCCGCGGTGAATGGTCAAACGTTAACGTTCGTTTAACTTGTAATGACCGTGACTACCACCCAGGTTTAAAGCTTAAACCTTCATTTGAGGGTCACCCGGTCACTGATCGGTTCCGAACTCCGGCGGGAGTTGCAACCGTGGGAATTCTTCGAATGTTGAAGCCAAGCAAAGTTCAGGCTAATGAAGTACCTGAACGCGTCCAATTCAACGCTATGCACGGTACATAATGCATAATGCGCAAATGGGATAGCTGACGGCTGGACAAACAGATGCAAACTTAAGCCGATGGATCTATATCTACAACGTCCTCCGAGTCTGCCTACGCCTGGCGATGCCAGTGTCACTCCCACTGCAAGCCAACTGCCCATACAGCGTCCCTTCGCCTATTCCCTTCCCCCTCCAATCCACACACCCTCTCGCCTTTCAAACTCTTAAATATGGAAGACGCCAGTGAACCCGCCAAGAAGGCCAAAAAAACCACGAAGCAGAAGCATGACAAGGGAAAGCAGGCGTTGGCTGTCTCTAAGTTCTTCTCTCAAGATCAAGGAGAGAATATCAAGGTTGAGAACCCTGATGCCGGTCCCGGTGAAATTGGAAAGGTGTTGGGAGCCAAGTGGAGTCAGTTGAGCCGTGAAGAGAAGGAGGAGTTTCTCGAGGCTGCTAATCATCAAGGGAAGGAGGACTACCTCGAGTTGATCAAAGCTGCTAATCGTCGCGACGAAGATCGCGATAAGGGCAGTGGGGGATAACTCGATAACTGGTAACTGACGAAGCCTGCGAGGAAGAGAGTGGGGGAAGCGCTGACGAAGAAGACCGAGATTGACACTCCTCACATCGGCTCTCCTTCTCTTCCCTCCCATCTTGCCTGGCGAATCGTTTCCCGGCCATTTCCTTTTCTTCACTATGTTAAAGTTGCAGATTCCCTTCCGCTGTCGACATCTCCTCTAACCTTTACCATCCTATCGTTTTGATATGTGACTAGTGACTGCTCGCCATTCCCCG
>Ga0307516_10001414_pt1 | contig 33201 bp, 27 predicted proteins | sample 19_EM_MG_FD_203310 | JGI IMG/M metagenome (GOLD analysis project Ga0307516, IMG submission 203310) | Populus trichocarpa ectomycorrhiza microbial communities from riparian zone in the Pacific Northwest, United States - 19_EM | ecosystem: Host-associated > Plants > Roots > Unclassified | place...
GGCGGCTACGCGCGCTTCCGCATCGACATCACGCCTTGGCTGCACCCGGGCGCCAACACCTTGGCCGTCCGCGTGGACAACGCCCACCGCGACGACGTGGCGCCGCTGGGTGGCGACTTCACCGTGTTCGGTGGCCTGTACCGCCCGGTGCGTGTGATCGAAACCGCGCCGCTGCACCTGGAGCTGCTGGACCACGGCAGCCCCGGCGTCAGCGTCACGACCCATCACCTGTCGACAGCGCAAGCCCGGCTGGGGGTTGTTGCCCAGGTGCGCAACGACAGCACCCACCCACAGGCGCTGGCCGTGGCGGCGAGCCTGCGCGACGCGCAGGGGCGGGTGGTCGCCCGGCAACGCGGGATGGTGCGCCTGGCCGCCGGCACGGCGCGCAGCGTCGAGCTGCCGCTCACGCTGGCCCGCCCGCACCGCTGGCAAGGCGTGCACGATCCCTATCTGTACCAGCTCAGCGTGGAGCTGCATCAAGGCAGCACGCTGCAGGACACGAGGACCTTGCCGCTGGGCCTGCGCGACATCCGTGTGGACCCGCAGCGCGGCCTGCTGCTGAACGGCCAGCCGTATGCCCTGCACGGGGTCAACTACTTTCATCCGGGCCGCCCCGGTCGCGGCCTGGCCGTGGGTGAGGCCGAGGTCGACGAAGACCTTACGCTGCTGGCCGCGATGGGCGCCACCGGTCTGCGGCTGGTGCACTTCCAGCATCCCGAGGCCGTGTACGCGCAGGCCGACCGGCTGGGCCTGCTGCTGTGGACTGAGATCCCGCTGAACGCCGCGCTGCACGACAGCGAGGCGTTCCGGGCCAATCTCGCGCAGCAGTTGCGCGAGCTGATGCGCCAGACCGGCCACCACGCGGCCGTGGCGATCTGGGGCCTCGGCAACGAGGTCTACCAGGCCGATGCGGCCAGCCGCGTGCTGCTGGCCGTCTTGCACCGCCAGGCCAAGGCCGAGGACCCGCAGCGCCTGACCGCGTACGCGCATTGCTGCGCGGCCGACGACGATGCGCTGGCCCTGACGGCGGACCTGACTGCCTACAACCGCTACTACGGCTGGTACGCCGGCGCGATGGAGGACATCGCCCCCTGGGCCGATGCCTTGCACGCACGCCTGCCGCAGCGCGCCCTGGGTGTCAGCGAGTACGGCGCCGGTGCCGGCCTGCTGCACCCGCAGGACCCGCCGCAGCGTCCCGAGCCCGCCGGCCGCCGGCACCCGGAGTCGTACCAGGCGCGCTTCCACGAGGTCTACGGCCGTGCGCTGCGCGACCGGCCCTGGCTGTGGGGGCACTTCGTCTGGGTGGCGTTCGATCTTGCCTCGGCGGGCCGGCACGAAGGCGACCGCGACGGCATCAACGACAAGGGACTGGTCACCTACGACCGGCAGGTCCGCAAGGACGCGTACTTCTGGTACCAGGCCTTGTGGAGCCGCGCGCCCATGGTCCATCTGACGAACCGCCGCTTCAGCCCGCGGCCGGCCGGCCCGGCCACACTGCGGGCCTACACCAACGGCGCGCGCGCCACGCTGTGGGTGGACGAGGTGCCGCAGGGCGAGGCCACGGTCGTTGACCACGTGGCCACCTGGCCGGCGCTACCGCTGGCCCCGGGCCGGCATCGCATCCGGGTGCGCACCGATCACGGTGCCGACGATGCCATTGAATGGGAGATGTCCGAATGAACAGGGTGAGTGGCTTGCTGTGCGGCTGGGTCTCGCTGGCCTTGGCCGGGTGCGTCGCAGCGCCGGTGGCCGGCGACGCCGCGCCGGTGCCGGTGCCGGCCGTGATCGCCGTCAACCAAGTCGGCTACCTGCCTGGTGGCGCCAAGTGGGCGCTGCTGTGGGGGGCCCAGGGCGACGAGATCCGGTTGGTCGAGGCAGCCGGCGGCCGCCCGGTCTGGCAGGGGCCGATCGGCCCGGCGGCCGACTGGCCCGCGGCCGGCCGCAAGGTGCAGACCGCGGACTTCTCGGCCTTTACGCAGCCCGGCCGCTACCGCCTGCAGGTGTCAGGCGGGCCGGTGTCCGACGAGTTCGTGATCGCGCCGGAGGCCTATGCCGCGCTGAGCGCCGCAGCGCTGAAGGCGTTCTACTTCAACCGCGCCGGCATCGAACTCAAGCCCGAGCATGCGGGTGCGTGGGCCCGGCCGGCCGGCCACCCGGACACGCAGGTGCGCGTGCACGCCTCGGCGGCCGGCCCGGGCCGGCCCGAAGGCACGCTGATCAGCGCGCCGCGGGGCTGGTACGACGCCGGCGACTACAACAAGTACATCGTCAACTCCGGCATCACGGTCTACACGCTGCTGGCCGCCTGGGAGCACTTCCCGGCCTTCTTCCAGGCGCAGCGGCTGAACCTGCCGGAGGGCGGCAACGGCCTGCCCGACCTGCTCAACGAGGTGCTGTGGAACCTCGACTGGATGCTGGCCATGCAGGACCCCGCCGACGGCGGCGTCTACCACAAGCTGACGAACACTAGCTTCGACGGCGTGGTGATGCCGCACCAGGCCACCGGCCCACGCTGGGTGGTGGGCAAGAGCACCGCGGCAGCGCTGGACTTTGCCGCGGTGGCCGCCACCGCAAGCCGCGTGTTCAGTGCCTTCGAGGCGCAGCGCCCGGGCTACGCCGCGCGCCTGCTCAAGGCCGCGCAAGCCGCCTGGAGCTGGGCCCAGGCCCACCCGGACGTGGTCTACCGCCAGCCCCCCGACATCCATACCGGTGAATACGGCGATGCCCAACTGGCCGACGAGTTTGCCTGGGCCGCGGCCGAGCTGTACATCACCACGCGCGACGACCGCTTCTGGGCTGCGCTGAAGCCCGCGCAGACAGCAATGTCAGTGCCCGGCTGGGGCGACGTGCAAGGCCTGGGCTGGATCTCCCTGGCGCACCACCGCGCAGGATTGACCGCGGCGGCCGACCTCCAGTTGATCGCCAGCCGCGTGGGCGACCTGGCGACCCAACTGGCCACCGCCTGGCAGGCCGCGCCCGAGCGCCTGGGCCTGCAGGCCGGCGACTACCACTGGGGCAGCCACTCGGCGGTGCTGAACCGCGCCATGGTGCTGATCCAGGGCTACCGCCTCACCGGCTCGCGCGCCCACCTCGACGCCGCGCAGGCGCTGCTGGACGACGTGCTGGGCCGCAACGCGCTGGCCATGAGCGCGGTCACCGGGTTTGGCACGCGCTCGCCGCGTCACCCGCACCACCGGCCGTCCGAGGCCGACGGCGTGGCCGAGCCGGTGCCGGGCTTCCTGGTGGGTGGCCCCAACGCGGGGCAGCAGGACGCCCGCCACTGTCCCGTGCCATACCCGTCCACCTTGCCGGCGCTCTCATACCTGGACCACTTCTGCAGCTATGCCAGCAACGAGGTCGCGATCAACTGGAACGCGCCGCTGGTGTACGTGTCGGCGGCGCTGCAGGTGCTGACGCCGCCGGCCGCACCGCCCCGAGGTGAGGCGGCCCGATGAGAGCCTGGTGCCTGGCGCTGGCGCTGTTCATTGCGCTGCCCGTGCAGGCGGGTGATTGGCTGCGCGCGCGCACCCCGAACTTCGTGGTGGAGTCGGACACGTCCGCCGCGGTGTTGCGCCGCCATGCGCAGCAGCTGGAAGCCTTTCGCACTGCCGCCCTGTGGGTGTTGGGCAAGGACGGCGCCGAGCGCACGCAGCGGCCCCCCACCCAGCTGATGCTGCTGAAGCAGCGGGAGTCGCTCAACGAGGTGCGGCCCGGCACGCCGCGCAACGCATGGGGCTACATGTCGCAATGCGAGGACGGCGCGGTGGCATTCGCGGCGGTCCCCCCGGAGACCCGGAGCGTCGCGCAGGACTGGGGCACTTTCGTGGTCTTCCACGAATACGCCCACCGGCTCATGTTCCAGGTGGGGCAGCGCTACTACCCGGCCTGGTTCGTCGAGGGCTTTGCCGACTTCATGGCCGGCACGGAGATCGAGCCGGGCCGGGTCACGTTCGGACAGGCCGTGCCCTGGCGCACCGGCATGCTGGCCGATGGGGGCTGGCTGGACGCGGCCACGCTGCTGGCCGCCGGCCCCGAGATCTACGCCAGGCACGAGCGCACCGTGGGACTCTTCTATGCCCAGGCCTGGCTGCTGACCCACTTCATGCTCAACGACACGGCGTTGGCGCGGCGCTTCTACGACTACTTCGAGAAGGTCGGTGCCGGGGCGGACCCGGTGCAGGCGTTCGAGCCCGCCGTCGGCATCGCGGTGCCGGCCGTGAACCAGCGGCTGCGGCAGCACCTGGCGACGCTGCAGGCCACGCGGGTGTCCGGACGCGACCTGCTGCAGGCCGACCCGGTGATCGAACCCGTGCCCGGCCCGGACGGCCAGGTGCTGCTGGCCGCGGCCGTGCTGAAGACCTGCCCACCCCGCGCGCAGGGCGAGCAGATGCTGGTGCGGCTGCGCGCGCTGGAGGGCGAGCCGGCGTCCCAGGGGCAAGGGGTGAAGCTGGCGCGGGCGCGCGCCGAACTGGCATTCGGCGACCCGGCCGCGGCCCGCGATGCCTTGCAAGCCCTCGTGGCGCAGGCGGATGACCTGGCCGAGGCGCATCAGCTGCTGGCCCGCGCCCTGGTGGCTGCCGCGCCCAAGGACGACGCCGAGGCGCGCGACGCGGCCCGGCAGGAGGCCCGCACGCACGCCTTCCGGGCCTACCGCCTGCAGCGGCAGGATGCGCCCACGCTGTACCGCCTCGCGCAGATCCTGCAGGCCGATGGCGCGACCACCAACCTCCGCAATGCCGCCCGCGGTGCGCAGGCGCTGGAGCCCCTGGTGCCTTCGTACGCGGTGCTGGCCGCGCAGGTGGCGCTGGACGCCGGGCAGCGCGACGAAGCGATCGCGGCGCTGGCGCCGCTGGCCACCTACCCGCACAACCCGCAACAGGTGGCCCGGCTGCGCCGCGCGATCGAGGCCTTGCGCCAGGGCGCCAGCCGGGCCGAATTCGACCGGCTGCTCGACAGCAAGGAGGAGTGAGCGTCGATGAATCTCCACCCCACCCGCCACCCGCTGACCTGGGTGCCCACGCTATACCTGGCGATGGGCCTGCCCAACGTGATGGTCGGCGTGGTTTCGGCCATCCTCTTCAAGAACCTGGGCGTGTCCAACGAGGACATCGCGCTGTACACCTCGCAGATGTACCTGCCGTGGGTGCTGAAGCCGCTCTGGGCACCGCTGCTGGAAGCGTACGGGAGCCAACGCAGGTGGGTCATCGGCATGCAGTTCCTGATGGCGGCCTCCCTGGGCTGCGTGGCGTTCTGCCTGCCGCTGGAAGGCTTCTTCCGCCTCTCGCTGGCGTTCTTCTGGATCACCGGCTTCGCGTCGGCCACGCAGGACACGGTGGCCGACGGCTTGTTCATGGCCACTGTCTCGCCGCGCGACCAGGCCCGCTATGCCGGGCTGCAAGGCATGTGCTGGAACCTCGGTGCGGTGCTGGCCTCGGGGCTGCTGGTGTCGCTGACGGGCTGGCTGCACGAGCGTTGGCAGTTGCCCTGGGTGCAGTGCTGGATGGGGGTGGTCATGCTGGCCGCCGCGGCGATGGTGGGCTTCGCGCTGTGGCACCTGCGCATGCTGCCGCCGGGAGCGCCAGCCGCCACGCTGCAGAAGCCCGGCACCGCGGCCGGCTTCATCGCGCTGCGCGCCGCCTGGGCCAGCTTCTTCGCCAAGCCGCAGATCTGGATGATGCTGGCGGTGATTTTCTTCTACCGGTTCGGCGAAGGCTTCATCGAGAAGTTCGGGCCGCTGTTCCTGCTGGACCCGCGCAGTGCCGGCGGCCTGGGGCTGGATAACACAGCGATGGGCACCATCAACGGCACGGTGGGCACTCTCGCTTTCATTGCCGGCGCCTTCCTGGGCGGCTTCCTGGCCGCCCGGCGCACGCTGCCGCGTTCATTCTTCGTGCTGGCCCTGGTGCTGAACGTGCCGCACCTGACCTACTGGTACCTCAGCCACGCGCTGCCCACCGACCCGGTGTGGATCGGCGTGGTGGTCGCGGCCGAGAAGTTCGGCTTCGGCATGGGCTCGGTGGGCCACATGCTCTACATGATGCAGCAGGTCGCGCCGGGGCCGTTCCGCATGGCGCACTACGCCATGGCCACCGGCGTGATGGCCATGACGCGCTGGTCCACCGGCTCCGTGAGCGGCTGGGTCTGGGGCTGGCTGGGCCACGACTACGCCCAGTTCTTCACCTGGGTGCTGGTGTTCTCGGTGCCGCCGGTGCTGCTGGCCTGGTTCGCGCCGTTCCCCCACCGCGGCAATGCCGCGGACCCCCTGCCGCCGGCCCACCCCGCGGCAGCCATGACCCCCTCCACACCCCACGCCACACCATGATGACAAGACGCGAAGCCGCAACCCTCCTGGCGAGTACGCTGGCCCCCGCCTGGGCCGGTGCGGTCCCGGCCCTGCCGCCGCGTGCCCTGGCACTGGACCTGGCCCAGCCCGGCGCGCCGCTGGACCGCTACTTCGACCACTGCGTGGGCGCCGACTACCCCGGCACCCTGCAGCGCGACAACTGCCTCGCGCAGCTGAAGACCACGGTGGCGGAGCTGGGCTTCCGGCACCTGCGCTTCCACGCCATCTTCCACGACGTGCTGGGCACCGTGAAGCGCGACGGCGAGCGCCTCGTGTTCGACTTCTCCGCCATCACGCGCCTCTACGACGCCTTGCTGGCACGCGGCATCAAGCCGTATGTGGAGCTGGGCTTCGCGCCCCAGGCGCTGGCCACCTCGGCGCAGAAGATCTTCTACTGGCAGGGCAACACCTCCCACCCGGACCCGGCCGGCTGGCGCGCCCTGATCGATGCATTCGCGCGCCACCTGATCGCGCGCTATGGTGCCGAGGAAGTGCGGCAGTGGCACTTCGAGGTCTGGAACGAACCCAACCTCAGCGACTTCTGGGAGAAGGCCGACCAGGCCGCGTACTTCTCGCTCTATGTGGACACCGCGCGCGCACTGAAGGCCATCGACCCCGGCCTGCGCGTGGGCGGCCCGGCCACCGCGGGGGCCGACTGGGTGGTGCCGTTCCTGGCCCACGCGCACGCGCAAGGCGCGCCGGTGGATTTCATCACCACGCACACCTATGGCGTCGATGAAGGCTTCCTCGATGAATCTGGCCAGAGCGACCGCAAGCTGTCGAACTCGCCGGATGCCATCGTCGGTGACGTGCGGCGCGTGCGCGAACAGATCCAGGCGTCGCGCTTTCCCGGCCTGCCGCTGCACATCACCGAGTGGAGCACCAGCTACAACCCGCGTGACCTGGTGCACGACCACTACATCAGCGCGTCCTACGTGCTGGCCAAGCTGCGCGCGGTGCGCGGGCTGGCGCAGTCGATGAGCTACTGGACCTTCAGCGACTTGTTCGAGGAAGCCGGCCCGCCGCCCACGCCGTTCCACGGTGGCTTTGGCCTGATGAACCGTGAGGGCCTGCGCAAGCCGGCGTACTTTGCCTACAAGTATCTGCATGCGCTGCAGGGCCGTGAACTGCCGCTGCCGGCCGGGACCGACGCGCTGGCCACCGCCGAGGGTCGCCGCACCACCGTGCTGGCCTGGGACTGGGCGGAGCCGCATCAGGACGTCAGCAACCGCGGCTACTACGGCCGGGTGCGTCCGCCCGCACCGGCCCAGCCGCTGCAGTTGCGCCTGCGCGGCATGGCACCGGGCCGCTACCGCGTGACGGTGCAGCGCACCGGCTTCCAGGCCAACGACGCGACGAGCGCCTACCTACAGGCCGGTAGCCCCGAAAAGCTGGACGACGCGCTGCTGCAGCGCCTGCAGGACCTCACGGCCGACCGGCCCGAGCGGGCGCAGCGCGCTACCGTGGCGCGCGACGGCCGGCTGCAGGTGGCGGTGCCCATGCGCCGCCATGACGTGGTGCTGGTCACCATCGAAGGCTGAACACGATGACCCTGAAGAGAACCCCTTCCTGGACCGGCACCCTGGCGCTGGTCACCATGACGGCCCTGCTGGCCATGGCGGCTTGTGCCGGCGGTGGCGGTGCTGCAACGCCTGCTCCGGTGGAGTCCGGCGGTGACACCCTGGCCATACGCAACCTGACCAGCCTGCAGTTGTCCAAGCTCATGTCACCCGGCTGGAACCTCGGCAACTCGCTGGAAGCCACCGGTGGCGAGACGGCCTGGGGCAATGCGGCCACGAGCCAGGCGCTGATGAATGCCGTCAAGGCGGCAGGATTCAAGACCGTGCGCATCCCGGTGGCCTGGCGCCAGTATGCGGACGCGAACGACACCATCAGTCCGGCCTGGATGGCGCGGGTCACGCAGGTGGTGGGCTATGCACGCACGGCGGGGTTGTACGCGGTCATCAACATCCACTGGGACGGCGGCTGGATGCAGCCCACCTATGCGAAGCAGGCCGAGGTGAATCACCGCCTCACGAAGTTCTGGACCCAGATCGCCCACAACTTCAGGAACCACGACGACACCCTGCTGTTCGCGGGCACGAACGAGGTGCTGTTCGAGGGCGACTACGGCCCGCCCACAGTGGAGTACTACACCGTGCAGAACAGCTTCAACCAGGCCTTCGTGAGTGCGGTGCGCGCCACCGGCGGCAACAACGCCACCCGGCACCTGGTGGTGCAGGGTTTCAACACCAACATCGACTACACCCTCAGCCATGCCATCTTGCCGTCGGACCCGGCCCCGAACCGGCTGATGATGGAAGTGCACTACTACGACCCCTACAACTTCACGCTCAACAACGACAGCAAGATCTGGCAGTGGGGTGCCATTGCCACGGAGGCCTCCGCGACCGAGACCTGGGCCAATGAACCCCATGCGGATGCGCAGTTCCAGAAGATGAAGGCGCGCTACATCGACCAGGGCGTGCCGGTGCTGCTGGGGGAATACGCCGCCAGCCTGCGCAGCGACTACGACCCGGCGGGCACCTACCGCCGGTACTGGGACCAGTACATCACCCAGTCCGCGGTCCGGCACGGGCTGGTGCCGGTCTACTGGGACAACGGCCCGGCCTCGAACCACAGCTCCGGGTTGTTCGACCGCTCCACCGGCGCGCAGACGTTTCCGGACGTCGTCAGCGCGATCGTCAATGCGGCCAGGTAGAGGAGGCAAGGCGAAGATGAGCATCATCTCCAGGCGCGGCCTGTTCGGTTCTGTCCTGGCCGGTGCCGCGGCCACAAACCTGGCGGCCCCGCAGGCCGCCACACGTCCCGCAGCACCCAAGCCGCCCGGCTTCGGCACCGGCACGGAGGGCCAGCGCCGCGCCGACCTGGGCGACGGCACGTTCCGCAACCCCATCGTGGCGGGCGACCACCCGGACCCCACCATCCTGAAGGACGGGTCCGACTACTACATGACGTTTTCGTCGTTCCAGTCGTACCCCGGCGCGGTGATCTGGCACTCCCGCGACCTGGTGAACTGGGCCCCGCTGGTGGCCGCGCTGACCCGGCCCATCGGCACGGTCTGGGCGATGGACCTGGTCAAGCACGGCGGGCGCTACTTCATCTACATCCCGACGCTGAGTGACGACGGCATTTCCGTCTACGTGATCCACGCCGACACCATCCGCGGGCCGTGGAGCGACCCGGTGGACCTGCACCTGCCGGGTTGCATCGACCCCGGCCATGCGGTCGGCGAAGACGGCAAGCGCTACCTGTTCGTCAACGGCATGCGGCGCATCGGCCTGGCCGACGACGGGCTGTCGACCGTGGGCGCACTCGAACATGCGTACACGCCGTGGCAATACCCGGCCGACTGGGTGGTGGAGATGTTCGCGCCCGAGGGGCCCAAGATCTTTCGGCGCAACGGCTGGTTCTACCTGGTCACTGCCGTGGGCGGTACCTCGGGCCCGCCGACCAGCCACATGGTGATCGTGGCGCGCTCGCACTCCATCCACGGGCCCTGGGAGCACTGCCCGCACAACCCCGTGGTGCACACCCAGAGCGCCGACGAGCCGTGGTGGTCGCGCGGCCACGCCAGCGTCGTCGAAGGCCCCGCGGGCGACTGGTGGATGGTCTACCACGGCTACGAGAACGGCTTCAGGACGCTGGGCCGCCAGACCTTGCTGGAGCCCATCGAGTGGACGGCGGACGGCTGGTTCCGTGCCCGCGGCGGCACGCTGGCCGCGCCGCTGCGCAAGCCGCGGGGCGGGCAGGGTGGGCCGGGTGAACCTTCAGGGCTGGCGCTCTCGGACGACTTCTCGCAAAGCGCGCTGGGCGTGCGCTGGAGCTTCTTCAACCCGGGGCCTGACGAAGCCGGGCGCCTGCGCCACGAGGAGCACAGCCTGGTGATACGAGGCAAAGGCACGTCGCTGGCCGACTGTTCGCCGCTCACCTGCATCGTGGGCGACCGCGACTACGAGGCGCAGGTCGAACTGCAGGTCACCGGGCAGGCCCACGGCGGGCTCACGCTGTTCTACGACGGCCGCGGCTTCGTGGGCATCGGGTTCAGCGCCACGCAGATGCTCACCTACCAGTACAGCCAGGAGCAATCGTGGATGCGCCAGCCGTTTGAGGGCGGGCGTGTGCACCTGAAGCTGACCAACCGCGCCAACGTCGTGAAGTTCCAGTATTCGGCCGATGGCCGCACCTGGACGCCCCACCCGTGGCAGATGGAGGTCTCGGGCTTCCACCACAACGTGTTCGGCGGCTTCCTCAGCCTGCGGCTGGGCTTGTTCAGCGCCGGCAGCGGCGAAGTCCGGGCACGCAACTTCGTCTACCGTGGGCTGCCGGCCTGAAAGAGGCCGGCAGCGGAGAAGGATGACTAATTGGAGGTCAATGAAAAGCTGTTGACATTGAAATTGAGGCCACCGGATGATGAAGTGATCTCAAAGCCGTGCTGCACATTGCCGACGGTGACATTTCCCATCCACCCCTGGTTCACCAGCCAGGTCATGATGGCTTTGAGATCGACCGTCACATTGTTTGTCTTGCTGGTGCGAAGGAACGAATAGACCAGATTGGCATTGTTGGTGCCACGATACACATTCCAGGTGCTGCCGCCCACTGAGACGTTCGAATACACCGGAATGGCGCAGCCTGCGGAATTCCAGTTGTACGAGATCGGCTTCACATTGCCGCAGCCGGCCGATGTACCGGTGTAGTTGAGCCACAGCATGATTTCGTGGGCGTTGTTGCTGTCCCAGATGTCGAAGGTGGACGACCAGGCGCCGCCGGACGGTGTGCTCACGGACAGGCTGCTCGACAAGGTGCCGAGCGCGCTGACCGTTTTGCCGACGTAGTAGTTGATGTGTGGGTAGGACTTGATGCCACCGGTGTTGGGCTGGTTGGACCAGACGCCCCAGTTGCTGACCGAGTTCACCCAGGTTGTCTGCGGGCCGGCGCCGCTGCCCCAGATGTCGTTGTTCCAGCTGTAGCTGCCGATTGAATACCCACCGTATTGGTCTGACGTGGACCAGACGGCGGCCAGGGCGGCGGGAGCCACGAGCGCCAGGGCCAGTGCCGCGGCGTGGATTGATTTCAGGTGCTGTCTCATGTGTTGTCTCATCACAATGCCTTGTTGGAATGGAATGAGGACTTCTGCTTGCGTGCAAAGGTCCCAGTGGGTGCGGCTTGAATCGAATGACGATTTCCGCATTGACATTGGATCGACAACTTCGTATTGATGGTCAGCGTATTTACCCGAGAAGAATGACTCGCCGCCATTGGTGCGGTGAATCAATGCTGGGCGGCTGCGCTGCCGGAGCAGAGGCTCTGTGCAGGTGAAGGTCGCTGAATGCAGGCGTGCCTGCTTTGGATACCAGTTGATCTTGTTCCACTTTTAACCGGACACTAGCGCATCAAGCTTCAAATCAGCATGACCAAACTTCCCTTTGTCGCCTGGGCCTTCTCCCTGGCCCTCACTGTCGGCAGCGTATTCGCGGCAGACAGCCCGCGCCAGACCACCCGGATTGATGACGGCTGGCGCTTTGCCCTCGGCCACGCCAACGATCCGGCGCAGGACTTCGATCACGGCATGCGGCCCTTCTTCTTCGCCAAGGCAGGCTATGGCGACGGCCCGGCGGCGGCCGACTTTGAGGACCGGCCGTGGCGCCGCGTCGACCTGCCACACGACTGGGCGGTGGAGCTGCCGTTCAGCGAGCGGGGCAGCTCGCAGCACGGCATGAAGGCCATCGGTCGCGGCTTCCCGGAGAACAGCGTCGGTTGGTACCGCCGAGAGTTGAGCATCCCGAAGTCGGCACGCGGTCAGCGCATCGCTCTTGAGTTCGATGGCGTCTTCCGCGACAGCGTGGTCTGGGTCAACGGCCACTACCTGCACCGCGAAGCCAGCGGTTATTCGAGCTTCCAGGTCGAGATCGCCAACTACCTGAACTTCGGCGGTCGCAACGTCGTCGCGGTACGGGTGGACGCGACGACGCAGGAGGGTTGGTGGTACGAGGGCGCCGGCATTTACCGTCATGTCTGGCTGATGCAGACCGCACCGCTGCACGTGGCGCCATCCGGCACCTTCGTACGCACCACCGTGAACGGCGAAAGCGCAGACGTCGCGGTCGACACCACGGTGCGCAATGCCGGCAATTCGGACGAGTCCTTTGCGCTGGAGCATGAGTTGCGCGACCCCGTCGGCCGCATCGTTGCGCGCGCCCGCGTTCCGGCCCGCCGTGTGGCCGGTGACGCGAGTTTGGACGTGACAGCGCGGCTGCGCGTCCAGGCGCCGCAGCTTTGGTCACTGGAGACGCCGCAGCGCTACACGCTAGTCACCACCGTCAAGCGCGGTGGCCAGGTCGTCGACCAGGTCAATACGCTCTTCGGCATCCGCACGATTCGTTTTGACGCCAATCAGGGCTTCTTCCTCAACGGGCGCCACGTCAAACTGCACGGCGCCAACAATCATCAGGACCATGCCGGCATCGGCGTCGCCCTGCCCGATGGCATGCACGAGGCGCGGCTGAAAATGCTCAAGGCCATGGGCATCAACGCCATCCGTTCGGCCCACCACCCCGCCACGCCCGAACTGCTGGAGGCCTGCGACCGTCTGGGCGTCCTCGTCGTCGACGAGCACCGCATGATGGGCACCGCACCGCAAATTCGCGATGAGCTGGAGCGCATGGTGCGCCGTGACCGCAACCACCCGTCGGTCATCCTCTGGTCGGTTGGCAATGAGGAATGGGCCATCGAGAACAACGAGATCGGCACCCGCTTGGCGCGAGAGATGCAGGCCATCGTGCGCCGCCTGGACCCGACGCGGCCGTCCACGCTGGCCGCCTCCAGCTCGGGCCAGCCTGAGGGCACCTCGGTCGGGTCGCAGGTCATCGGCTTCAACTACAAGGGGCAGCACGACATCGAAGCCATGCACCGGCGTTTCCCCGAGCGGCCCATGGTCGTCACCGAAGAGAGCCTGACCTTTGCAACGCGCGGCATCTACGCCGACGACCCGGCGCGCGTGCACATCGCTGCCTACGACAAGCGCTCGGGCGGCGACTCAACCTCATCCATCGAGGAGGCTTGGGCCTTCAATGCCGAGCGTCCCTTCCTGGCAGGCATGTTCGTGTGGACCGGCTTCGACTATCGCGGCGAAACGACGCCCTTTGGCTGGCCAGCCATCTCGTCGCAGTTCGGCATGATGGACACGACCGGCGCCATGAAGGACAGCGGCCGGTACCTGAAGGCCGCCTGGACCCCTGCGCCCATGGTGCATGTGCTGCCGCACTGGAACTGGCCGGGTCGCGAAGGCCAGCCCATCGATGTGCGTGTCTATGCCAACACGGAGGAAGTCGAGCTGCTGCTGAACGGCCGTTCGCTCGGCCGCAAGGCCCGCACCCCTTACGGCCACCTGCAGTGGAGCGTGCCCTACGCGCCGGGCAGCCTGGCGGCGCGTGGCTACAAGGGTAGCCAACTCGTCGCACAAGAGGTCATTGCCACCACGGGCGACGGCAGCGCCGTGCGCTTGACGGCCGACCGTGCACGGTTGCGCGCTGGTGCCGACGATGTAGCGCTGGTGACGGTCAACGTCATCGACCGCGAGGGCCGCGTGGTTCCGACCGCTGGCAACCGCATCACGTTCGAGACAACAGGCCCAGTGCGGCTCACCGGCATGGGCAATGGCGACCCCGGCTCGCACGAGGCGGACAAGCCGGCCGAGCTGCACCGCTATGCCGCCGCGACGCAATGGCGCTACCGTGGCCTGGCGCGGGCCGAAGACGCGACAACCCTGATGAACGACGCCGGTGCTGTCTGGCGTGACCCCTCTGCCTGGATTCCGCCGGAACAGCAACCCGCCGATCCGGCGTGGAACATGGTGCAGGCCACCGTCACGCGCATGGCCCCAGCCGGACAGCCACAAGTGCTATTCCTGGGCGACGTCGCACCGGGCGTGCGCTTCTTCCTGGATGGCCGCGCATTGACGCCACGCCGGGAGGCGGGCATGAATGCCATCGACTTCGATTCAACGACGAAAGCGGGGGCCGTACTGACCGCCGTGTTCCCGACGCCGGCAGGCGGCACTCGTGCGTTGTTCGACTCCGCCCAGGCCGGCCGCCGGTGGGCTACGCTGCGCAGTACCACGCCTGCTGCGGCCTGGCAGCGCAGCGTATTCAACGGGCACGCGCAGGTGATCTTGCAGTCCGCGGGCGATGCCGGGCGCGCGACGTTACGCGCCACGGGCGTTGGCTTGGCTTCAGGCGAGGTGGTCATCGAGATCGCACCGAATTGAAGCGCACCGTCCGAGTTCCCACCCCTCATTCCAACGGAGTTCCCATGACATCAAACCGGCTGCGCCGCGCGCTACTGGCCGTGTTCACCTGCGCCTTCGTCATGGGCGCGCATGCCCAGACCGGCCACGAGACCCTCAAGCTTGATGCCCCCAAACCCAATCTCGCGCCCACGCCGCCGATGGGCTGGAACTCGTGGAACAAGTTCGCCTGCAACGTCAGCGAGCAGCTCATCCGCCAGCAGGCCGACGCGATGGTTGCCTCCGGCATGAAAGCCGCCGGCTACACCTACATCGTCATCGACGACTGCTGGCAGAAGAGCCGCGACGCCGACGGCAACATCCAGGCCGACCCCGAGCGCTTTCCCAGCGGCATCAAGGTGCTGGCCGATTACGTGCACAGCAAGGGGCTGAAGTTCGGCCTCTACTCCGACGCCGGCTCACTCACCTGTGGCGGCCGCCCGGGCAGCGCCGGCCATGAGTTCCAGGACGCCCGCCAGTACGCCAAGTGGGGCGTGGACTGGCTGAAATACGACTGGTGCTACACCGGCCAGCGCAACGCCGAAGCCGCGTACACCATCATGGCGAAGGCCCTTCGCGAGTCAGGACGGGACATCGTGCTGTCCATGTGCGAGTGGGGCAACAGCCACCCGGGCCGCTGGGGCGGCGGCGTTGGCCACCTGTGGCGCACCACCGGCGATATCTGGGACGGCTGGAAGGGCAAGAAGGGGTTTTCGCATGGCCTGCTCGACATCATCGACATGAACGCTGACCTGTGGGCCGACGCTGGGCCCAACGGCTGGAACGACCCCGACATGCTGGAGGTCGGCAACGGCGGCATGACGACGACCGAGTACGAGAGCCACTTCTCCATCTGGGCCATGCTCGCCGCGCCGCTGATCGCGGGCAACGATCTGTCCAAGATGGATGCCGACACCCAGCGCATCCTGACGAACGCCGAGATCATCAAGGTCGACCGGGACCCGCTCGGCCGCCAGGGGCGCCGCGTCTGGCGCCAGGGCGACCAGGAGATCTGGGTCCGTACGCTGCAGGATGGCGACCGCGCCGCCGTGCTGTTCAACCGCGGCGAGAAGCCGACGGACATGGGCGTGGCGTGGGAGCAGATCGACCTGCCCGCCAAGCTCAAGGCCAATGTGCACGACCTGTGGTCGGGCAAAAAGATCACCGGCGTCGCCGGCCGCCACGGCGGCACGGTTGCACCGCATGGCGTGCTGATGTTCAGGATCTCGCCGGCGGTTCAGTAGCCGACGAGGAAGCGCGCGCGGCGGTGCTGTGGCGCTTCCAGTTTATCCACGATGACGACACGGCTTTCTCGGAAGCGGCCCCGCACCGCGCCGGTAAGCGGGGCGAGGTAGAGCCGCAGCAATCACAATTGGGAAAGCGGCCCAGTGGCCCCCTCAAGCCACGAAGCGGCACTCCGACTGTGGCGTGCGCGTGTCCATGTTGCGCCCCCGATTCAGGTGGTCATCGATCTCGGCCGCGCAGCCCAGCATGCGCGGGTACAGGAAGATCGTGAAGGCCGCGTTCTCCAGCTCGCCGGCGCCTATCTCGCCGGATTGCAACGGCTGCCACAACATCTTGAGCAGCAGCGAAGAAATCACCGCATCGACGTTCACGCAGTAGACGTTGCGGGAAACCCCCGCCTCGAACAGCTGCCTCACCAGCACGCGGTAGAACTCGTGGAAGACGTTGGTTTCGCCGCGCGCTTCGAACAACCGGGCGATGAACAGCTCGCGCGGGTCGTGGTTGACCGGCTTGTCCTTGAACACCGGGTGGTTCACGCCGGGCAGCTTGGCAATGTCCAGGCTGCCTGCCGTCTTCTTCTGGTTCTTGTACTGCGCATAGCGTTCCACCGCGCGGGCGGCCAGCGCCTGCAGGTCGATGCCGTGGTCCTTGGCACCCGGGTCCGTGAGGCCGGTGCCCTGGAACTGCTCGCTGAGGTAGGCGATGCCTTCATAGCCGTTGCCGCCATGCGCATAGCCGGTGTGCGTGAGGAACCCCACCAGGGCTTTGTTGATCTGCACGCGCTCGGGTTGCTCAGGCCCGTCGGCCGACACCGCGCCCTTGGCCCCCTGGGCCGAGATGGCTCCCGGCCCGTTGGTCAGCAGCAGCCCCACCAATGTCTGGAAGGCGAACAGATCGTTGGCATTGGGCCGATGGCCCAGCAGCGCGGCAAAGGCGATTTCGCCCAGGCTGGTGTTGCTCAGCAGATCCGGCTCGGCAATGCCGCAGAAGTGCCCGGGGGCGTGGTGCCTGGCATCGGCCGAGGCTCCGATCAGCGTGCCGAAGAGCTGCAGCCACCATGGAAAGTTTTCGGCCGTGGCACGCGAAATGCGCTTGCGCGACAGCGGGCCCCAGGCCAGCGTGGCCGAGACCGCAGCCAGTGCGGCGGCTTCGGTGGGATGGCCGCCCAGGCTCCTGAGCCAGCGCAGGAACACCGAGCGGCCACCGCGTGCCTCGACCCCGTCGATCAGGGCCTGGGCGCGCGCGTCGGGTCGATCACCGGTCAGGCGGGGCAGCCCTGGGAGATCGACCCGTGTGACGTCGAAATGCGCGCTCAAGGACGCGCCGAACTCGGTGCCCAGGCCCGCCGCATGGAAGCGCTCGAGCATGAACTTGAGTGCCTCGCGCGCCGCTTCCTGCCGCCGCGGGCCGACGATGGCCGCCGCCGCCGCCAGCACGGCATTGGGTGCATTGCCGGCTTCACGGCTGGCCTGGGCCGCCAGCAGTTCGGGGCGCCCGTGCAGGTTGACATAGGCCGCCACCGCGGGGGCGATCAGCTTGCGGTCGTTCTCGCCGCCGACATCGTGCACCAGGGCCAGCGCCACGTTGGACTCGAAGGGCAGCGTGGCGGCAGTCAGCACGCTGTTGCCGTACAGACTGCTCACCTGCGTCTGCACGTCCATCTGCGAGGCACCCGAGGCGTCCTTCATGGCCTGGCGCGGGACCGCGCCGCCGATCTGCCGGTTGAGCAGGTCCACCTGGATGTCGTAGGGTGCCTGCGCCCGCACGACCGGCAGGCGCAGCGATTCGGGCAGGTCCAGGCCCTCGTCCGAGCCGAACCAGGGCTTCAGTGCGAGGCTGCCTTCGGGCGCGAAATCGGGCAGGGCGGCATTGGCCCGCATCACGGCGGTCAGCGCCTCGGGGATGTGGGCGATGTTGGTCACCAAAGCGCCCTTGGCCGAGAACACCGGGTTGTCGGGCGTGAAGATCGCATCGACGCCGAACTTCTCCATGAACCAGCGTTCCTTGGCCTGGGCATCGTCGTGGCCCCCGGCCATGGCGCCGGCATGGCCGACCGCACGCGTGAGCTTGCTCTTCCAGCGGCCCACCACGCAGGCCACCACGGGCTTGTTGAACTGGGCATCGAGTTCGTAATAGCCGCCGGGTTCGCAGTACAGCACGGCCGCCTTGCTGCGCGCATCGTTGGCCAGCGCGAAGGCAAACTCCGGCGCGGCGTACTGGATGTACACGTCCTTGCCGCTGGAGATGACGGTGGTGGTGCCCCAGCCGGCCATGCGCAGGTATTGCGCAATGGTGGTCGAGAAACCGCCCGAGTTGGAGAAGAGGGCAATGGAGCCCCGCCGCAGCGAGTCGCCGGGCTTGTCGCCGCCCAGTGCCCCGCCAATGCGAACCTGGTTCCACGAGTCGGCCACGCCCAGGCCATTGGCGCCGAAGATGTCGATGCCGTTCTGCTGGCCCATCGCGCGGATCTCGCGCGTGTCGTGCACGGAGATCTTCTCGGTGATGATGAAGATCTTGCGCAGGTCGGGGTTCACGCGGATCAGTTCGGCCACACCGTCCCGCGCGCCCGAGGGCGGCAGGTACACCACGCCGCAATTGAAGCGGTGCCCGGCCGCCAGGCCTTCGCGCACGTTGTTGAAGACGGGCACGGGGCCTATGGGTGTGTCGAGCACCGCGCCGCCCTTGCCGGGCGCCGTGCCGAACACCACGTTGCCGCCCGAATAGGCGTGGCTGACCGGTGTCACCTCGCTGGACTCGCCACCGAGGATGTTGAGGACGCAGACCCGGTCTTCGCGTGTTGCGATCTGGCTGAGCGAACTCACGCCCACGTGGTACTTGAAGTCGCCGACGCCGCGGCGTTGCCCGTAGTTGCTTGACATGATGAATGCTCCCGGTTCAGGCGGCTTGCGCGGTGGGTTGCAGGGCGGGGGCGGACGCGATGCCGAGCCGCGCTGCGATCTGCGCGCGGCCGCCGTCCTTCATCCACGCATCGGCACGCTGGGCGAATTGGATCACCTCGCTGATGTCGGAATCGAAGCCGAACAGGCGGTACGGCAACCCGAGGGCGTCGCAGGTGTCGCGCAGCGCGCCCATGCCACGCACCAGGTTCGGCCCGCCACGCCCCAACACCACGTACAGCGGCGTCGGCCCGTGGGTGCTGAAGTGCTCGCGCAAGGCGTCGGCCATGGCGCGCAAGGTCTCGAAGATGTCGGTGTTGTTGCTCTTGCCGCCGATGATGAAGAGCACGTTGGCCTGCCGCAGCCAGTGCTTGAAGCAGATGCGCGCCACGGCCTTCATCTTCTCGTAGGGCGGGTTGCCGCCGAAGTCGGAGCTGATGATCGCGTCGTCGCCCAGTAATTCGGTCACCAGCGAATTGGCGCCGCCGCCAAAGGTGGGTGCCAGCACCGTGCCGTGGGCGTTGATCACGTAGACATCGCTTTGGCCCTGGTGGGTGCGCAGCGTGTTGATCTCCTGCTCGAAGGCCGAGTAGTCGGCGGCGAACAGTTGCGCCGGCAGGTTCAGGCGCAGCCAGCGCGGGTCGTCGCGGTCGAAGCCGCACTTGAAGTCGCAGGCCACGGGCGTCAGGCGCCCCTTCTTGTCTTCGCGCATGCGGATCGGGTTGAGCTCCAGCGTGGTCATGCCGAAGTTGTGGAACAGTTCCCACAGCTTGGGCAGCTGCTGCACCAGCGGCGAAATGATCTCCCGCGGCGCGCCGATCTCCGTCAGCGCATTGGCCACCACGAAGGCCTTGAGGCCGGTCAGCGGATCGAAGGGCACCTGCGCCACCTGGCTCTTGTCGATCTCCTCGATCTCCATGCCGCCGCGATGGGTCAGCGTCATGGTGGGCGCACGGAAACGCGTGGAATCGCTGATTGAGAAATACACCTCGTGCTCAGCGGGCACGCCGGCCTCGAACGTCACCCCATTGGCCTTGGCCTTGACGTGGCCCACCTGATGCTGGGCGAAGTACAGCCGCTCTTTTTCGGCCAGTGCCGTCTGCAGGTCCCTGGCCCGCCCCAGCAGGCCCGCCTTGCCTTTTTTGCCAATGCCGCCCTTGAAGACCGGCTTGATGAAGATCTGGCCGTGTTTGTCGATCAAGGCCTTGATCGCTTCTTCGCTGGCATCGGGCCCCAGCACCTCGGTGGCGGGGAAGCCCGCGAATTCGAGCAGGCGGGCGCCGTGCAGCATGCCGGTGATTTCCATGATCTGATTTCCTGTAGGTGGGGGGGGCACTACAGTGCGGAGGCATCCGATGCGGCCCCGGAAACTTGTCGATCGAGGTTCCGCGGGGTTTTGGTCTTGTGGACATTTGCAGGCTTGCCTGCACCCTTTGTGCGGTTCCAGGCGAGGCTGCGCGGGTGTTCCCGCGCGGTCATCTCTGCCTTCTTCATGGTCCGGCAATTCTAGTGACCGCAGGCGGATCTGCGGCCCTTCATGCACTCTCTGCGTGGCCTGCAGGCTCCTTGCCGACGGCCGGCCGGCGAAGGGATGGGTGGGGCGCTAATACCCCAGCGCCAACCCCGTATTGCGCCGCGGATCATTGGCCCCGTAGTACCGCTTGCCACCCACTGGTTTGCCCCCCAGCGACGGTGCCCCCACCAGGATGGCCGCCACATGGTTGGCCGATTGCGGGCTGCCCAGTTGATGCCCCATGCCCTCAAGGATCTTGCGTGTGTCCGGGCTGAGCGCAAAGGTCTCGACGTTGGTGGCCTCGGGCAGCCACTGCTGGTGGAAGCGCGGTGCATCCACCGCCTCCTGGATGGTCATGCCGTAGTCGATCACGTTGATGATCGTATGCAATACCGTCGTGATGATGCGGCTGCCGCCCGGCGTGCCCACCACCATCACCGGCTTGCCATCCCGCGTGACCACGGTAGGGCTCATGGAACTGAGCGGGCGCTTGCCCGGGGCAATGGCGTTGGCCTCGCCCTGCACCAGGCCATACAGGTTGGGCACGCCCACCTTGGCGGTGAAGTCGTCCATCTCGTTGTTCAGCAGCACGCCGGTCTTGGCCGCGGTGACCTTGGCGCCGAACCAGTCGTTCAGCGTGTAGGTCACCGAGACGGCATTGCCCCACTTGTCGATGACTGAATAGTGGGTGGTGTTGACACCCTCGTGCGGCGCCACCCCGGGCTTGAGGTCCTTGGACACCCCCGCCTTGGCCGGGTCGATGGCCGCGCGGATGCGGGCCGCATAGCCCTTGTCCAGCAGGCGGTCCAGCGGGTTCTTGACGAAGTCAGGGTCGCCCAGGTAGCTGTTGCGGTCCACATAGGCATGCCGCATGGCCTCGATCTGGTAGTGCACGGCCTGGGCCGAGCGGAAGCCCAGGTCCTTGAGCGGGTAGCCTTCCAGCACGTTCAGGATCTCGCAGATGATCACGCCGCCGGAACTTGGCGGCGGCGCCGAGACGATGCGGTAGCCGCGGTAGTCGCATTCCACGGGCGGCAGTTCCCGCGTGGTGTATTGGTCCAGGTCTGCCTGCGTGATCAAGCCCTTGCCTGCCGTGCTGGCCGCCACCAACGCCGCTGCCACGGGGCCCTTGTAGAAGCCGCTGGCACCGTGCTGGCTGATGAGCTTCAAGGTGCGGGCCAGGTCGTGCTGCACCAGCCGCTGGCCTTCGGCAAAGGGCTGGCCGCGGTGAAGGAAGATGGCGGCCGAGGGGGCATCGCGGCCGAAGTCTTCGGTGGCGGTTTGCAGCATCTCCACGTCGCCGGCGTCCAGTGCGAAGCCGCGCTCCGCGTAGCGGATGGCGGGCGCGATGAGCGTGGCCCGTTTCATGGACCCATACTTGGCCAGCGCGTATTCCAGGCCCGACACGGTGCCCGGCACGCCCACGGCCAGGTAGCCGCGGGTGCTGAGCCCCTTGACGACATTGCCGTCCGGGCCGAGGTACATGTGGGCCGTGGCGGCCAGCGGCGCCTTCTCGCGGAAATCCAGGAAGGTCTTGCGGCCATCGGCCAACTGCAAGGTCATGAAACCACCGCCGCCCAGGTTGCCGGCCGCCGGGTAGACCACAGCCAGCGCGTAGCCGATGGCCACGGCCGCATCGACCGCGTTGCCGCCGTCCTTGAGCACGTCCACGCCCACCTGGCTGGCCAGGTGCTGGGCGGTCACCACCATGCCGTGTTCGGCGGCCACGGGGGCGAGGGAGGCGGCGTGGGCAGCCGTGAAGGTGCAGGTGGCGACTGCGGTGGTCGCGATGATGCGGCGGAGTGTCCAGGGGGTCATGAAGAGAGTCTCCAGGTGAGGGGGTGCGTCAGGACCGGCGCGAGGCTGTTCCGACGCGTGTGGGGCCGGGCGTGCTGATCAGTGGCCGCTTTCGTACAAGTGCGTGGCACGTCTCGCCCTATCGCTGCCCAGCACGCCGCAAGGCTTGGCGGGTGCTCAGCGCTTGCTGCGGATGGCTTCACCGTGGGCTGCAGAAAATCATTCGCGAACTCCCATGCGAAAGTCTTCATACGATTTCCACTCGGGATCTGGTGCCGCATGAGTCTCGATGGGAAATGGCTTTTCGTTACCAAGTTCGGAATTCAGTCGGGCCATGAAATCATCTCCGGATTTTGTATAGTAAATCCATTCCCGCATATTTTCCCCGGTGGAGACAAGCACAAGCGTGGCCAGCGAAGCGGCTTCCAGCTTTGAGGATAAGAGGTCCTCCAGCCTGTCCATATTCTCTCGTTCAGGCAGTTGCGGCATGCCCGAGGCTGATTGATATTGCCACACAATGGCCACTCGGTCAGGGTAGTCAGTTCGCAAGAACTGCGGCATGAAGTCTTTGATATAGCGGAAGATGATGACCCTGCCGGTGGACTTCTCCACGGAGGTGGCCGTGGCCCACCCAGTGCCGGATTCGGCGTACGAAAGATTGATTGCGCTCATGAATACCAGGGCTGCGAGAAAATACTTCGGGGATTGCGGGGCGGGTAATCAGCAGTTCGCTCATGCAGGCCCGTCACCGAGCACCTCCAGCAAGATGCACTCTACGAACCCAGGCTGGTGTTCATCGACGAAGCGCGAGATCTGAATGATGACGGCTGGCATTTGATGGGCCGATTAAAGCAAAGGCACCGTGCAAGGCCAACCGCCCACCCCCCCCCAACAGTGGCCAATCGTCGGGCATGACCGACGCGCAGTGCTTGATGCATGCGCTCCTCGTGCATCGAGAGGTCGGCGCGACGACAGGGAACAGTTCGTCTCGCCTTCGAGGGGCCTGATGGATGCTAGGATGTGTACCTTCCTCCGTGGTGGTACACAAATGCGCACGAACATCGAGATCGACGACAAGCTGATGAAGGACGCGCTCCGGGCCACAGGGGCCAAGACCAAGCGCGAGGCGGTTGAACTTGGCCTGAGGACCCTGGTGCAGCTCCGTGCCCAGGAAAAGGCGCGGGAGCTGAAGGGAAAGATCACCTGGGAAGGTGACCTGAACGCCATGAGGACGGACCGGTGATCCTGGTCGATTCCAGCGTGTGGATCGACTACTTTCGCGCGGCGGATACCCCTCAGGTGGTCTTGCTTGACTCCCTCTTGGGGCGTAGCCCCCTGGCAGTCGGTGACTTGATCGCCGCCGAGGTGCTGCAGGGCGTACGCGACGAACGCGAGTTCAAGTGGGTCAAGAAGACGCTCGATGCTTTTGCGCACATCGACCTTGCCGGGTACGACCTGGCCGTCAAGGCGTCCGAGAACTACCGTTCGCTGCGGGCCATGGGCATCACGATAAGAAAGACCATCGACACGCTCATCGCGACCCGATGCATCGAAGACGGCCTGACGCTGCTTCACGCAGACCGCGACTTCCTGCCGTTCGCGCAGCACCTTGGACTGAAGCTGGCGTACTCGGAAGCCTGACAACGCCCACTCACCGGGGTACCGGTACCACCCGCCGAGCGGGTGCTCAGCCGCCTTGGGGCGGCCCGGCGCCGGCTGAGAGGCTGAGAGTAAATCGATCATGCCCGCTCATCATGCCAAAAGACGTCCGCTCGTCGTTGCAAATGCTCGCCATAGCCCGAGCTATGTCTGCGCTTTGCGCCTAGATCGGACGCCTTTTGGCGCGCTGCTCGGGCACGCTCGAAAAAACTCTCAGCCTCTGAGTGTGCCGGTGAGTTTTTCGTACTCGCCCACGTCGCCATAGCTGCCGGGGAAGGCCTCGGTGCCGGTGACCACCAGGTGGATCGCGGGGGCCCTGGCGGCGCCCGTGCTGCTGCAGGCGTTGAACGCGGCCAGGGCCAGCAGCAGGGCCAGGGCAGGGGTGACGAGGCGCTTCATTCCGGCTCGATCCCGGCGGCCTTGATGACCTTGCCCCACTTCAGCGTCTCGGTGGCTTGGAACTTGGCCAGTTCGTCCGGCGTGCTGGTCCAGGGGTCGGAGCCCGAGGTCTCGAAGAAGGCCTTGGCCGGCGCGCTCTTTACCGCTGCGGCCAGCAGCTCGTTCAGCCGGGCCACCACCGGCGCCGGGGTGCCGGCCGGCACGTACGCGGCAAACCAGTACGACATGTCATAGCCGGTGACGCCGGCTTCGTCCAGCGTGGGCAGGTCGGGGAACTGCGGGCTGCGCGTGCGGGTGGAGTAGGCGAGTGCGCGCAGCTTGCCGGACCGCACCTGCGGCATGCCCGTGGCGGTGTCGGGGATCATGAAGTCGACCTGGCCCCCCAGCAGGTCGGTGATGGCTTGGGGGTTGCTCTTGTAGGGCACGTGCAGCAGCTCGGTGCCGCTCAATTGCCGGAACATCTCGCCGGCCACGCGGCTGGACGCGCTGCCGCTGCTGAAGCTCAGCTTGCCGGGGTTCTTGCGTGCGGCGGCCACCAGCTCGGCCACGCTCTTGTAGGGCGAATTCGTGTTCACCACCAGCACCTGGCCCCCCTTGCCCAGGCCGGTGATGGGGGCGAAGTCCTTCACCGGGTCGTAGGACAGCTTCTTGTACAGGTGCTCGTTGGCGGCCTGCGTGGTGTTGGTGGCGATGAGCACGGTGTAGCCATCGGCCGGGGCGCGTGCGGCGGCCTGCGCGGCCAGCATGCCGCTGGCACCGGCCTTGTTGTCCACCACCACGGCCTGGTGGGTCTGCTCGCTGACCGACTGGCCGAGTGCGCGCGCGAGCTGGTCGGTGGCGCTGCCGGCGGCAAAGGGCACGAGGAAGGTGAGGGGCTTGGTGGGGTAGGCCTGGGCGAATGCGAGGCCGGGCAGGCCCAAGGCCAGCAGGATTGCGGCCAGCGTGCGGCGCCTGGGTCCTGCGCAAGGGGTCGATGTCATGGGGTCATGTCTCCGTGAGTCAATGAAGGGCCGCTCCCGAGTTGACTCAACCCCCTCGGGGGGCGGACGACGCAAGGCGTCGGCCTGGGGGCACTCAGGTTGTGGTGGGTGAAATGAGGTGGACTGCCAGCGTAGCCGGTACCTGGATGGGCAGGTCCAGCAGCAAAAAGGACAAGGCCTTGCCATGGCTGTCGAGGTTGAGCGAGTCGTTGACGCCGCCGTCCAGCACGCCGTCGAGCACAAAGTTCATCGCGTGCAGCGTGGGCAGCAGGTGGCGCATCACCCTTGTGGGCCGGCGGTGGGCAAACTGGCGGGCCACCGCCGCCTCAGTGACCTGTTCCACCAGCAGCGGCCACAGCAGCGGGTGCCAGGCGATCACGCTGATGTTGGAGCGGTCGCCCTTGTCGCCGGTGCGGCCATGCGCGGCGCGGTACAGCGGCACGGTGGGGTTCATGGCTGGGTGTCCTCCACGATGTGGTGCCACGCCGGCACCTGCGCACGCGGCACGCTGCACGACACGGTGCCCAGACGCGGCCGCAGCGCGGTGCGCACGCCGCCGCCGCCCGCGGGCCCGCAGGTGTAAAGGGCAGTCACCTCATGCACCAGCCGCTGCGCGCTGGCGCGCTCGGGGTGGGCCAGGGCCACGCGCAGGCGCACGTCTCGGGCATCCCCCAGGGGCTGCGCGGCGAGCCAGCGGCCGGCGTCGTCGCCCCACACGCTGGCCACGCCGATCAAATCGGCCCGCAGCGGCCCCAGCCCTTGCAGCCGCTCGCGCAGCACGTCGGCTGCCAGCCGGGCGCGTGCCTCGGCGCGGGCACCGGCGTATGAGATCTCGCCCTCGGCCAGCCAGCCGGTCTCGTGGCAGAGGTTCACTTTCAAGGTCGCGGGCCGCGGGTGGCCGCGCACGCCGGTGAGGCGCACGCGGTCCGGGCCCAGCTCGGTGACCTGGGCCGTGCTGATGTCGGCTGTCACGTCCGGCGTCAGGTAGGCCTGCGGGTCGTGCACCTCGTACAGCAGTTGTTCCTTCACGGTGTGGGCATCGATGCGCCCGCCGCTGCCGGCGGGTTTGGTGATGGTGCAGTGGCCGTCGGCATCGATCTCGGCCAGCGGGTAGCCCAGCCGGGCCAGGCCGGGCACGTCTTTGTAGCCGGGGTCGGCGTAATAGCCGCCGCTGACCTGCGCACCGCATTCCAGCAGGTGGCCGGCCATGGTGGCGCGGGCCAGGCGGTCCCAGTCGTCGCGCGCCCAGCCGAAGTGGGCCAGCGCCGGGCCCAGTGTCAGCGAGGGGTCGGCCACGCGGCCGCAGACCACGATGTCGGCGGCATCCCGCAGTGCATCGGCAATGGCCTCGGCGCCCAGGTACGCATTGGCCGACACCAGCTTCAGCCCGGTGTCCGCGCCGCCCAGCAGCGCGCGCTGGTCCGGGCCGCTCAGGTCGTCGCCTTCCACCACGGCCACGCGCGGCGGCCGCAGCCCCAGTTCGCGGGCCAGGGCCAGGATGCGCCGGGCGGCACCCAGCGGGTTGGCCGCGCCGAAGTTGCTGACGATGCGGATGCCCGAGGCCAGGCAGCGCGCCAGCACCGGGCGCAGCAGCTCGTCGAGCAAGGGCTCGTAGCCGGTGGCGCCATCGGCGCGGCGGGCCAGCTGGGCCAGGGCCAGGGTGCGTTCGGCCAGCGTCTCGAAGATCAGCACGGCCGGGCCGCCGGCAGCGATGAGCGTGTCTACCAGCGGGCTGGCCGCGTCGGTGCGGTCGCCCGAAAAGCCGGCGGCGCAGGCCACGCGCAACAGGGATGGCGGGGGAGGGGTCATGGTCTCCTGGGGTGCCGTTTGGGGGCGGCGCCGGGGTTGGGTGGGGGGTGCCGGTATGGGGCCACTGTAAGCAGCCTGATCTAATCCGTGAAATCGAAAGTCGAAATGAATTGAGCTGGAATGCAGATGAATGTGTCCACCCGGCAACTGCGTGCCTTCATGAGCCTGGCGTTGGAGCGCAACTTCACGCGTGCGGCGGCTGCCAGCCACTTGTCGCAGCCGGCTTTCAGCGCCTTGATCCGCCAGCTTGAAGAGGCCACCGGCGTGCGCCTGTTCGACCGCAGCACCCGCCACGTGGCGCTCACCGCGGAGGGCGCGGCCTTCGAGATCTCGGCGCAGCGTGTGCTGGCCGAGTTCGATGCGGCGCTCTTTGACCTGCAGGCCCGCGCCGCCCGCCAGCGCGGGCGCGTGTCGATTGCCTTGCTGCCCTCGCTGGCGGCCGATTGGCTGCCGGCCGTGCTGAGCGGCTTTTGCGCGCAGCACCCAGGCATTGAGATGCAGGTGGCTGACGTACTGTCTGAACCCTGCCTGGACCGGGTGCGCAGCGGCCAGGCCGACTTTGCACTGGCCGCCATCCGCGCCGACACGCCGGAGCTGCGCGCCGAGCTGTTCTGCAGCGATGGCTTCTTTCTCGTCTGCCCCGCCGGCCACCCGCTGGCCGGTGGGCGGGCGCCGCGGCCCAAGGACCTGGCGGCCTGGCCCTTCATCCACCTGTCGCGCACATCCAGCGTGCGGCAATACATCGACGCAGCCCTGCACCCGCAGGTGCTGCCCGCCGTGCTGGAGGTAGACCAGTTGGCCACCGTGAGCGGCATGGTGCGTGCGGGGCTGGGCGTGAGCATCGTGCCGGCGCTGGCGCTGTACCCGTTCCGGGTGCCGGAGCTGGCGCTGCGGCCACTGTCGTGGGCGGGGCTCAAGCGCCGCATCTACCTGGTGCGGCGGCGCGACCGGGGGCTGTCGGTGGCCGCGCAGGGCTTCTACGACTGGGTCATGGCCCGTCGGCCGGGCTCCTAGAATCCCCGCCATTCGCGGGAGCCCGGACACAATGAGTGAAGAACAGCAGGCGGGTGCCACCCCCGCCACGGTGGTGCAGGATGCACACGAGCCGGAGCCCGCTCTCACCGCCCCGGCGCCGACCGACCCGCCCGACGACCACCCGACCGACCGCCCGCACGGCGCCTGCGCCAACTGCGGCGTTGCACTCGCAGGCCCCTACTGCCATGCTTGCGGCCAGCGCGGCCACCTGCACCGCTCGCTGCTGCACTTGGCCGAAGAGGTGTTGCATGGGGTGCTGCACTTCGACACCAAGGCCTGGCGCACGCTGCCGCTGCTGGTGGCCCGGCCGGGGCTGCTGACGCGCCGCTACATCGACGGCCAGCGCGCCCGCCACGTACCGCCGCTGGCCTTGTTCCTGTTCACCATGTTCCTGATGTTCTTCGTCGTCTCGCTCACCGCCAGCGCGGTCGTGCCGACGTGGGTGACGGAACTCAATGACACGGCTGTCGGCAAGCGCGCCGAACTGCTGGAGGGGGTCAAGGAGGCCCACCAGGAGGTGGGCGATCTGCAGCGTGAGCTGGAGTCGGCCCGGCGGGGCAAAGGCCCGGCGGACAAGGCCGAGCGCAACCTGGCGCGTGCGAACCAGGCGCTGCAGGAGGCCGAGGCTGCTCTGAAGGCCTTTGACGCCGCGGCGCCGCAGCGGGCGGCGCTGGCGGCCATGGCCCCCGCGTCGGCACAGAAGGCCGGCAACGCGGCAAGCGCCCCGGCCGCGACCCCGATGAAGATGCACATCGAAACCGGCAGTGCCGCGCTGAACGCCGCGATCGAGCACGTGATCAAGAACCCGGACTTGGCGATCTACAAGCTGAAGAACACCGCCTACAAGTTCTCTTTCCTGCTGGTGCCGCTGCTGCTGCCCTTCATGTGGCTGATGTTCTGCTGGCGGCGCGACATTGCGGTGTACGACCACGCGGTGTTTTCGCTGTACTCGCTGTCCTTCATGGCGCTGCTGACCACCACCGCGGCCCTGCTGTCCATGACGCGGCTGGATGGCCACCTGGGCTGGCTGCTGTGGGTCGTGCCTGTGCACCTGTACTTGCAGTTGCGTGGCACGTATGGCCTCACAGGCTGGGGCGCCTCATGGCGGACCACCGCCTTGCTGAGCGCGGCAGGCATCGTGATTGCAATCTTCCTGATGTTCACCGTGTGGGTCGGCTGGCATTGACGGCACGGCGGCGCACCGTGCCCAACGCCCAGCCTCTCAGACCGGCGTGTTGTCGCCGGCGGCGAGGTCCGCAGCCGGCGCGGCCGGCCCATTGCGGTGGCCGCGTGGATCATGCTTGGCCAGGGTGGTGCCGACCGCACGCTTGAGCTTGCGCACCGCGCCTTCGATGGCCTGGTGCGCATTGGCTGCGTGGTCTTTCACCACCAGGGCCTCCAGGCCCACCAGCCGGGCCTCCAGGGTGCAGTGGATGTCGTCGGCGCTCGACCTGGCCTGGCTGTTGACGTCGGACAAGTGGGCTTCCACGCGCATGATGCGTTCGCCGAAGCGCCCCAGCGCGCCTCTGACGACGGCCTCCAGGTGTTCGGCCATGAGATGGCTGCCATCGGTGTTGGGGTCGGAATGAAGCAAGACTTGCATGCGGTCCTTTGGGTGGCGTGTGAGGGGCGTCTTCGGCTTCACCGGGCTTGCATCGACGCCGCCGTCCGCAGGCTGCACGCATCTCCGCGGCGCGTCGGTGCGCTGGCGCACCGAGCGGCCGCTGGCCAGGCCCCTGTTACCGCTCCACGTAGGTCGCGTCAAACCCGATGGGGAAATTGACCGAGCGTGCGATGAAGCAGAACTCATGGATCTCGTGGTGGATGGCGTCGGCGCGCGCCAGGTCGGCGCCGGCCGCCACCTCGATGCGGGGCTTGAGCGTGGCCCGCAGGAACCGGCCGCTGCCATTGGCCGCCGTCTCGCCCACCGCCACGGGCTGGTCTGCATAGCCGTGCACGACGATGCCCGCGTTGCTGGCCAGGTGCAGGTACCACAGCATGTGGCAGGCCGAGATCGTGGCCAGCAGCAGGTCTTCCGGGTTGGGCAGTGCCGGGTTGCCGCCCAGCAGGGGGTCGTTGGAGCAATGGATGACCGGCTTGCCGGGCGTGACGATGTCCCAGCTGCGGTCGTAGCCGCGATAGGTCTTGGTGCCGTCGCCGCGGTTGCCGGTCCAGGCAATCTGGCAGGTGTAGTCGTGTTCTTTGCGGGTGGCCATGGGAGGGTCTTTGCGTGGTGGGTGCGGCCGAATGTATCGAATCTCCTAAGGGCCAAGCTCGCTATCGGTGCCCGTGCGCCAGAAGCACAGCGCTGGTCAACGGCGCCTCGCTCTATACCCCGGCTTGCGCAGCCGCACGGGCATGCTCGCCAAAGTCGCGCGCTGCACGCCGTCGGCCAACAGGCCAGGACTGCGAGCGCATGTAGATCGGCTTGTCTTCCGGGTTGGCGCGCACGCGCACCTCGATCACACCCAGATCAGCCTTTCACGCGTCGTCAGCCGCCAGGCTGCGCTCGAAGGACGCCCGGTTCACGTCATCCAGGTACTTCAGCAGCTTGGTCTTGACCTGGGCATCGGCGCTGGCCTCCTTGCTGCGGTCGTTGCGCGCCAGCACCTTGAAGTCGTGCCGCATGCGCCACTCAGTGCCGATCAGCCAGTCGATGGTGGGCTTGACCTCGTTGTAGACGATGGGGTTCTGGCCCCGGGGGCGCACGGCGGCAGCCTCGTCGGGCGTCCACTGGATGGAGTCGTAGTAGTTCTCGTCCAGCGCCATCTGGTAGCGGTTGGCCTGCTGCCGACCCATCTCGGTGGCGAACCAGCTTTTGCGCTGGCGGAAGCGGTCCGCGCGGCTGCTGACCTCGCGTTGGCGCTGGAGTGCAGGATCGCGTCCAGCAGCCGATAGACCTCATGTCCCGTTGCGGATCGGCAGCGCACGTCAGCACTCCAGGAAGGCCTGCGGCGTGGGCTTGCCGCTCGGATCGGCGTACTTGCCGATGCTGCTCAGGCAAAGGCCGAATACGCCGGCCAGCAGCCGCGCTTCTCGTTCCAGGTTTTGCGATAGTTGGCCAAGTGGGTCAGCCCAGCCTTGCAGCCCTCCGCATCGAACCAGCACTGCGAGAAGAACGCGCGGGTGACCTGGATGCCGTCGATGACCCGCTCCACCTGCGGCAGGATCTCGAAGCGGGCGCCAGGCATCAGCTTGACTAGTTCGTCGCGCGGCGCGGCGATGGTCTCGGCGAGCTGGCGCTTGTGCTCCGCGTTGTGCGGCAGATGGTGCCTACCCCAGACGTAGCCCAGAGCTTGAAGCTCGCGCACGTAGTGGCTGTACGGCTCGCCCCAGCCCTCGATGTACTTGATGAAGCGGTTCTGCAGGCCCACGCGCTGGTGCAGCCAGATGCCGGTGCCGTCGCTGTTGCCGATGTCCCAGAAGGTATTGACGGGCACGCCCTCCACGTAAGGCACCAGGCCAATCCTGCCGCCCTTGCGCGCGGCGGCGAGCCGCACGGCGTAGTACATGCCCTCCGCGGACACCTGGAAGGCTTCCTGGGGTGTCGAGGGGTACTCCTGCCACATCTTCTCGGCGTCGCCGGAGAGGCCGGCATTGCGCGTAGCCACGTACCAGGCGCGCTGGCCCGGCGCGAGGTCGCGGCCGGTTTCGGCCTCCACCTTGGCGAAGTAGTCGCGATCCTTGTCCGTGATGATCACGCCCGCTACGGGATGGTGCAGCCGCTGTCCTGCCACCACGGGAAGAAGTGGAAGCAACAGCAGCTCGCTGGCGCTGTCCCGGGGCCAGCGGCATGCGCTGGCGCAGTTCGTCGGGCAGCCGCTCGTAGGCGAGCTTGACCTTGTCCCTGAAGATCACTTCGGCCGGGTCGCGATCCTGGGCGATGATCCCGCAGCGCTGGTCGGGCACGAAGAGCGCGTGGTCCAGTCACAGGATGGCGATCAGCGTCGTGAAGCCGAGCTGGCGGGCCTTCAGGATGATGTGGCGGTACCAGAGCTGCCCGAGCAGCCGGCGCTGCGCACGGTTGGGCACAAAGGGGATCACCGACGATTCGCCCTCCTTCGCGCCCTTGACCATGATCTTGTAGAGCTGGCCCGAGCACACGCGCCACATGGAGTCCGCCAAACGCTCGCCCTGCGAGGCGGCCGTGCGTGCGCTGCAGCCAGCCCTGATGGCGGCCTGGGTGGCGTTGAAGTCGGTGAGGTACTCGGCGACGAAGCGCTGCTGGCGCAGGTTCAGGGCTGACGGAGTTGCGGCTGCCTGGCCCTTGGGTCGAGTGGCATCTGAGGGCGGCTTGGAACGGCCTGCATCGGGCTTGCCCTTCGCTGCCCGCCGGGAGGTTGGCTTGACCCTCAGAGGGGACGTGTGCGCCTGCCTGGCTGGGCTGCTCGGGATGCTTGGTGCTGTCGGGGGCGCTCCTGCGCGCCATGAATACCTTTGCGATGCTGGCCACAGCCCAACGGTAGCGAAGTTCACTTATTGAGCAGACTGAGCTGGACGGCAAGGCTGTCCAGCTTGATGGCAACCTGGTTGAAGGCACCCTTGTTGACCGTCGGCCGCTTGACCTCCAGAACGGCCCGCCAAGTTGCCTTGTCAATCTCGCGATACGCTGCCATCACGGCAATGAATTTCGTCTTAGGTGAGAGCGTCTTGCGCAAATCGCGCTCCTCGCCAGGTTGAATGATAAGGTCCTTCCGCGCAACCAAGTCCGCACCCAGCGTGGTCTTGTCGTCCTTGTCCAGCGAGACAAAGTCCGCTGCCTCAAAGGCTTCGCGTTCCACCAGTTCGTAGAAGCGAAGCAGCACTGGCGACGGGCGCGAAAGCTCGTCAGGGTTCAGCATGGGATCTGCGTTGATGCGACCTTGCATCAAGGTCCCCTCATAAACAGTAAGAGCTGCCGAATGGCTGGACCAGCCCGCGAGAGTCATTGCCAACACGCGCGCCGTGGCACACCGGCGCGTTAAAGATGCGTTTGAGGTGCGATCAAGCTTATTTTTCACAAAACGTCTCCTTGCAATCTGTACGCCACCGGAGAACCGGCTACCACGGGTTGAGGGCGGCAACGCCCGTCCCGACGAAGTCATCCATGTTGCGGGTCACGACCGTCATGCCGTGCACCAGCGCTGTCGCGCTCGAAGTGGGGATCGGGCCTATAGAGCGACGCGCGGTGCCGAGTCATCGTTCACGCCGACTGCCTGTGCGGGCTCCAGCGATCA
>Ga0307516_10001415_pt1 | contig 33199 bp, 37 predicted proteins | sample 19_EM_MG_FD_203310 | JGI IMG/M metagenome (GOLD analysis project Ga0307516, IMG submission 203310) | Populus trichocarpa ectomycorrhiza microbial communities from riparian zone in the Pacific Northwest, United States - 19_EM | ecosystem: Host-associated > Plants > Roots > Unclassified | place...
GAGTAATGGGAGCTTCGGAAATTATCTCTGCCTCTGGGGCGGTGACCGATTCGAGGGAAGGACTCTGAGGAGACCAGGATTTAATATCTCTGTTTGGAAGTCCCAGTGATGTGGCAACGAGAGTTGCGGCCAGGTCTTTCTGGTTCGCCCCAGTTGGCTCCGGCTTTCCGATGATGAGTATGGGTGGGGGAGGGAGGCCTTCCAAACCACTCTCCCGTAACGCGACGACCTCCTGAAAAAAAGGTCTTAGCCCGATTGCCGCCTTCCTGGAGGGGGCACGCGCCTGGACCAGATTCCTTTTCAATACATCGTAGCTGTTGTCGGGGGGCGGACGGGAACTCGGAGGCGGTTTGCGATTTCCGTGGTCCTTGAGGAGCTCCAAGCAGCGGTCGACCACTGATGGGTCAGCATATACCTCGAATGTGGCACCCGCCAGTTTGAACAGGATGATGAGTGCTTGTGCCCGGTGATCGTACAGGAGTTGCAGCGGGGTCTTTCTGGCTCGCGTCAGTCGGTTTAGGCTTCCCCGCCACGAATGCCGGTGGGGGAGGGAGACCCTCCCACCCACTCCCCCGTAACGCGGTTACTTCCTGGAAATCGCTGGCCTTGCGGTCGCCTTTTACCAGACGGGGCGCACGCACCTGAAACAACCCCTCTCTCACCTGGCGGTACCGGTTCTCATATTGGCGCTGGTCCTCACTGAGGGTGTATATTTGTGGAGGATTGTAAGTATGTCCCTTGAGAAGATCGAAGCAGCGGTCGACCACTGACGGGTCAACGTATGCCCCAAACGTGGCACCCGCTAGTTTGAACAGGGTAATGAGCGCGTCCACCTGGTGATCGTATAGTTTTGGGTGAGATATAAGTGATTGGAGGATGTGGTTGCGGATCGCAGCTCCCTCCACGCATCCGAGGTTGGCTAAGTGTGCGACAAAAGTAGCGCCTGTGTAGAATTCGCTCGTGGCCTGGTCAAGCCGACCACCGCACCGCACAATTGCTCCGCATCGCCCGTGAAACGGACTATCAAGTGGGCGGTCGAGTGGATGAGCGGCCCGCGGAGAGCACTTATAGAACTCGCCCCCTATTCTCCCAATGGCATCGAAGATCTGGTCAGAGGTGATTTGTTGATATGTTTGTCCTATCTCGAACCAAAAGTGATAGAAGTCGAGTGATTGCGCATAGTTCTGGTCGGACAATCTGCCGGCTACTGTACCCAAGGCCATCTTGATCTCCTCCATTGGTTGTGGTGGTGGGAGAACAAACCAGGTCGGTTATGCAAGCTGACAATTTCTCCAGAATTTGTTCCCTTTATGCTGAAGGAAACGGCTCAAAAGACCACTGTTCAGCGTAAAATCGCGGTCTATCCAACGGGTGCATAGTATTTCGGTCAACCCCCACCGCGGGCAGTGTCTGTCGGATAAATCGTGAGTCCATCCTGAAGTGTGAACCAGTATCTTCGGAAAAGTGTAGGCGAAGAAATAAAAAGGAAACACAAAGTTAACTACATTCTTTCAACGTTGCTTGACTCCCTTTGTCCTGAAGAAATCGGTTCACCCTTCAGTACAAAATCAAAATTTATCCGGCGGGTGCCAGCTCGTTGCTCGCGGTGTAACTCGATCACGCTGAGGCGGATTACATCTTCACCTCGAACCATCATCTTCGCGACCATGAGCAAAGCCGAGGAACATCCCTTGCCTTTGCACACTGACGGTCCCACCCCACCGACCATCAAACGGAACAGGCGGTTTTGCCTCTTCGCCGTGCTTACAGGAATTGCAATCTTTGCCATGAACTTCCGTAGCGTTCTCAAGACTACGAGTTGGAAGCCGCATATTGGGTGTGGGAAGGGGCGCTTGCACACGACGCCGAGGTCGCATTATACCCTCCCATCTGGAGATAAGATTCCGAGTGTTGCGCTCGGTGAGTCTGTGCCGTAGCCCTATTCGGCATGTCGTCCCGGCTTACCTGTGCTCGCTTATCTATGGGACAGGTGTCTGGCAAGCCGGTAGGGGGGAAGTTGGCCAGGCGGTCAAGGCTGCCTTGGCTGCCGGCTACCGCCACATCGACGATGCTTGGGCTTACGGCGTACGTACCTGGACATTTCCGCAAGGGATCCACGGAGCGAAACATCTGTACACAGAACGAACAAGAGGTTGGGGACGCGATCAAGGAGAGCGGGGTTCCTCGGGAGGACATCTTCATCACGTCGAAGGTCTCTTTCCCCCCAGGGCTTGATTTCCGTGATGGCTAACCCGCGTCGAAGTTGTGGAACTCATTCCACGCCCCGGAGGATATCGAGGAGAGCTTAGATCAATCGTTATCCCGCCTTCAGACACCGTACTTGGACCTCTACCTCATCCACTGGTGCGCACTGTGGTTAACCGTTGTCGTTTTCAACATTGACTTGCGGACCGCAGGCCGATTGCGTTCAAGAAGGAACAAAAAGAAGGGAAGATTGTCGTTGACGAGGCCCTGACTGCGAATCACTACCCCACATGGAAGAAACTTGAAGAGTTGGTTGACAAAGGCAAGATCAGAAATATCGGTGTTAGCAAGTGAGCCTATGTTGTCTGTCCCACTGGAGTTAAGTACTGATTCTATTGAAAGCTTTAACGTGTGGAGGTGGGCGATGGTGGGTCCAGCAGGTTTCATAACGCCTGAATCCAGCCACGCAGATACGAAAACTTAACTTCGAACCCCATCAAGTACCGCCCAGCCGTAAACCAGGTCGAGCTGAGCTTTGGAAATCCGCAGCCGGAATTGCTTGCGGTGCGTATCTCCATGTTACCTTCATTTCTAACTATTAACGAAACACCGTGGCTTGAATAGTGGGCTAAGCTTCATGGCGTGCTCCTAGAGGCTTACTCACCACTCGGAAGCAACAAACAAGTCAAGGAAACCCTCGAATTACCGATTGTAGGAGCTAGGGATAACGGAGCAGGTGCCTGGTTCTGAAACTTGCTCTCCTAGATCAAGAAGGTTGCGACGGACCTGGGGATCGCCCCCGCTCAGGTCATCATCTCGTGGCACGTTCAACGCGGAGTTGTTGTTTTGCCAAAGAGCGTACACGAGGATAGGATCCAGGAAAACTTGAAGAGTACGTCCCGCGCCCCAAAGGCATTCCGCCTGTCTCTTGTTACCGCAAGCTGATACGTCGTGTCTGTGACGTAGTTGTGACTCTCCCTCAAGAGCACTTTGACCTCATTGAACGTGCCGCCGTCTCGAAGCCTCCTCAGAGGGTTATTAATCCAAGGTTTGTCCGGGGAGTGACCGACATTTGTCATTCGCTGAACTTCCTGGCTGTAGCAAATCGTGGGGCCTCGACTATGATCTCTTTGCTTGAATGCGGAGCCTTCCGTAGGTTCGTTTGACCGGAAGCGCACCGGGTTTATATGTACCTTCCATCCATCGCCATATAGCTTGCTTCAAATACAAACGTGTCCAGACTTGCATCGCGCCCACCCGACAGAACAGTTTTCAGTCAGAGGCTCAAAACCTTGGGATCTTCACGACCCCGTTGGACGGCCCACCCCAAATACCCCACCATCACGGTTCTATCAGGTTTATTTGGTCGTCGCAGCCAGCTGACGTTCCGCCCTGCCGACCGTAGAGCCTTGAGAACTCAGGTTTTGTCTGCTCTCGCGGTGTGGCGTGTTCCCTGGGAGGCTCGGAGCACCTTCCTACTATCCGAAGTTCGAGGCTGCTGTCGCTGGACTCCATTACCTCTGCACCCTGTGACCCTCGCCAAACCCAGTCGTCTACTCCCCAACATCCTTCCCCAGAAAGCCTTATCCTTGGCAACCACGTGGGTAACGAATGGCTTCCTTCCTCGGGAGTGGCCCAGGGAACAGTTCCACAGGTGGAGCCTCGGAGGCTCAGTACCATTTACACTAGCGCCAGATCATCACACGGTAGTTAGTCAAGTAGGGGTTGTAGCCTCCCCAAAAGAGAATCTCCCCCAACACAGGTCACAAATCCCAGTCTCTTCACCTTCCAATCAATAGGCCCCTTCTCCGCTCCCCTGGGCACGCCATCCCACTCAAAACAGCCCGGCGGTAAAAGGAGCGGCTGTCCTTCCTCCAAGTTCTGTTTATACGTCACGACCTCCCTCACAAGATCCAGAGGAGCCTGATCGACCACCGCCTTCAACATCTGTGTGGCCTTCTCCTTTTCCCATTGCTCTCCCTCTCCACCTCGTCCTACATTCTCACCTGAGCGATGGGCGAGATCTTCCCAAATACCACTGGCGACGTGATGCACGGCAATAAACCTCAGGAAACCACCCGAAACGAGGGTACCTGTCTCAAACAACGCCCGCATGATATGTCCCACGACATGTGGGTCCCTCTCTACCGGCCAGAGGTAGTTCGAGAACTGGGCTGGCGAGGAGAGGAGAACGTCGGCCGTCCCGACGCGAACGCTTCTAAGGACGTGACCGTAGTCTCCCCAGAGGAACTTGCGGTAGTCGATCGGGTAACCCATCGAAGCAGGGACGAGTAAGAGCTTGCTGAACGTGGGATGGCCGAACGAGATCGCGTCGTAAAGGTGGACGAAGTCGGTGTAATATTGATAAAAGGGCGTTCCCGATCCCAGGAACCGAACGGCGATGGACTCGAGATCCTCTCCCTCGTTCTTTCCCCCAGTCCGCCGATGGAGACGCGATACCTTGAGCTCCGAAGCGTTGGCAGAAAATGGTGAGAGCAAGTCTTCCAATAACCCGCCAACAATCGCATCCTTGAAAACCTCCTGAGCGGAGTCTCCGTTCTGCTGCTCGTGCTCAAGCATGAAAACCTTCATACACCCAAATACGGTCTCCGAGAACCCCATTGCCCATGCCTGTAACCCGTTATGCACCAAAGCCGCCCGTGCGATCTTGGTGAAGAGGAGTGTGGCGCGTACAATGCCCGCTTCCGAGCCGTCCCACGACGGCGGGAGGGACCTAAATACAGAGGATGTGCCGGAACGCAGGAGGTGGTCGAGGGGGGTAAAGAACCAATCTCCGTATAATGGTAACGGGTACTCCCTTGCCCTCGAGGATTTGTGGTTGCGTACGAGGTGCGCAGGTGGAAGTCTCTGGGTGTTGCTCGATCTGATTGACTGCGGAGAGGGATAGTAGGACCCAATGCAGGCATGCTCCTCCTTTGAGTTAAAAGCGTCCCTCAGGAAGGGCATCGCAACCTCGAACCCTCCCTCGCTCAACAAAACGTCAAGTTTCTGTTTTTCCAGAAGTCCACGAGAAATGATAAACTCGGGGTCGATCAGTCCCACAATCTCGTTGAGGGTACATTGTGCGAAGTCTTCGTCTCCCGGAAGCAGCTTTTCCAGAATCACGAACGCCTGTGCGAGCCAGAGATCATTAGACGACATGGGCAACCGCCGGGAGAGTCGGAGGTGTTGGGCCAGATAACACGACAGAGGGCGGAGGAACGCCTGGGAATATGGAGGGGCAGGTGAGTCCGAATATATCCGTGACCAGATAGAGCTACGGGTGATTAACCCAGTCAGCTCCTGAAGCTGGGGGAAGGGGAGCGAGAATGGAGGGGACTCAAGACGATCAGTGGCGTGGGACAAGGGGGGAGTACACGCGACCCATAACCGTAGCGCGGCTGCCAGTACGTTTGCGTTCTTCACCAGGATTCCAAACTTTCCTACGGTCGCTTCGTCCACGCCTTGAAGGTCCCTGAGGACTTCACGTAGGGACCTGAACGCGGAGGTGAAAACACCCTTTTCCGTTCCGCAACTAAACCCTTGTCGCGTCACTTCGACGGCCGAAGACCGCTCCGCCCCTCCACCTGAAACCCCATTCACTTGAGCACCCTCCAGCCATGCACTCAGACATCTCCACAAAACGGTCCATAGCCGTGAATCACTGTCTGGGTTAAGTTTCTCCCTGAAACGTAGAACATCCGGTCCCCACGACCAAGCGGTGACCTGACTCCATAAAATTTCGTGACTGGGGGAAGTCTGGTGCGGGTCTCTTGCGCATACGATCCAAGCCTCGAGAAGGCTGAGCCAAGAGAGACGCAAAGACACTGACCCACACGACGGGGAGAGGATATACCGATGAAGTTCGGCGAATTGAGCCGATGCGGTGGTCGCAATGTGCGAGTACATCCCGTATAAGGCAAGGGCGGTGTAGAAATTGAGGGTGCCTGTTACCAAGGAATCCGCAAGCGATAGGGGATACGGGGAGGAGATTGGTAACGGCGTGATGAATCGCAAGAGTGAATCCGCTGGTTCAGCCAACACGGATGCGTTTGATCGGGATGCTCGTGTCAGGAGCCGCAAGAGGTCGAGGGCGAAGGGGTTCGGGGGAGGAGTGGATTCGATGGGTGGTATGGGTGTTAATAGGAATGTGCGGAATAGATTGGTGATTAGATTCGGTGTTGTGACGATGGTATTGGCGATTTCGTTTGTGTGCTGAGCTAATCGATACAGTATTTCTAGCAGTTGAGACAGAGATTCGGTAGGGATGGCAGCGAAACCAAGAGCGTCGGAGAATCGAGGGAGCAGGTATTCTAAGGGGAGGGAAGTGATACAATCACCAGAACGAGGCAATTCCTGGGGCCCGGTCCCGCTTGGGTCGGTGGCCGCTGCTGGTTCTGGTTGTAGCTTTAACTCGACCGAATCCAGTGAATCCGTGTCACGATCCCACTGCACAAGGCATTCCCAGAGGAGCTCGATTGCCATCGCGCCAACGCCCCCTCGTTCGCCAACGGCTTCCACCGCAGCGGCGAGAAACCGTCGACGGAACAAACACTCCTGACCCCTCAGTTCCTCGACACCATTAGAAAAGTCACCCGCGAGGTTACGAACCAAATGACCAGTGACACGCGCGAGTACTCGTAATATTGACGCTCGTTGGGCTGGAACGGTAGACCTAGAAAGTAGCAAGAGGTCGTCAAGTGTGTATCCTGCGTGTTCGCCTTCTGCGTGGTGGTGCAGTCCGAGGTGTACAGGGAGTGAGGAGCTTAGTTCCGCGGGTATGGGTTTCCCGTCGAGGTCAAAGCGCACGGTGGATGCAGGGGAGGTCGAGGAGGTACTTCCTGCGGGTTTGGGGGGTTGAATCCATTCTAATGACGGATCAAACGCAGGAGCACCCGGGAAAAATCTTCGCCGGATATCCTCGGGAGTGCCCTCTTCAGCGGCGCGTTCCTTAAAGTCCTTGGTGGTGGACTGAGATAACAGAGAGCCCTTATAAGTTCCGAGCGAGACAACGGGGACATCGGACGGTTCGACGTCGGTTGGAGACATGAGAGCCAGTGGCTTCTTCTTCGGGGAGGAGGGGGCCGATTCGTAAACATAGACGTTTTGAGGGACAACCTCAGCAAACCGGATCTTCTTCTCTGCGCGACTAGAGGGTCTGGAGGTAACTGGGGTGCCCAGCTGCGGCTTGACTTGGGGTTTAATTTCCAAATTTTGTCCATAAGATTCAGGAATTGATCAACAAACGCAACGTTACCTTTCAGGATTGAGCCAGTGGGACTATTGGAACGTGGAACTTGAGAGGTAATCAGCTGATGAAAGTCCGTTTGCTCGAGTAGCTCACCAGGAGATCCAGGAACTCGCTCGATTTCCCTTTCAGATTCCGTCCCCTCCTGCTCATCCAACCCCACCCCCCTATTTCGTTTCGCCCTTTGAAGTACCGCACCAACCCCGAGGCCAAACCGCTCCAAAATCGCCTGACGTTCAAGCTCTCGCTCTTCTGGAGACATGTTCGCCACGATCTTCTCGTTCTCCCGACTAACGTCTTCACGCCATTTCGATTCGTCGGACGCTGACGGCGGTGGTGGGATGTTTTGGAGTATAGGACGTTCAGGAATCACAACTGGGGGTTGGCTCGGGCGTTCGCCATTCGGAGTGGACTTTTTCGAGAGATTTCTGGACCGAGCAAATGCGCTCTTAGTCCTATGCTCAACTGGGGGAAATCCTGTCTTCGGAGCGGGCGATCTGGACGACAAAGGAGCGGATCCAGGTGTCCTCTCTAGAACGGATCCGACCAGCTGGACATTATTTGTGGAGGCGTCGGGCATGAGGAGCCTGATCGTGGGCGTGCTCGCCAAGGACGGTGGTGGATCGAATGGCACGTGCTCCGCGAGTCAAAACCCGTTTTGGACGCCCATGGTTTCGTAGTCTCCTCAAGCAGACCACGTATACCTCTAACGATCTCCTACTCGGGATGTAGCGAATGGTTTCGCGACTCCAGGTAAACCCTGGTAGGCCGCAGAGAGATATGTAAGGGATTGAATCGTTCCAAGTGTAGTATACATTCCGGGGGTATTTACAATAAAAAGCAGCCAAGTTCACGTAGGAACTCCTACCAGTGTCCAAACCCAACCTAAGACTCGAGCACCCTGAAAACCTTAATAGATCCACTCTTCAAATCTTCCAACCTATAACTAACAGACTCGACGGTCTGAAGCAACGCATGAGGATCGCGAGGGCGTGGTTCATTGTACGACATACCTGATTTCCAACGTGCTGGCTCGCCTGGTAAGCCTTGACCTTGAACTTCTTTGGCTCGTACTCGCCAATGACGGCCACAACTGGAGTCCCCTCACCGATATTCTGGTGATAGGTTTGAATACCCTTATGGCCTTTTAGCTTGGCGTCCTGCAGGGTAATAACATCTCCCGGCATGATGTCCGCGGCCCTCTTCGTGACTGAAGAGCCCGTCTGGGCGTAGATCAGGTATCCGAATGAGGTAGCATCCTCCTCCACCGGAGAAGCATTGGGAACCTTGTCCAACACAGCATTCACGAACCCGACGAAGGTCCCATCTCCGATCAGAGTTTTCTTCGATTTCTCGAATAACTCAACGGCAACCTCACAGACCTGGATTCCCACTCGGCCCCACGTAACCGTGAGCTGGTCCGCATTCATTTGACCTAGGCTTTGCCTCCTTATGTTCGGTGAAGGAACCGCGGTTTTTTCATGGGAAGGTTCTTCGGTGGTGAAACTCTCGGACCACGAAGATGTAGACAGGTCCGCGACACTGGTCTCCATATCGAGTGAGGAACTTGGGACCGGCGGGAGCTCCCATTGTGACATAGTCATACTATCTGGGACGTCGCTAAGGGGAGCAGGAGGGGGAGGCGCTGCGCGCGGAGGCGGTGGACGGGCGGGGCGAGGAGGTGGTGGGGTTGACTCCTCGACAAAATCTGGTTCCTCGACCATAACATACTCCGACGGAGCGGGCGGAACAATTCGCGTCGGCACGGCATGTTGTGATAGAGAGGTAATTGAATCCACAGATGCCTTCCTGAAGTGACCCGAGCCGGGGATCGGGGGTCGTGTCGCGCGCGAGGGGACGATAGGAGGAGCCTCTTCACCGATGTCATGGTAGTCAACTTCTTCCCCCTCGCTCTCTTCCATCTCAACCTTGACTCCATCATCCTCAGAAACGTTACCGGTATCGGACCTCACGGGTGGGGGAGGTGGCTTGGTGGGAGGCGGTGGCACTCTGACTGAAGGGGCCCTGACTGGAGGCGGGGGCTTTTGCTCAGGCTGTTCCGTGGTTGTGCTACCTTTGCGAATCGGAGCAGTTGGTTTCGGTGGAATAGCACCAGGAACCATGCCAATTCGCATTCCGCCCATACCTGCCAATTTCGTAGCTATCCGCTGTCTTCTAGCCTGCTCTTCCTCTTCATCCTCTGGCTGTTCCTCCTCTTTGGGTTTCTCTTCCTCTCCCTCCTCCACCTCACGCTGAGGTTTAGGGGGCGCGGGTCTTCCGATGGGAGGAGGCGCTCCAAACCTGATACCACCCAACTTTGCCATCCTGTCAGCCATGCGTCTCTTACGAGCTTGTTCCTCGTCTTCCTCCTCAGGTGCAGATTCCGGGACGGGCTCTTGGGGAGGGTTTGGAGGTTCTGTGGGTGGTTTGAGTGGTTGGATCAAAGGAGATTTTGGAGGGATGAAGCCTGGATCTATTGGATCTACGGGTAGGGGGTGAATTCTACGTTCCATTGGAAGGCACAAAAAAACCTACCTCCATCCTCATCAGCCAATATCTCATGTTCAGGGGAGTCTGGCTGGTCGGTGATGTTACGAGACTGCGGGACGGTATCCGTGTATCTTGGAAGCTCGATCGACATCGTAGACGGATCCTCTTCGTATTCTTCGCTCCCGTAAGAAGGAGCCTTGGTGACTCGAGGTGGAGATGAACTGCGGGAACGAGGGGCCATATGTGACTCCTGGACTTTAGCCTTAGGTTTGGAGGGAACGGGACGTGGTGCGGTCGGTGGTGGTGGTGGTACGCCAGGCGGGCGACCCGCGGGTAGTGGTGGAGGAAGACCAGGTTCTTGCTCAACAGGACTATCGCGCCCCTCTTCCGAGCTTCGCGGGGGTAATTTGGACGGAGGAGGCCGTGGAGGGGGTGTGGGAGTCGAGGTTTCTGCGGGGGTTGTTGATTCAGAAACAGGTTGGACCGGGGGAACCGGTCGGCGGGTCAGCGGGGGCGGTGGAGGCACAGCGAGGGGGGGAGGCGCAGGAACTTTCGCAGGTCCCACGTCCGCACCGACATCAGGAACACCTCTACCAAGAACGGGTTCGTTTTCATGAGGTTTCCGGTCGTTATCTGAAGACAACGGAATAGATTGCGATCAATAGATATTCCTACCGACGCAAGATATAAAGTTTGAGCTTAACACTCAAGAATCACCTTCGAACTGCTTGAGAGTATCAAAAGGTTTATTCCCCTCTGCTTCCATTGCTGGGAGGTCAGCTTCGTCCCCTAACGAATCGACATCCCTCCTCGCCAGTGATTGGGTAGACGGTTCCTGTTCTTCGTGCAGGGTGGGATTGAACGAGCCCGGTACCTCAACGCTTGTCCTCCTCTCCAGGAGGCTACTCTCTGAAGGTTTCCTGACTGGGGGACCACCGGCGAAGGGGTTAAATCCCCCCGACTTCGCCAACCTATCGGCAATACTGGCCCGCCTCGTTGCTTCGTCCTCTTCCTCTTCCTCTTTCTCTAGTTGCCCCTCAGGCTTGTCATCTGCGTCCTCCTTGACACCGGGCTCGGGTGTAAGCGCCTCCGGCTCTTCTTCCTTCTCCACCGTTGTCCCAAGCGATTTGGCAGGTTCTCCATCGCTCGAAAGCCGATTGGGAGGTTCCTTCAGATCTTGTTTAGGTTGATCAATCCCAGAAAGCTCCTCGATTTCCTTCTTCCCCTCCCCGGCGACCTCAGCAAGTTTTTCCTCGGGTAAGGAGTGAATTGGGTGTTCCTCCCTGGGGGAAGGAGCACGAGCGTCCTCCGGTACATCGTCACGATCGCCGGATCTAACAAGGGTCGGGGAAGTGGACCTCTCCGTAACTAGGCCTGATTCTATGATCGGCTCTGGAGATTCGCCCTCAACCGGAGGAGAGGGTTCCGTAGCGTGAGCGAGCTTCGAGTCGCCATCGGACGGTACTTCGACCTTCTCTCCTTCGGCGTCGGCGATCTTGGCTTCAGGAGCGGCAGTCTCTTCCTCCTGTGACGGAGGAGGAGGCTCATCGGAAGATTTGGGTGTCTCTTTCTTGCGTCGTGGGGGAGCCGCACGGCGAGGACCGGCGGGGACTGGCATGGAAGTAGGGGGTTTGTGAGAAGCTGAGGCGTCTTCGGAAGTTTGATCCGCGGAATCTTTAGAACCTAGGACTTCGTCAATGGCGGAAAACGCGTGGATAAAGTCAACCGCGTACCTTCTGACTGAGGTTTACCAGGTTCCTTCGACGTGTCCTCAGCAACCGGAGGCGGAGACGTCACTTCTGCTGAACCGGTTGTCAGATGTGTTCCTTCCGGTCGTCAGACAATATACATACCTGGCTTGGTCTCTTCCTCCTTCGGGGCACTGGGACGCCTGACAGGAGGTTTCGGCCCCACAACTGGCGGAGCCATCCCGATTCTAGCCCCACCCAACCGTGCCATCCGGGCCGCGATCGCAGCACGTCGCTGGCGCTCCTCTTCCTCGGGATCATCCTTAGCTTCGCCTCCTTCATCGCCCTGTTCTGCGGATTCCGCGGTCTTCTCGGCCGGCGTTTCGGCAGGTTCAGTGTCCACGGGAGGTGAACGGATGACGGTTTCAAAGTCAACTGGGGGCTTCTCCTCAGTCGGTGAAGAAGAGGTGACCGGCTTCGGAGGTGGTTTCCACTTCGGTTTCTCGGTCGTGGGCTTGGGCGGAGGGTTCGCAGAACCGAAACCTCCCTTGCCTTGCAAAGCGGCCATACGCTCTTTCAGGCTGATACCCTGTCCGATGCTCTCCTTGGCGTCGGCACTAGACATGGAGCTCTTCGCGGGGGCGACGCGTTCCGTGTCCTTGTTCGATGGCGAGGTCGGAGGGGAGGGCTGCTTCGGTTTCCATGAGACATTTCCCGGCTTGGGGCGAGTTGGTGGAGGATTAGACGGGGTGGTGGTGGAGGATTGCTTTTCAAAAGCTGCGATCCTGTCACGTAGTGAGCCTATCTTCTTCGGAGGGGGAGATTCGTCCGCCATCTTGTCGATGTCGATACCAGAGATTGGACTGGGAGGTGGTAAGGGAGCTCGGGAGAAATTGCCCTGTCTAATCTACATCACATATCGAGCAATCATTTCTCACGGTCGATACCCATCCGCAACTCCAATTCAGCATCGTTTTAGCGGGGCATTTAATGTCTTTGGCTCCTACACACACACCGAACACAGTGGACAGCTCTTGGTGTTCGTAGGTTGATGGGCAGTGACAGATCCAAACTGACCTGGCTCAAACATGTGGGGAGATCCATCGATCCACCGGAATACGCACCACCCAAGCAAGGGGCCTCGGGTATAACCCCCGGCAGCTGTATCAGTTAATAGATATGTGATACGTGCTTGACCAAATCGGCCAAAGTAAATCATAAATAAGAAAAGCGGATATCGATATCGACGAGCCCCACGCTCCAGCCAGGCGAATTCTAAACACAAAAGTGGAATCACGATCATAAAGGGTATGGAATGGGACGGACGATAGACCTCGGGTGGAGCACCAGGATTACGTGTCTTGCTGGCCAGCAGCAGCAAACTTCTCCTTCTCCGCTTGCTCCCTCTCGGCATCCAAATCCCTCGGGATAAAGTGCTCGGGAATATCGTCCAGTTTGTTTGGTTCGGGCGTTGCAGCAGGTGTGGCAGTGGTGGGGATGGGAGCAGGAGTTGTAACTGTCCCACCACCCAGCGAGAACTTACCCGCCCTGATGAATGACCCAAACCCGCTCCCCCACCCACTCAACGTGCTCGTCGCCTTCTGCGCAAACTCCGACGCAGCAATCTGGGGTGAGCTGGTCTGTTGTGCGGGTGGTTGAGTTTGTTGGATCACGTTCTTCGAGCTTGTGGTACTTGTGACCGAGATCGCGTCTGAATCTTTACCCAAATCGACAGGGGTACCTCGGCCCGACTCGGGTGGTGTGGCAGGCGCCCCACCTGTGCTCGGCGTACGGGCCATAAAACGCCCCCTGACACCCCCGACGGCCTTGAAGAAGTTCGTCGAACCAGTCACAAGAGTCTTCGATATGGCATCACGGGTTGGAGCGAGCTGCTGACCAATTTTCAGATCCTGGACACCTTCCTGAAGGCGCAAACCGAAATCTCCCACCACAGACGCCATCCCTGCGCACGGATGCCTGTGAGTAGAACGATACGGCGGAATGAGTCAGTTGCGAGTTAACTAGGGTCAGGGGCAGAGTATGCAGATTCTTCTCACCGGGGTTCGGAGATGTCGAAGAGAAGCGGGTCTGTCACGCGCTCCCACACCTCATACGCGTTCGTCCGTCGAAGTTCTGACATCCACAACGGGTTGTAGTCTTGCATTGAGGTGCTGTTTTCGCCACCTGCACCATAAAGTGGAACTTGAGTCTCGGAGCTGGGATGTATGATGCAAAGGCGGATCCGACTAACCTTCCGTGATGACTACATCATTTTCTTTACCCTTTGCAATGAAATCGGTATGCTTGATGGTTGCAAGGGCTCCGGATATGTACTCCTCGAACTGGTTTGAAGAAAGAAAAGAAAGAAACAACGTCAAGCACTGTCGCATGCCACCGTTACCCTCACCTTCTGTCGTAGGTAATCATCACTTCCTCTGAACTGGGTCCACTGCCCATCTTCACCCCATCCTTCGTTTACGTCCCTGATGATGGCGTCCATCCACCTCCTATCTGCGGCGGTCAGACCGGCAGACTTTTCGAGTTTAGGATCTCGAAACTCGACCGTCCCGGTCCCTGTCTGAGCAGAAGTATCAGCAAACGGGGGCTTTTATGACGCGGGGTGTGGCCGATTGGACTTACATCCACGAAGAGGTCGACCTCCTTCTGTTCTCCTACTATTGAATTGGTAGTCCCGCACAGCCAGCTCTTACTCTCCTTAATCATGTCCAGCTGCTGTAAGGGAAGGTATGGCTGAAAGAAAGCGTCCTGGGAGTTGGGGAATTCACACATGGCGTTTGATATCGGCAAGCCCACACCCACCTTTCCGAAGAGGTCTAAGGGCAAACCGAGATACGCTAGCATGCTCTTGTGATCTGAGGTCTTGAGAGAGGTGGGCCGCATGAGGGTGGGAGCGCGGGATGCCAGGGGCGGGGAACCACAATCTTCAAGATTTTGTAACAATCCTACACCAAGGGTTAACGCGAAGGTTTAGAGATCTGGGAGAGATGATCCTGCCTGGCACCAGGGTGACGAGGGAATACTGGTATGTGCATAACCTCTCTAGCGGGTGCCCATAGAACATAATCTACGTGAGGATATTGAGAGGTTGCCTCCATCTCATCAAGTTTGAATCTTACCCTCTTTTGCAGCATCAGCGCCTTGAGTAAAACCAACGTCCGCTGACGGAACACGTGCACCAAGTCTCGGCTGACGAAAGGCGCACCACCGGTATCTCAACCGAGTTCGTGAACTATTCGAAGGGGAAGCACTTACAGGCTTGTACCTGGAGGTGAAATTGGATCAGCCAGCATCACAGAGCCTGAGGCGGAGACGCACCCATATACAGTCCGCTCGTCGTGAGGTGGCCTTTCAAGGACAGCTCGAGAGACTTGTATAGATCCGTCAGGATTTGTAGGTTCGAAAAATCCCTGTATATGGTATGTGAGCGGGTAGGTGATGTACAAATACAGATCACGAACTTCTGCTCAAACAATGCCAGGGTAACGACTCCTAGGCGATCCCTTGAGACACATTAGATCATGATTGTTGGGAGCCATTGACGCGAGTGAGCATACCTAATGGGCCCGAACAGTGGCTTTGAAGCCAGCACGACCACAGCCTTCTGGACCGTTGATCGTGTGACGTCGGCACCCTTGACAAGAAGTGCTGATGCTGCTATTTGGCGGTTGCACCTGTTGTGAAGTCAAGCGCGGACCAATGGATGGGGGGTTTAAGCTGGACTTGCGATATTCCGAACACTGTGGTTGGGTTCGGTGATGTGGGGACGACGTGGAAATACGTGTAGTCCTCAGAAGACTAAGTGGAGGGGTCTTGGGTTGAGTATTCGGGATAAGAGTGCATGGATTCGTGGGAACGGGATTAGTTACCAGATGTGCCCCGTCGGGCAAAGCGAGGAACGGCAGGATTTTGGCGATCTCCTCGTCCTCAAATATTTCCCCCTCGTGGAATTCGATCCTAGGTCCAACGATGTGGTTGAAGTCGACGAGAGCGATTCCAAGGATAACCGGACCAGTGAGCGGGTGGAGCAGGATGGATTCCCTCTGTGCCTTCTTCGGTATCGATGCATCTGTGGAGAACGAGGCAACAGATTCTGTGTCTCCACGGACGGTGGGCGGGGTGGGAGGGAACATGTGTGAACTCTGGCCGACAAAGGCGGATTCGATGGCAGGAGTCGACGCTGTTGCGGATTGTTGATTCCATTTCGCGGTGGCCGTGTCGGGGCTATATATGCTTTCGGGCGAGGCGGGGAAAGTATCTGGGTCCTGTTTGGGTGACGTCGGAGGGGATGAGAGGGAGATGGACCTCTGGGATGCGGTGTCATTGCCGTCGGAGAAATCGTCGTCACGCCAGTCTGCGAGGGGGTTTGGGTTTTCGGTCAGCGGGTCGTTCGAGAGCGAGAAACGTCCATCGGTCATGGTATTTTGAGCGTTTCCCCCGTTGGGAGTGACGACGGTGATGGCTGTCCACGCACACAGAGCTCGTTTCGTCGATCTCGGTCGTCGTCGTCCTCCCGCCGCCTGCCGGCCCCCGTTCGCGTTTCCTCCCCTTCCTTTTCTCAAGTTTCGGCTTTCGAAATGCCCCGAGCGTTGTGTCTGCTGTTTTATTCCCTCGTGCTCGTCGTCGCACACCCAACCACTGGTGGTAGCCAGGCAATCATTGCAGACAAATCCTCGCCGGAACACCAAGGCTGGTTCGACCCTCGCGTTAATGGTGGAAGGTTCCTCGATGTTCGCCCACGTTCCAATGACGTCGGTGGGATCGGTCACTGTCACTGACGCTTTTCGGATGCAGTACACGAACCACAAGCCTCCATACCATGGCGAGCCTATGAACATCATCATCACCGCCCTCTCTGACCCCTACATCCTCACCGACGAAGGCCTTCAGGCCTACTCCAAGTTGCTATATTTTCTCTTCAAACGTTGGCACCCAGATTGACCCTCACTTGATTTACAGGTCTATCGGTTTCTCGGAAGAGTGTTTGGGTATCCACCTGGGCAACAAGCATGATGCGGATCTTGGGGACGGGGACGACAAGAAGGTGCAACAGTTCATAGCCAGGCAGTACTACTTTCCAGTCATGGGGACTTGTTGGGAAAGTTTCGCTGGTGCGTGGATGATCCCATCCCACCTCTCATTGACTCAAGCGTGACCGACTCCCCTGCAGGTGGACACCATTTCCGTGTCTGGAAGCAGAACGGTACCCTCGCCAACAGCGGCGCGTTGTTCATAGGGTACGTGCTGCGCTTGTGCGGGGGCATTGCGGGTCCGAATCTGAAATTTGGTGGCCACAGTGCGTCGAAAGAGGAGCCGACTGCGAAGAAGCATATGATTGTTCCCAACGGGTACAACATCGGTAGGGATTGGTTCGTCGAAAAGGCAACCGCTGGCAGTCACTGGAAGGGTGTGTGGTGGAAAGCCGATGTTGAATGGCGCCAGGGTCTGCTTGAGCCTGGCAAGGACGGTGAGCAGGCTCCACCCACATCCTTCAGATCTCACACAATCCTCATCTAGGCGTAAACCATGGTATAGAGCAGGACGGCATCGTTGCCATCCTCACCATTCATAGACTCTAATTATTCTAACCTATGCACGTATATTATATCCACCCACATGTATTCCCCCTCACCTATTATTCCCGCATTGTAACGACCCGTTACGAATTGTATCGCACCTGCTGTCTTCCCCTGTTCGTAGCTATACTTGCGAATTGTTGACTATTTTATTTTCCGAACTCGTTGGTCGAGGCGCGGAGATCGGCTCGAGCGCGATCGTGGCTCTGACACGGATCGCGTCAACGCCTTGGTCATTGACCGCCGGGTACTCCCACAACCTCTTTCTTCTCAACCACCATGAGCAACAACGACCGCTCCTCGAACCAGAGGTTCCTCCCACATGCCATTCAGGCTTTCTTTTGGGGACAAAACACCCAGCATCCAAACGACCTCACGGGCAATCAACAAGGTCGGCTCCACTCACATATTCTTGGACTCCCGCTTATAAACCCCAACCTATTCGTAACTGATACAGGACCGGCTGCCTTGAACCCTACAGAGACCGTGCCTCCTCCAACTCTCGTTCCAACTCATGTTCCACCTAACGACAATTCCGACTCCCGCTCAGACTCCTCGATGCCGGATTTGTTATCAGATGGGTGGTCCGACTCAGATAGCAGTCAAGACGCTCGCGATGTCGAGATGGAGATTGTTCCAGACGATGCCGACGACAACTGGGTGGACGAAGACGAGGAGATGCCCCCTTTCTACCCGACAGTGCCCGTAGACCGGGCCCCAGCCACAGATCGCCGTGCCCGCGTTGAAGAGGAGGCGGAGCCACAGTCCTCACGACCGAGTCACACCTCCAATCCAACCCCATCACATACAGGCGCAGGAGTGGCTCAACCACTCCCGACCCTGCCACCATGGAACTTCGGCCTCGGCACCACACGGCCACCAGGTCGACTGTTCCCTCTCTTCCCGAACCCGGCCGGTCCATCTGGAATTGGAAACAATGCGACCTCCAACCGTGGCGACACGATTACCAATCCTCCCCCCCAACCAACACGGCCGCCACAGCCAGATCGGAACTCTGCTCCCGGGAACGCGCAACAAGACACTCAGGGACCACGATTCCACGCCCACACGTTTGTTTTGGGAGTGGATGCAGCAGGTCGGCCGGTTCCTATCCCTCCAGCTGCTTTCTCCGCCATGTTCAACCCATCCGGTCCTGCGGCGCCCCAACCGCAAGCTCGGACCACCCAACCTGGTCAACCTCCAGACCAGCCGGGCGAAAACGGTAACCAGCCAAGGCAACCAGGGGATCCAGTCCAACCCCCACCCTTCTTCGATTTTGTGGTCGGCGGAATTGGTCCTCTTCCTCCATTCTTCGCCGATACATTCGGCCCAGGGCAACAGGGTCCGGCTGATGACCCTGGAAATGGAGGCGGGCCCGAGTTTGGTGGTGGTGCTCCAATATGGGCCGAGCTACTTCGTACCATGCTCGGAGGTGAGCCACCTGAAGAAAAGGAGGATCCTGAGCGCGCCAAGAAACTCGTAGGTGGCTTGGAACATGTCCCAGAAGGGTTAGTGAGGAGGATGACGAGGGTTGACGATATCCCTGGTGCACACGAAGACTTGGCAGAAACTGATGGTGGTAAGGTACCTGGCTGTGCAATCTGCTGGGACAACCTGTTGCCTGAAGACCCTTTGGAGGGTACAAAAATTCCCTCCGATTCTACCTCTCCTCTAACTTCCGAGCGTCCAACTACAACTAAGGGTTTTGATCCCTCACCTGACGACGGCACCCCTGCCGCAATCATCTGTCTCCCTTGTTCTCACGTCTTCCACGCTTCTTGTTTGGTACCGTGGTTCTCGAAACCCAAACACACGACTTGTCCCACTTGCAGGTTCGACATTGACCCAAAGAACCTGACTTACACCCCACCGAGGAGGCAACATCCTGCGCCCCCCACTGCAACGAACACGGCCAATGACACGCAGCCTCAACCCGTACCGAACTCTACTTCCACAACCACTAATACTCCCGCAGTCCCACCTCCAACGACACGACGAGCACGAGATCACGAACACCCGCCTCCTCTCGAACCACTTTCAGACGATGAAGACGATGATGAGCACGATGACGACCCCGATTTTCTCGTTGAGCCTCCCGACCTCATCCCGGTCCCGGAGTTCTTCACCGCACAACCACAACGAACGTTCTTTGATATGTTTCGCGGGCTCGCCACCTCCCAAGCGCAGGATCACAACAACGGTGAACAAGAGCAGGATCACGATCAATTGCCCGGAGAGACTCAAGGCGAGGCTCCCAACAACGTTCCTCCGATTTTCGGATTCGGGTTTGGGCACCAGCAGCCGCCGGTCTTTGGCCCGCCTCCTCCCCCGGAACATCCTACACATGGCACCGGTGCCGCAGCCGCGGATGCCACTCATGACCACGGCCCCGGACCTCACCCTGGACCTTTCCCTGACTTTGGACGCGGTGGAGTTGGCCACGCGCACTTCCACGCTCCAGGTATTGCTGTCGATTTCACCCTCCACGTGCCCTCTGAGCAGGGCTTGGACCCTGAGAGGATTTCTCAGGCCGTGCGGGATCAAGCTGCAACGTTTTTGCGATTCTTCGCCGAAGGTGGCCGAGGCCCAGAGATGGGACAGCCAACCGGTCCAGCCCCAGCTCCGGGTGCTGGGGTGAATCACGAGCCGGAAGCTCCTAGGGAATGGATGCCGCCCTCTGCCCCTGGACCTACGTTGAGGCAACGCGTCGAGGCCAAGGAACGTCTGGCTGGCCTGAGATGTTATGACCCTAGCTGCGGTATCGGTCCTTCGGACGAAGACCCATTCCCTGAGGTGTTCGATGACCCCGACTCCCCGTCCATAAAACGAGTTTGGATTTTGAAGGATGGCGGAGAAGAAGCCGTCTGTGCTCACCTCTTCCACCCAAGCTGTCTTGTCAGCGCAGACCGATGTGCTGGATGGGGAGAGGGAGATCGGGCTACAGAAGACGGCGGTGAAGAACACAAGGTTGTCAGCTGTCCGGTTTGTCGAGGCGTTGGGAAAGTACAAAAGGAAGTATGGGAGGAGGGCGCGAAAGCATTACTCGCTTGAATCAGATTCGTCCTCCCCCCCTCGACTTATAGAACCTTGTCCACAATATTGTGGAGAATACCCCCAGAACCTCTTTCGAGTGTACATGGTCTTGTCTCCGCGTCCGTTGGCCCCCAGAGTTCCTTCAAAGCACATTGTTGTTACCCCCTTCCCGTCCCGTTCCGCCTTTTCCACGCACAGCTTACAACACTCGAATATTCCAAGCCCCTTCCCACTCCATCGTCCCCAGTCTTCACGGTCGCTCATGAACCCCATCGGTTGGGTATTTAACTTATCTCGCACGATGGTTTCCGTCCCTTTTTTTGATACTTTTGTCACGTACTAGTTATACTTCTGGATGATAGTTAAGTATACGATACATAATAGTTAACCAATAAAAAATTTAGCGGACCCCATTGGGCCGAGAGTCAAATGAGACACCTCAACGGACATTGTGGCCATGATGGAGCGTGGGGATGGCAGCCAGTTTGAACCTGAACGCCCGTCGGTTGACCTCACACGTATACCATCCGGTCTTCTCGACGGAGAGAACCTCCCCGTCCCGTTTGCCGGTCGAGAGGACTGCGTCTCGAGGTCAGAGCCGTGCGGGGTTTTGTGATCCCTCTCGGGACTCCCATGACCAGTGCCTTTGGGGGCAAGGAGAAAGGGATGAGTTGGATGGTGTCCCAGAGCCCGAACAGGGAACTGGGGCCTTCGTCACGACAACTTTTCTTTTTGGAGGTAACATTACCGTACGCTTGTGACGAAAGGCATATTCAACTCACTGAATCCTGGGTGATTCTTCATCCTGCACAAATTCTGGTCACCCGTTCGCTCGAAATCACCATTGAGGGCTTCCCTCAAACTCCGCGCGTCGCATCCTGGGCTTTCGGCCACCCATTCGGCGTAGCACCACCACCCTTCCGTTCATCACTCGTAAAAGACCTCGAGACGATGGGGTTCCCACCGCCATTGTTCGAAAGGTTTCGTAACTTCGTAGGATAACCTCCGTGAGGGACGAAGACAAGCGGATTGAATCCGGCGAATCTGGATTCGAGAGTAGGGTGGAGTCCGGCCTCAAATTCAGAGGGAGGGAGGTGGGAGGAGGAACTGTGCCGGTGTACGTAGCGATTGTAAGCCCAGTTATCGTCTCCCCGTATTTTGTCCAGCACTCGGGCTCTTTGTTAAGGCACCTCCATCTCACGGTTCGAGTCTATTTGTGTGCGGAGAATCTTTCGACAATCTTGGAACTCTGAGGGTCCTGAGTTGGGCGGCTACGAAACGACTATCCCCACGCTGAGCGCCCACAGGGGGAAGCCACGAGGCGGACACGACCCACTATCGCACAACGATCTGGGCCGACCAAACACCGACTCAACGACAGAATGGGCATTCGAGATTCGTTCTCTAGATTGAAGGAGAAACTTGATCTCAAATCAACGGGAAGAAGACGCAAGCCTGACGGCACGGGGTCCGGAACTGATAAGGAGCGAGTGGGTTCGCTTCCGCGACCGGACCCTTGCGTCGTGGCGGGCGGCGGTCACGACAGGGCAGGTGGTGGATCTAACGCAGATGTACGCCAGGTCCGCCCGAGAGATCGGCTTCCGCGACCAGATAAACCAAAGTCTGAGCCGAGCGACCAAGAAGGGGGAGGGGTAGTTGTCGGAGGGGATGATACCCAGAGGCACTCAAATCTATCCCTGGGTGTTGAGGTTGCTGTGAGAAGTGGACCCGGTCGAGAATGGAACGGTGCCGATGGGGGGAAAATAATACAAATTTACCCCTCTCCATCCATTCCTTCAACTATTCCCCACAGCACGAAATCCAACAGTATGTGAACACGGTTGTTTTGATTACCAGCTCTGATCGTTCCATCAGGTGGCACGGGCACTTCTACTGTCCCTGATCATGCGCTGGAAGTTCTTCATCCTCTCGAGAACGTTGAGCTGAGTGCTGCTGCTGATAAGAACAAATCAAACTCCATGTCTGTCACGGCCCGTTTACTCCTTGGGGTGAGAGACTCCATAAACGCCTTTGGTCCGCTCAAGTCTGTTGCCGGGACCCTCTGTTTTATTCTGGAGAATTGCAAGGTATGGCCTTCCCACACATGTTCAACTCACAATGCTTACAGTTTTCTTAGCATACAGAGGTGGATATGCAAGCCATAGAATTGTTGGCACCCTGGATCAAAACACTTTCTGAATCACTTCGCACACCTATCCATCTGGGTGATGTCAATGAGAAGGTGAGGGAAGAAAAACTGGAACAGTAAGCCAAAAAAAAATAGGGTTAGGAGCTGAGTCTAATGTTGGGGTTGCTAGGAAATTGGAAGACATCTGTCAGAGTCTAACCCTACCAGCAGAACAAGGGAATGTCATAGAATTCCTGACCAACACCAAGAATATGCAGAGGATTGATTGCCTGCTAGAGGATGTTCATGAAGCACTGATGGGCTATCAGGTCTGCATGCTCAGCTTCTCATTTTCTACTATGCCTGACATTCATGCTAGACTTCATTGCAACAAGATATCTATGATGAGGGTTGTCAACTCATTGTAAGCCTCATCCCCTTACCCTCACCCTCACCAGACTCACCAATGAATAGGAGCCCGCAGACCTTGCCCTTCTTGACAGGATCCACCCAGCCGTGGATGCTGGTTACCTCTGTGGGAGCAGGCAGGGATGCCTAAGAGGAACAAGGAAGGGTGTTCTCTGGGAGATTGAACATTGGTCAATGGGTGAACAGGAGCAGCGTGTTTTCTGGCTCAATGGCCTGGCTGGAACTGGAAAGTCAACCATTGCTCAAACATTTGCTGAAAGGATGTTTGCATATGGGAGGCTTGGGGCCAGCTTCTTCTGCTCACGAGACTTTGAGGACAGGAGCAACCTCCAGGCAATCTTCCCAACCCTTACCTTCCAGCTTGCCTACCGCTATCCACTTTTCCGGGATAAGTTGCTGCAGGTCTTGAAGGCATGCCCTAATGCTAGACAGGAGTCCCTCTGCTCACAGATGGAGAGGCTCATTGTTGGTCCCCTCAAAGCAGCCCACATCTCGACCCTCATAGTTATTGATGCTCTTGATGAGTGCAAGGATGAAGAACCTGCATCTGCTATCCTGTCAATCCTCTCCCGCTTTGTGGGTGAAATACCTGGTGTTAAGTTCTTTATCACTGGACGGCCTGAACCCAGAATTCGTTCAGGATTTCGCTTGAGATCACTTCTGCCCATAACAGAGGTCCTCAAGCTCCATGAGGTCAAGCCTGAAGCAGTGAACAATGATATCAAGCTGTTCTTTCAAACCCAGTTGACTAACCTTACCGAAAACAGAAGTGACTGTGGCTCTTCAGGAGATTGGCCAAGTCAATCTGATATTGAGATTCTGTGCACGAAGGCAACTGGATTCTTCATCTATGCCTCTACAGTTGTCAAATTTGTTGCATCTGAGAACCGCCCACCACCTGAGAGGCTCACTCTCATAACCTCACTCCCACAAATCACCACTGAAGAGGGAAAGTCTGGGGTTGATCAGCTCTACACAAAGGTTCTCAAGCATGGATTCCACAATGAACACAATGATGATGCCCAGTTCTACACCCACTTACAGTCTATTCTGGGGACAGTTTTGCTCATCTTCAATCCCCTTTCAATCAAGGGTCTCTCAGAACTTTTAGGGGGATACCACACACCATCATCCATCCTCAGCACCATCCGCTCCCTCCACTCAGTCCTCCTTGTTCCAGATAATATGGAAGATCCAATCTGTACCTTCCATAAGTCATTTCCTGACTTCCTCACAGACTCAAAGCGGTGTGAAGACAAACGGTTTTTTGTAGAGCCTGTGGTTTGTCATGTGGGGATCTTACTCTCATGTCTTGATCTTATGAAAGAGAGGCTGAAGAAGAACATCTGTAGACTTGATGACTATGCTGTTCTCAGTGAGGTTGAAAATCTTTCTCATTGCCTGAAGGATCACATTGGAGATACACTGGGATATGCATGCTGTTTCTGGGCAAAGCACCTTCTGAAGATCCCACACAGTAGCCCAGATATTGAGAAAGTGCAGGAAGCAATTGATAGATTCTCTAGAACACACCTGCTATTTTGGATTGAGGTCCTTAGCCTCATAGGAAACCTTGGTGTTGGAGTTTATGCCCTCAATGATATACAGCAATGGTATATGTTGGTAAGTTATATAGAGGATTGACTCAGAAAACCTGTGTTTACATTTGTTCAGGCAGGGGTTTCTTGCAAGTGGACAAATGACACCCAGCGCCTCCTCTTGGTACACTTTGAGACAATCTCCCACTCTCCATCCCAGATATACCATTCTGCTCTCCCACTTTCTCCTTCCTCATCATGGGTTCACAAGTGCTATGGTGCAGAGCTCCTGGGAGAGGTCAAGGTGGTCAAAGGCCTTCCATACAAATGGGGAACTTATTCCCGCACAGTTACATTTGATAATAGTCCAATGGGCCTTACATGTTGGAAAGATTCCATTGCAGTTGGTTTGCAGTCTGGGAAAATCATCACCCTTAGTGGGACCACAGGAAGCCAGACAGCCATTCTGTCTGGTCATACCAATTGGGTGAGATCTCTCACATTCTCATCAGATGGGAGATCACTTGTGTCTGGGAGTGATGACATGACAATTAAGCTCTGGGATATCCAGACTGGTGGGGTTGTTAAGACCTTCTGTGGCCACACACACAGGGTTAATTCTGTCTCCATCTCAGCAGACTGCACCATGATTGCTTCAGGGTCTGATGATTGTACAATTCGTCTGTGGGACACTCAAACAGGGGAATGCAATCATATCATGAAGCAACAGGCCAAGGTGGAATATATTATCCTCTTTCAATACCTCATCTCTGCATCTGGCAATAAAGTCCAGCAGTGGGATATTGATGGTTACCTAGTCAAGTATTTACATGGTGGATCTTGTGTTGCTTTCTCCTTGGATGGCACCCAGCTTGTTTTGTATCAAGGAGCAGACATTGTGGTTCAGAACTTCAGTTCTGGGGCAATTGTGGCCAAAATCCACATGCCCAATTGTACTCCCAGTCATTGCTGCTTCTCCCCTGATGGTGGACTTGTAGCTGTTGCTGCTGGAAGTACTGTCTACATTTGGGACATCACTCGCTTAGATCCTTACCTAGTTGAGACCTTTGATGGACACACCCATATTATCACTTCCATTGTGTTTTTATCTCCCTCCTCCTTAATTACATCTTCTCATGATAAATCAGTCAAGTTCTGGCAGATGATTACTCCACCAACAGACCCAGCTCTGGATTTCCCAAAGCCCACACCACTTGCTTCAGCATCAATCAAATCCATCACTCTGCAAGCAAAAGATGGTATTTTTGTCTCAAGTGATTTGGATGGGATAGTGAGGATCTGGGATATCTTAACTGGCCTCTGCAAGACATCCATCCAAACCCCAGCCAAGGTCACTCACCAAAGTGATGTCCAACTGGTCAATGGCAGGTTGGTGCTGGTTTGGTACACAGATGAGGCCATTCACATCTGGGATGTGGAGAAGGAGAAACTTCTCCGAACAATACCTACAACTGGGGGTAACATTATAGATATCAGGTTATCAGGGGATGGATCCAAGGTTTTCTGTCTACAATCCATATCCATTGAAGTGTGGTCCACCTGGACAGGAGAGGTTGTGGGCAGGGTTGAAGTTGAAGTCCATTATGTCCAAGCATCCCTCATTATAAATGGTTCAAGAGTCTGGGTTCATTCCCCCCAGTCCCCAGCTGGCAGGGGGTGGGACTTTGGAATCCCAGGTTCATCCCCTATTCAAATACCCTCACTTTACCTCAGTGATACCAAGCTGTGGGATGGCAATCTATCAAGAATCAGAGATGTGATTACTGGAAAGGTGATCCTTCAGATGGGTGGGAGATTTGCAAAGCCTGTTGATGTGCAGTTGGATGGCTGTTATTTTCTTGCTTGCTACCAGTCTGGGGAGGTATTAATTCTGGACTTCAATCATGTACTCATCTGGTAGACATTTGCAGCATGTATATTCTGTTTACTTACACCTTAAGTTCTACATACCAAAAGTCTTGCTGCCAGGTAAGTGTGGCAGTCAAGTATATGACACATAATGGCAACACAGTAAATCTTTAACAGGCCCCTTGTTGACCAGGGAAGTCAATTGAAACACAACAACTGATATCATAATCATGGTGAAGGGGGGAAAATAGCCAGTCTGAACCTGAAAACCCTGTCTGTTGAGTGATCGGTTGACCTCACAGGTATACCATCAGGCCCGTCACCCCAAATATCCCTCTCGACAAAGAGGGCTTCCCCATCCTGTCTAATGAGGATGACAGTTGAAAGCATTGTGCCATAGGCATCTTGGGGCCACAAGCTGTGGGAGGTGTGATGAACACTCCCGGGACTCCCGGTGCCTTGGGGGGACAAGGAGAAAGGGACAACTTGAATGGTGTTTCGGAGCTCAAATCGGGAACTGGGGCCTTCGTGATGACAACTACTGGAAGGTTAGCCCCACCGTACACTCGAGACGAGGGATATATATATATATTTGACTCACCGTGAAAGAATCCCAAATAGTTCTTCAACAAGTTCTTCGTCAGATCTCCGACGTGAGTTCTGATCGTCCGTCTTCTCGAAATCACCCCTGAGAACCTCCCTCAGACCCCGCGTCGCATCCTGGACTTTCGGCCACTCGTCTCCCCCTTTCCCATCAATCCCGTTTGACATGGCTCCACACTTCCGTTCCCCGGCAGTGAGAGACCTCGAGACGATAGGGTTCCCACCGCCATTATTCGAAAGTTTCGTAACCTCGTAGGATAGTCTCCGTGACCTCTCAGACTCAGAGACATGAGGGACGAAGACGAGCAGGTTGAATCCGGCGAATCTTGATTCGAGGTCGAGGAGAGTTTGGATCTCTTCTTTGGTGGAACTCTCCGGCGAGGATGGTAAGAGCATAGAGGACACCAGGTACCCTCTCGAAAGATCGTATGTGTTGTAGGGTTCCATGATGTTCGTCCTGTCCTCAAAGGGTTACCGGCAAATCCCTCGGGTTGTAGAAGTCAACGCACAGAAAGGTTACGCATCCCGACGTCTTGTTCAGGCCCAACCACGTCCCTCCGGCTTGGAGATCCAGCCCGCACAGTATGTCAGGTTCCGCGTGTCCGGCAGCCTCGATATGATCCTTGAATGAGCGTCGGAATCGGGCGTGTTCCGTGGCTCGGCCGAGCACTTCGTCCCGGTTCGCAGCAAGGATCCTTTGGAACAAAACGTGTGAGTTCGGGATCCAAGGTGGAGGTTAGCGGGGGACACTGAGACTCACAACGCATAATCGGGGTGCTCGACGGAAAAGGTTCCAATACACATCACAGCTATATCGGTCGTAAGCACGTATAGTTTGTTGATCAAGTAGTGGGAGACTGGGAGTGACAATCGTTTGTCATGAGGACATCATCAGGGAGGTGCTTATATTCCAGCCCCACTCGACGAGACCGATCCAGGCGGTTCGGCGGAAGGAACAAAAGACGTGGCCCGGCTCGCTCCGGAGGGGTCGTTGATCTGCCTAGCCAGGGCCTCGGAAGCTCGCAAGTAAAAGTATCTACACTAGGTCACAGGAACGACGGAGAATACACTAACCAACCGCAAAGAGATAGATACATAACCCAAATCCAATATTGATGAGGAACCCAATGACGATCCCCATCTGCATACGCTTTCTGTGAGGGATGATTCAGCGGGGTTTCACCGGCACACAGGTGTCTCACGTACGAAAATACGACGCTCCCGTAGGCTTCAAACTCTGGCCCATCTTCCCAGAACACTGGAGGGTTTGGTTCTCGGAAGAAAAAGAAGGGTAACAGATTAAAGAATACCCCCGTGATGATACCCTGCAGCAGTGTTGAAGAAGAGGATCCAGACGCAACCTGGGACAAAGAAGCTGTTCCAGCATTATCCAGCGAATCGATCCACTGCTCCTCCAATGCTCGGGTGTGCTCTTCGTCTGCAAGTCAGGGTCAGCCAACGCGGATGCGCTACAAGCACTGACATACAGTCTTGGTCACTCGCAAAATCGCGATCGAGGTAATCTCCTGCTGCTTGTGCGTGGAACTGCTGACGGATGCTCGCGATGTCCTCTTCGGTGAATCCTGCTGCTGCTAGTCGGTCGAAGCCTCTCAAAGGTTTGATTTGAGTTGACTACGATGAGTTCAGCGGGATATTGTTGGAAACCACATAACTAGAGGTACGCACCTGAGAAAGGTTCTCCTCTTCCTCCTCTTGTACGAGCTCTGGTCCCACGGAACAGTGCAGCCATGTCAAAGCCTGGCTGGCGTTCGGGATCTCCTCCTCCGCTGTGACCTCTTTAACCGCCTTCCGTTGCTTGCCTTCGAGAGAGGTGAGCCAGGAGTAGATGAAAGTCCCGTCCGTCAGCAATCGACCGGAATGTATGAGCCGCAGGCGTCGTCTTTGTAGCTCTGGCCGTACATCTCTGATCTGACCCTAGTCAGTCTTTCGCTCAAAGTGCTTTGTGGGCGGAATACCTTCTGTTTCACGTCCTTGACGGTGTCTTTCTCGTCTACGTGCACGATTAGATCTGATCCGCCCTCCGTGAACCTGATCGTCAAGTCCCTCGAAGCTGGGCGTGTGCCTGAGGAACCTTGCCTCACATCTGGAGGGTCCACGGCGCGTTGCTTGCCCTTTGCCTTCTCGCTGAGTGATGTAGCCATCCTGGGACGCGGGGGTATACTCGACTGACGGTGGCGGGTCTGGCGGGAATGAGGTAAAGTAACAAGACACGTGGGAGAGGAAATGACGGAGTGCAGCAGATCGATATCATAGCGAGTACATTAATTACGCCGAAGGTCCCAGCCTCTATCCGTGCAACTAGACCCAGAGGTGGTGGGGTAGAACTCATTGACGTCACACAAACGGGTCGTTGCGCTGAACACGGGCCACGTCGAGTACCACATACAGCCCGATTTTACCTGCGAGTCTTTGCGGCCACCCTCTTGCTCTTCCCAGGTCGTTTTGAAGGAGGCTTTTTACCACCCTTGCCACCCTTCTCAAACTTCTGGCCTGGTCCACTCCTTCGGCCAGGCTCAAAGTCATCCGTGGAAGATTTCGTGTTTTGTTTCGACCGCCGTCCAGCACTTCCGAAGCCAAATTTACCGTCTCTGGCTCTACGAGACATTTTGGGACGGTCTATATCGCCAGAGCCCTTGGCACGTTTCGAGGGACGATCTGAGATGGCATCTTCAACCGCAACGTCGAAGTCTTCTCCGTCGGCCTGGGCATTATCCAGGGCACCTTTCCGCTCTAAGTGACAGTAAGACCGGGTACACGATGAGCGCTCTGAAACCGGGGCTCACTTCGTTTAAGACCTTTGATCCTGTCGCCCATATCCTTCTTCGCTCGCTCGCGCTCTTTCTGTTTCTCGACCTGAATCTGCTTCCCGTACTTCTTGTTCTGCCGCTCCTTTCGCTTCTCATCGCCCCTCTTGATCTCCGCGGACTCGTTCAGCAGACGTTGGCGGATACGTTCCATGTGCGAGTCGGACTTGACCATTTCGGCAAAGTAGTCCGCGGGGCGTGTAAATGGGAATTTGTGTTTCGAAGCGAGGGAACGGGCTTCCTGTGCGCTGTGAAGAGCCTGTTTGTAGCTGCGATGCTTGGTGAGTTGAAGTGAAGTTTCGCGAACGGCATGTAAACGCACAATGCGAGCTCCCGGTTCAGGTCATCCTCGTGGTCAACGGTGTGAGCCTCTGGGTATGAAACGGCGAGGGTTTCTGTCCAGGGTAGTTTGGGGTCGAGTTGGATGGTTTTCCTGATCCGCTCGAGTGCATCCTACGGGAAAAGATTAGATAGGAAAATTGTGAAGCTTGAGTAGCACGCACCTTGTTATCGACAACCCTTACACCGCGCCGAGGTACAGCATCAGGATGGAGCTCGACGTCTTCAAGTTCGTCCAAAGCCAGGACATCCTCATCACCAGAAGATTCGCCTGCCTCAGCCGCACCGTCAGAGCCGGAACCAGAGCCTCCCCCTTCAGCCTCCTCCGCGATTTCTTCATTCTCCTCGTCGGGACCCGAAACTCCTCCCAACTCTTCGTCTTCGACACCTTCACCCCCCTCACTGTCATCGTCCTCCTCGTCCCCGGCCAAGGCAACAAGGTGCGCCTGGTCGTACTCGTTCAGAGGATGGTCCCCCAGAGCTTTGATCAATTTTTCGAAGCCGACTTCGTCGATCCCGTCGTCTTCCTCGTCGGTTTCACTTCCATCTCCACCGTCCTCGTCCTCCCAGTCCTCCTCATCGCCCTGGCTCGAGGCATCGACAGGTTTTGGAGGCGGGAGATATTTTTTCTTTTCGGCAGGTTTCGGTTTCGGTTTGGGACCAGTCTTCTTCACGAGAGCAGTCGGAGCCATTTCGAAAAAGAGAGTGAGTCGAGTTCACGTGCTTCCAGTTGATCGACTCCGTCCCTTGCCTCTCGACACCGACGCGTCCATCTCCCAACCGCCGCTTCGGAATGAGCAAACTGACGAAACCGAGGTCGTTGGTTGGTCAGGGGGCCGGAGTTTACAAACCAGAGGCGATCCGCGTAAGCGTGGTCATTGTGCTGTGCCAGGGGCGTTTGCTGATCGCGAATTCCACAGGACATTGCAGAATCTCTAAACATCACCGGGTTGCCAGATGCCGTGGCTGGTGCTCTCGCAAGCGATGTCGAATACCGGATACACCAAGTAGTGGAGGTAGGACCGGCCAAAACGCCAATAAACTGGGAATCATCGTCGCGCTCACGAACACAAGGAAGCTGCCAGGTTTATGCGTCACGCCCGGCGAACAACGATGAACACCGACGATATCGACCAAGCATTCCGCGTGCTCAACATCGAACCTCTCTACGGCCACTCCCCACATAACCCTCCCACATTCAGACGTTCGATACCGTACCCTCCAAATTCAACCACAGGGACCCTCTACTTCGTGGAAGACGAGGAGATCGATTTCGATCGCGTTTTACGGGAAGAGAAGATAACGCTACCCAAACCCGTCTCGTGGACAGCCCATTGGCTGGCTGTGGAGGGTGTCCAACCGCTAATTTCAGAAAACCCGCCGGCCATCACGAAAGACACGGAAGAACCCTCCACTTTGAAGCCAATCACCGGTCAGCCCTCGACATCCGCTCTCACCACTCAGTCCACCGTGAAAGGTCGTCAGCAAAATCAGCAACTGGTCAAGCAGGTTTTATCGAGGGAGTTGCAACTTTATTACGCCAGGCTCACTTCGTCGCTGTTACCTCCCGCCCCCGAGGACTATGCCAAGAGGACGGCAGCGCTCGCAAGCCTCAGGCACGACGCCGGCTTACAGGCTCTCCTGCCGTATCTCGTGCGATGGGTTGCGGAGGGGGTCGTCAATACCCTTAGGACCGGAACCCAGACCGAGGCGGATGGGAGAGTACTCGAGGTGCTTTTGGATGTGATCAGCGCGTTGCTGGACAATTCGACCCTCTTCGTGGAGCCATATGTGAGTTACCCGCGGGTCGTTTTGCCTTTACTAATGAGTCCTCGTCTAGCTGCACCAACTGCTACCCCCAGTATTGTCTATTCTGCTGCACTCGTCGCTACCGCCCACACACTCGACGCATCTACGCACCTCAGCGGCACAAACAATGTCGCACCTCTTAACGCAACATTCCACAACGTATCCTTCTTTGGCTCCTCGTATCATGAAGACCCTGCTTCTGGCGCTAGTCTCAACTGGTAAGAGTCGAGGAACCCGGGAAGGCGCTATTCGGGGTCTCGTGGGGGTTGGGAAGGACGCGATTCGAAAGGGGCTCATTGAGGGACATGGTGCAAAAGGCGTTGCTCAGGAGAGTCAGATGCCGGGATACAACTCATTGGCCGAAACCGTGATGGTATGTCTCAAGTTCCCTTTTACCGGGCGTGCCTCCTGACTCAGCGCTGTCGGTCTTAGGACGCGTTTTCCACCCTGTTTCCCCGATCGAAGTCGCCGATTCCTTTGAACCCGGCAGATGACAGTGACGCTGAGGTTATCAGGAGACTTCGGGAAAGTGTCGGTGATTTCTTTGCGGAGAGGATGGTATACGACTCCGCCTGGGCAAGAGGGGTGCTTGGTGAACCATCTTCTGATGACATGCTTATCTGATTATAGCACCACTGCTTCCCCTTGGTCTCGTTCCCATTTCCTCGCATGCATGGTCGTGTGTCGATGTTTCCAACAATTGTAAACGCCAGGGTTGTTTTCCCATATTGTATTCGGTAATTGAGTTCTTTGTTTCTATCTCGCGGCCGGCATTTCCAATCGTGTGTGAGGATTTTGGGTCCGAGTCTGTTTTGTAGACGGAAGGACCTTCGGCGATGCTTTCGATTTCATCGCTACGATCCGTTCGACTGGTAAACTTTTCATCGGTCCCCCCCGATTAACTATACTGTGCGCTGGCTTTCTACGACCTCACGCCCACAAGTGCCATGACCGTAACCTCACCATGCGGATAGGTTGTGCGGTAAACACACCGAGCCATACTCCGACTTTGGGTTTGTACAAACGGGTAACGACGGCCCCCAAGAGCCTGTGCCTCAAGTGGGGGCGGGGAGCTCTCCGGCGGTAGGTGAAGGCGCGCTCAGTGGTGGGCTCTCGAGAGGAACTACGAGGGCCATGTTGGGCGTGGCCCACCTACTTAGAACACAGGACCGTTCTACCTTTTCACTGAACACAACCTACTTTAGGATGGACCGTGGCGACTCTTGAAGCCCAGTAAAAAGTGCCCCGTTTGGGATCGACGCCAGACGACTCGCAACGATGGCACGTGACTAAATCGACGCCAGACGACTGAAATCGCGATCCTCTTGGTTGAAAAAAAGAAGACCGCCACCTCGGCGATGTCTCGAAATGCCCCCGGAGCAGCTTGCACGTGCTCCGTGT
>Ga0307516_10001416_pt1 | contig 33160 bp, 49 predicted proteins | sample 19_EM_MG_FD_203310 | JGI IMG/M metagenome (GOLD analysis project Ga0307516, IMG submission 203310) | Populus trichocarpa ectomycorrhiza microbial communities from riparian zone in the Pacific Northwest, United States - 19_EM | ecosystem: Host-associated > Plants > Roots > Unclassified | place...
TACATCAAAAACCCCCCCCCCCCCCCCCCCCCCCCACAGCTACAGCAACGCACTTCTCTCTCTTACCTTGAGTGCCAACATTCCTCGACCAAGGTAATACCCCCAACCCACAATTGTCGGTTGAGGCAATATCCCAACGTCATCACTGTCGCTGACCGTCGAGCCTGTTTAGAGCCACTGCCAAGATGTCTAGATTTACCCCTAAAATCAAGTGGGCTGGCCAGCTCAACAGCGATCTTGCTGTGAAGCTGGTCCAGGACTTTGAAGCGTGGACCGCCGCCCCGAAGATGGGCGACGAGCTTGCTCTCTGCAAGGGGTGGGCAACTGAGCTCGGGTTCGGCACCGTCGACCCGGAAGGGAAGAGGACCCGTCGCCACGTGAAGGTGATCTTGGGTGACTTCCGCACTGGTTATGAGATGTTGAGGGACAGCGCTGAATTGGGCTCGGACCCTCTTCGCGTCACGGCCGCCAACATCGAATACGTCAGAAAGTCCTGTGAGGTCTTCGATATCCTGGAGCCAGTCTTTGTCAAGCATCTCTTCGGAGAAGATGCCTTGCAGCTGAGCTCCAAGAGGAGCGATGATCCTCCTTCTGACGCCGAGTCCGAGTCCGAGCCTGATTCCGAGGGCGACGACAACGACGAGGACGGTGATTTCGTGGGCGTGGACGACGGTGCCGACTCTGTGGTAGTCCAGGCCGACGAGAGAAAAGGTGATGATGCAGTCCTCGAACGGTATGATGATAAGTGGTCATTACTGACTGTTGGTAGCTCCGTCACATAGCACTCAGCTGTACGAGACGCAGGGTCGGAACGTTGACCCGGACGTCGGCAGCTCCTCTCGCAAGAGAGTGCGTAGTGCTGACTTCGATGACCCGTCGGACGATTCCCTCGGAGACGACGAATTGGAGCTGCGGGATACGAGAGCGCCCAAACGTCGCAGGGGTAACTGCACGGCGGGTCTTGTCACCCTTCATGAGATCATCTTCGAGACCGGAGACCTCAAGAAGGGCAAGAAGTCCATGGCCTGGGAGGTCAAGCGTGACCTCATTGCGGTTGAGTACGCCAAGATCGAGCTGGGACACCGCACCTTGGAATTGAAGTACAAGGCGAGCAAGCTCAGGCATGCAGCTGATGCGTCCAGGATCCTTGGACTGGAGAAGCGTGTTGCTGCGCTTGAAGCGATGGTGCTCAATCGAGGACAGCCAGCGGATGAGCAGGGAAGCGCCGGCGGTGCCTAGCACCGAGGCTGCCTCTGGGACTCCGCGACTCGTACCCGCAAGGGCGAGATGGCTGTTGGCGGAAAGACCACCAACTCGGGACTGAGTAGGTCCGGAGGAAGTGACCGCCTGGATCCGGATAGGGCCAGGCAGGTCATGATCTCCGTTCCCAAAGGGACTGGGGAGGCGAAGGACGGGGCCTGAGAGGAGTGGACCACCGACGCGGGACTGAGTAGGTCCGGAGGAAGTGACCGCCTGGATCCGGATAGGGCCAGGCAGGTCATGAGCTCCGTTCCCAAAGGGACTGGGGAGGCGAAAGAGGGGTCTGAGAGGAGTGAATCACCGACGCGGGACTGAGTAGGTCCGGAGTGTTGAAAGAATATCGATTCGGTGGTGAAGTTCAATGCCAGCGTATATTGAACGAGTATATAGAACTGAAAAAGAAGTACAAGAAGAACAGTAGATTTCCCACTCTTACGCTTCCCCACTCTTGCGTAATCGTGTCCTCAACAAAACTGTAAGACACAAGCGCCAAATCTAAAGGCTGTCACGGCTCCTCAACACAGAACGCCGCGAGAAGCATTTCCAACACGGAGGAGGGGTGACCACCTGGATCCGGATAGGGCCAGGCAGGTCATGAGCTCCGTTCCCAAGGGACTGGGGAGGCCGACCGCTCGGCTCCAGATAGGACCGAGGAGGTAGGTCAGTCGGGGTCCACAGCGGCCGGGCAGACGGGAGGATTGGGACCCAGCATTGGCTCGGTGCAGAAGCGAGTCCCAAAGGCGTCCAAGCCGCGGAGAAGGCAGAGAAAGAACTGGTAAGAAAAGTCACCTGATGGCAATCTGGGACGTCACTTTTGTAATCTTTGCAGTCAATCTACATATCAATTGTTCCTTGCAACCTGCTTTCGATAGAATGTAATTTCCACAGTTCAAATGCTGTAGTGTGCGATGGCAGCCAGAATTCCTTCTTCGTATAATCAAGTTTCCATTGTCAATTCATGGCCGAAGATCATTCGCGAATGGTTTGGTGGTGACGGTAAGTGGAATTACTCTCATATGCGATTAACAGGTAAGGAAAAATAACTGACTAGAAGAGAGTTGAAGGGGTCGTTCTCCAAGAAGGCAACCTGGCGCCAACTAAGGTTTAGCAGATGCCGCAAAATTGGTGGACTGGCTAGAGTTTGGTCGACACTTAATCTGGTATAGCGCGACGCATCAGGGGGTTTAAAAAGCGTATGATCTTTGTCGGTCTTCTTCCCCATATTGCCCCTCCATATCCACTCGCGCCCCTTTCCTTCACGCAGGTGACCCCACACAGCAGCCCCCCCTACACGCCACCCCCCCCCCCCAGACACCCCCAGACACGCCATTCCCTTGTCACGCCCCGTGTTATTCTTCTGCCACGCTCTTTGGCGCTGCTGTGCCACTCGCTTACTGACCTAGTGGAAGAATGCCGAACGCAATGCAAGAAAACGGGAGCCGAGGAAGCCGACGCACTCAGGTGCGGTGCGACCAACTACTGCTCCCGCGTGTTCCAGAAGCCAGATTGGAAGCAACAAAAGAGGTTTTGTTGGGACGAGCCACTCCCTCGCGATGTCTACAGGGATTCGCCCCCACGCAGAAGCCGGTGGCAATCGCGGCTAATCAAAGGGGGAAGCTGCCGTTGAAGTATCTATGGCAGGCAATTACAAGTTGGCCCCACTGCTTCCCGATACGCCTCCCGATACGCAACAGGAAGGCGATATTGCACCGAACCCTCTCCCAGCTGCGACTTACGAAGACGTCCACCGTTTCACTCCTCGCGAGATCCTAGAGTGGTTAGAGTGCATTGGCATCCTGCTACAGTTTCGCGAAATATCAGGAGGAGAGCATGTTGGATGGTGAGGTACTGTTGACGCTCGGGATGGAATCCTACGGGGCTCTAGAAAAGTTTACCGCTTAGGCCTGCAAACAAACTCCTGGATATCGTTTGTCAACTGATCAGTGCCCACGGCCGTGCTCCTACTTGTCATTGATATGAATCTATGCTGACTGCTGACTAGTGAGTGCGCAGCCGGGCCCCGGCAGAACTTGAGATTGCGCCCGCCGAGCACGAAACGGTAAACCGAGACCCACCCTGTACCCGGCTTATCTGATGCTCACAATTGTTAAAGGAGACTACTGCAGCACACAAATGGCAGAAAATCCTTCGTATTTTGAGGGGCTCATCCAATCTGTCTTCTGGAACACGCGGGAGAAGTAGTTGGTCGTCCAGCACCTGGCACAGCGTATGAGGGCGTCGGCTCCCTCGCCTCCCGTTTCTTGCAATGGGCGGACGCGTTCCGAATTCTTTCACAAGGTCAGTCAGCGAGTGACACAGCAGCGCCAGATAGTGTGGCAGAAGAATAACACGGGGCGTGGGAAGGGAATGGCGTGTAGGGGGGCGTGCTGTGTCCCCTGAGTGGAGGGGAGGGGCGGGAGTGGATATGGAGGGGTGCAATGGGAGGGAAGAGAACGACAAAGATCATACGCTTTTTAAACCCCCTGATGCGTCGCGCTATACCAGTTTAAGTGTCGACTAAACCTTAGCCGCTCTGCCGGTTTTGCTATCAATGCAGCATCCGGTAAATTCTAGGCAGCAATACATCCCCTCAACTCGGGAAATCTCGGAGAAGAAGTGGGTGGAGGCTAGGCGATGGGCAGTAGGCCGCACCTCCAAGACGAAGTACCGCATGCCAGAGAGACAAAAGCCCGATGGCGCCGTGGCCGGCAGCACCAAGAGACTTGCCTCGAGGTACTACCAGCTGAAGACAGGACACGCCCGCACTGGACAGTACCTGCAGTGGGCCAAAGTTCGGTCCGATGCCCAGTGCTAGTGGTGCAAGTGCCCCTCACAAACGAGAGACCACCTGTTCAAGGTGTGTCCGGAATGGAAAATGCAAGAAGGTTCTGTGGGCGGAGGTGCTGAAGGAGACCAAGAGGTGGAAAAGCAGGTGGACGGTCCGCGACCTGCTGGCCGATAGGAGATGCGAGCGGGCAGTGCTGGACTTCCTCTCCTCCACGGACGTGGGAAGGCTGGTGCCGCCGCTGGAAGAAAAAGGCGACGCCGGAAGTGAGGTGTCTGAGTGGGAGCTCCGGGAGCATCAGGAGCGGCAAGAGGAGCGGAAGGAAAAGGCGGAAGCGTTGGGTGCCGAGGACGAGATGGACGCCGGAGAGGGGACTCCCACTGTTCCTCCCCACACCCTATTTCATGGCATCGGCAGGCGAGGACTAGGGGGACGGGTCGCACATTTCCTTCGTTCTTTCCTTTGTTGATTTCTTAGGGCGCGTCTTCTCTTTCTTGGGACAGGCCTGGGCGGAGGGCAAAAGGGGAGCTTGCAACGAGCCGCCACTGCGCGGCCTGCAGACAGGAAAAACTGGGCAAAATGTACGCCGCCATGATCTATATAGGTCGAATGCGAGTATGATTAAACAAAAAAAAACATCCCCTCAACTACGGTAGCAATATCACACTCGAGTTTCTGGATTCAACGGATGTCGGAAGGAAGGCAAGAGCAGAAGAGTGGGAGCGAGCAAGCAATGGCACTGTGGAAGCATAGGAGGAGGTAGCGGAAAGAAGAGGAGTTGAGGGTGGCGGAGTGCAATGATAATGGTGGTGTGTAAGATAGCCACTGAGTAGGCGAAGAGAGGCAAACGGAGAGCCGCATAGCTAGACTCGCGGACGGATATGGGTTGTTGTTGGTGGTGGTGTTGGCCGTAGTCTAGAGAAGCTTATAGATGCAAAATATTATTGATATGTGTCCCACCCTACCCCCGAGAATCGCAAGTCAACTACCCGCCCAACCAACCAACCATCCACTCGTCCGAGATGTGCAAGTCAACCGCCCCCAGCCGGTGGGGTCGCCATCCATGGTATCAACTACATACCCACGACACCGGTCAGCGATACCGGCTAAGATCTCTACGCAATACCCGAGCTCCCTGATTACCTTAAAACCTCCCAGATGGTTCTGCCTTCTAGAAGATTCCTCCCGTCCCCGAACTAGAGGAGAATGTTTTGGGTGAAATCAGCCTGCTGGCTGATATTACACCGGTGATGGAACCTTCGTTTTGGGATTTGGCGGCCGCTTCAAGCCGCAATAGGACGAACTTTCCGTGGCATCCGGTTAGTGATGGAGGGGCGACGCCCTGATGATGGAAGAATGAAATGGTGACGTAAAAGATGTAACACTTTTGTATTTTTTGCTGACGTGTAAAAGCTGGCTAACAGTGACGGTTCCCAATAATCGCACTGCAATATACCTATTTCGGAGTCTGCTCAAAAAAAAACTGCAAACAGACATCTCCTTCCCCCGTACCGCGTTAGCCAGTAGGAGGATCTGCTTGCCAATACCCTCCTGTGTGTGTACAATTTTCTGGTTGTAGTCAAAAACCCGGAAACCCCAAGAAATGCGAGGTAGGGGGACCATGAGATATCACTCGTATACTCGGCCCGCGGGCAGTCATGATCAAAAAACGAGACGGCGCCATAAATGCATAAGGGCGGTGTTCATGCGGAATGCCAATGCATAAGAGGGTGGCGTTCATGCGGAGAGGCGCAGTTCATGCGGATGCGGTCTCGATCCTGCGAGGGTACCCGACGTGAGGGTGGAAGTGAAACTAGGTCCGGAGGAAGTTGGAGACGAGCATGTACATAGAGATGTTTCTGCCGCTTAGCAAGAGAGCATCATCGAATCTACCACCCACCATCTCTGCCCATATATCTATACTGTGTCCCCCTGATACGGACTGTGGACTAGCTTGGAATGCCTCATACTGGCCAGTCCAGGGCGCGTGAGAAACCTGCTAGGCTCTGCAGGATAACGGATCGCATGTACTTATATAGGGGATGCGTAGTCCGCTACGAACAACAAGCAATCAATCATCTGTCTTCATTCTCTGACAGGTATGAGCTGAGATTGACGCTCCGTTAATCCTCAACCTATCTATATTTGTACCTCTGTACGTGACCGATCCCAGACCCAAAAACCAACTCAGCGTCCTGTACTCAGCCAGCGACTCTCCGCCGATATCGGAGCTGGGGGAGCCTTCCAGCGGATCGACGCCGGACCGGTCAGTACCCTTCTCAGGAAAGCCTCGAGCATGGCCGCGCCGCGAGATGTAGAAGAATTCCGGTTACTAGCTTAATTCAGAGTCCAGAGTTGTTTACGCTCCCGTGTGTGCGCTACGGCTTCAATAGATAAGACATTCACAGACTACTATGGACGACACCTCCTATAATTATCTGCTACTCAGGTTTCCGGAATGGGGGTTCTTGTTCCCCGGGCCCCCTCATATGGTAGAAACGATTTATTCCCCATCTCTGGATACCCTCGGGCTGACCCCGCGAGATTGGCGAAGGAGGAACCGCCAAGGAGTATCACCAATAAGGTACCACGAGACAGACGGCGACGGCAACCCGCAAGACCAGGCACGTAACGAGCACCGTGAGACAGATGTCGACGGAAACCTGTAAAACACAGCCAGGTCTGTAACGAGGGAACGAGAAAGGGAACTCGCGTCAAAAGTAGCTGCCACAAGAAGCAAACGGCAAGCGTGGGGACTGGTATGCCGTGGCCCGCCGCTGAACGTTGTACAAGAGTGTCTACACGAGTCCAGCTGACAGGATTCAGACAAGTCCACAGGTAAGACAAAAAACGGATATCGCCACCATCTATGCATATTATCTTGACCATTTCGGTTATCATCACCACTACTACCACCACCTCTTTGTTATCGCCACTACCCTACCGTCACCCCACCATAAGCGTTACGCTCGGGGCCATCACCTCCCGCAGGGCAATATACCGCTGCGAACCAACTCGGTTCCAGTGTTTCGCATCCGGTCCGAACAGGATTATTGGTAGTCTCGTCCGTGCCCTGGACGGACCGTACTGATAATCCGTCCCGTCTGCGATGGGGGAGGACCGACGGCGTTGGTATTTTTTGTGTAATATGTCACGTTCAAATACTAAGTGCATGAATATTTTCGCTCTGCCGAGGATTCACACATCTACCACCACCATTCCACCACAATCACGCCACGGGTTTGGGCGGAGAGGAGCGACAAAGCGCCGGCACCACTGCATCCCAATAACCGAGAGGTCTCCCGCACGATACGTCCATCCCCTCGAGGTTCCCATACTGGTTAGTACCAGCCTTCGGCGGAAACCCTATTGACGATTCCGATTCGGTGGCAGAGATCCTCGATCAGGACTGGATCCCAGATATCTTCAAGGCTAAGAAGAAAGTCCGCTCAAGTAACATCTGGCTTCCTGAGAACGGGATTGAATGTGTTGTTGACGGAGTTGATCGGTGGAATGCCAGCGTTGTGGGTTGCATCGCAGGTTCCGAATTTGACTGCGCTGACCTGTCATGTTTAGGCGTTAATCCCTCGAAACCCGTGTAATTTGCTGTTACCACGACTATATAAGAACGCGATTGAGCACCTGCAAGTTCAGTACCGGATCGTCCCCGACGGCCCCATCACAATCGGGTCCAGACCCTCGCTACCAACGAGCATGTTCGGGAACCCACCACCGAGGATCACCTTCAATGGGGGTGTGTTCAATCACCTGCTGTTGCAGTGGATCGCCCTCTGGAGTTAATTAGGGCCCGGGGGCTCCGGAAATAGCACTATTTTGGTGGCGCCTTGGCAGTCGACCGCCGTCGAATACAGTCCGTCCTGTCCTCGGACACTCCCGACGGGGTGACGTCCAGTCCAAAGATTGGACGGAGGGCTTGAATTGTATGCAGTCCCGTTCGACGCCCAGGACAGACGGATTGGACTATGCGGAACACTGCGAGTCAGTTCATCGGATACAGCAACCCTAAAAGGAGTGCTTCAAGCTCCCCTCCTGAGACGCCACTCTGGATAGCCACACGGCCAAACCCATTTGCAAAGAGACCGCCGGGCGCACACCCCCGAACCCGACCCAGCGGACCTGCGGTGTTGAGAGGCCTGTCTATTTTCACCCGCGCGGGATCATTCGGAGCACTGTCCCTCTCTCACCACTCTCGCCTATACATCGTAGCGAGAACGTTACTAGTGAGTATCAAACCAGTTGATCCATCAACCAGAGACTGGCCCTGACTCAGTTGATCCAGCCTGTCCCGAGGGCTAGTCCACATTCATCAGACTATCGCCGGCCAACTGCAGGAAGGTCATGACGGCTTGCATCCAGTCAGTCGCCATGTTCGGATGGAGCCGTGGTGGAAGGCGACCACACCCGAGGCACTATAGGCCAGGCAAACGAGCTCCAGCTGCTGGTCAACTAGGAGGCGCGAGCGACAACAGGCTGCTTCAGGACAACCAACCTGGAGGCGCTCTCGTGGAGTCTGGACTCAGGGGCGACAACGCAGCTGGAGAACAGGCAGCGGCGCTTTGGGCTACGGTTGCTCAGCCTGCCACAGAGAGAACGGGCGCGGGAGGTTGTTGGCGCACCAACCACCATCGGGCGGAGGCTTGTCGACGCCTTGGCATATGCAGGCAAGACGGAGAGCACAGTGCTGCTAGCGGAATCTGAAGCCCTCGATGCGGAGCTGTAGCTGGAGGAAGAGGAGGACGCTAATGCCTGGCGGAGAAGGACCGACAGGGGCTTACCATATTCACCGACGGGTCACGGCTCAACAACGGTGCGGCAGGGTACTCGGTAGTATGGAAGAGGGGCCAAACCTGGGTAGGCATTAGATCCCACATGGGATACAAGCAGGAGGCCAACGATGCAGAGCACGCCACGTACCGCCGCAGACCTGGAAAGTGCAAGTGCTGCCGCAGAGAAGGACAACCTTGGTGGTCATCATACGGACAAGCCATCGGAAGGAAATGGGAAGTCAACGAGTTGCGAGTCTAGATCGAGGAATAGGGGCGGGGGTTGATTCCAGAGGCTCGTCCCAGAGGAACAACACCACGAGTAGGAAATCGCTGTACCGTCGCCGACGGCTCGGCGGCCCGGGGCGATACTCCTGCACTCTGTAGTCAGGAAACACGAGGAATCGTGCTACCACTCGCATCCTCGCCATTGACACCCGATTGTGGCGATGAACTCTGGGCTTTGCCAGCGCTCGGAAGCGTGAGCGTATCTCCCGTGTGGGGTCCAACGTGGGTCGGGTGCATCGTTCGTCTGCGAGACGGCCCCCGATAAGCGATTCTTCCCTTTCCCAGTGGCTGGTGGCTGTTCGAACTTCCGCCCTCAGGATTGCTGCGGTTTCCACTGCTTGCACTTTTCGAATAGGTGGTTCCGTGTCTGCGTGTTGTATCCACACCACCCGCACGCCGCTGACTCGGCTTCGACCTGTTCATGGACGTCAAGTCGGCATTCGGTAGTGTCAGCAAGCGCACTTGGGCACACGCATGGAGGCACTGCGGATTGAGCCTGGTCTCATTAGGTGGACTGGCAGCTTTATGTCAGAACGCCAGGTGAAACTGGTACTCGACGGCAAGACGGGTGAGGCGAGCCTAGTGGACACTAGCATACCTCAGAGGTCACCAGCGACGCCAATACTCTTTGTCACATACCTGTCTGGGATCTTGGATGAGGTGGAAGCAGCAGTGCCGGGCATCCGGGGCCTTTCCTTTGTGGACGACACTGGGTGGTGGGCTGATGGGGAAAATGACGAGGAAGTGGCAGCGAAACTGCGTAAGGCCGCAGAGGCATCCATCAACTGGGCAAGGGCAATGGAGTAGCCTTTGGCCATGGCAAGACCGAGGCCGCTATCTTCCGCAGAAGAAAGACACCCCCAATGGCAATGTGAATGTGGGCTTCAACCCGACAAGGAGGCGACACGGTGGCTGGAGATATGGTTGGATTCGCAGCTCACGCTCAAAGACCACCACGCAATCCGGCTCAAGGACAGGAAGAAGGCGATGGCAAGGCTTCGTCGGCTAGCAGGGTAAATGGGGCTGTCACCTGCCAACTGCAGGAAGGTCACGACGGCATGCATTCAGTCAGTTGCCATGTTCGGATCGGAGCTGTGGTGGAAAGGAGGCCATGTCCGTGTTACCATCGGCCAGGCAAACGAGCTGCAGCTGCTGGTCAACCCAAGGGCAACAACAGGCTGCTTCCGGACGACTAACCCGGGGGCACTCGCAATGGAGTCTGGACTACCGGCAAAAGCACAGCTGGAGAGCAGGCAGCTGCGGGTTGGGCTACGACTACTAAGCCTGCCGCAGGGAGGCCAGACGCGGGTGATTGTTGGTGCCCCGACTATGATTGGGCGGAGGCTCACGAATGCCCTCGCCTATGCAGGAAGTTCGAAGAACAATCCTGCTAGAGGAGCTGGAAACCCTCGATGCAGAACTACTACAAGAGGAGGAAACCAAGGCAGAGGCAGAGGAGGACCGACCGGAACTCACCAAGTTCACTGACGGGGGCTGCTGGGCACGCAGTGATGTGGAAAAAGGGCCAGGCCTGGGTGGGCATCAAAACTCACATGTGCTACAACTAGGAGGCCTACGATGCTGAGCGCGCCGCCCTCGCAAGGGCGCTTGAATCTGCTTCGAGAAGACAGACTACGCCGGAGCGAATCACAATCTTTACCGACAACCAAGCCGCTATCAGACGGATGGCCATGGAGGAGCCTAGCCCCGGCCAGCAGTGCGCACTCCAGGCAAGGAAGCACATCGCGGCACTGTGGCGATCCAGGCCAGGCATTGCCATTCTGATCAGATGGTGTCCGGCGCACAATGGGGTGGAAAGCAACGAGAAGGCGGATGAGTGGGCAAAAGTTGCGGCAGAAGAGCCAGACACCCACGGGCTAGAATGGCTGAACTACTCCGACCGGACAGAAGTACGCCCAATGTCAGTACCACGATCCCTAGTGGGCGCACCGACGGACATTGGGCGACGGCCCATGAACGCCCTGGCTTACGCGGGAGCAACGGAGAGTACAGTGCTGCTCGAGGAACCCGAAACCCTCGACGCGGCGTTGCTGCAGGAAGAAGAGGAGGAAGCAAAGATGGAGGCGGAGAAGGCGCGGCCAGGACTCACCACGTACACGGACGGGTCACGGATGGAGGATGGAGTAGCTGGCTGCGCAGTGGTGTGGAACAAGGGTGGATCATGGGCGGGTATCAAAACTCATATGGGATATACAACCAGGAGGCCTACGACGCGGAGCGTGCCGCCCTCGCGCGTGCATTGGAATCGGGTTCGAGTAGAAACATAACCCCGGAACGGGTCACAATCTTCACGGATGCGCAAGCGGCCATCAGACGGATGGCATCGGACGAATCTGGCCCCGGGCAACAATACGCCCTCCAAGCGCGTAAGCATATTGCCACCCTACGCAGGGTTAGGCCAGGCATCATCATCGAAATCCGATGGTGCCCGGCTCACAAGGGGATCGCAGGCAATGAGAAGGCCGACGAGTGGGCAAAGACCGCTGGCGGAGACGCCAGACACCCGCGGGGTGGAGTGGCTGAACTATTCCGATCGGACCGAAGTGCGGGCAATGCCCCTCCCACGGTCTGTCGCCAACCTCAAGCGGAAAATCTCGGAGAAGAAGTGGGTGGAGGCACGGCAGTGGGCTGGGGGCCGGACCTCAAAGTCAAAGTACCGCATGCCAAAGAGCCAGAGGCCCGATGGCACGGTGGCCGGTAGCTCCAAGAGGCTCGCCTCGAGGTACTACCAGCTGAAGACGGGGCATGCCCGCACCGGACATTACCTGCACTGGGCTAAGTTTTGCCCAACCGCCCAGTGCTGGTGGTGCCAGTGCCCCACACAAACGAGAGACCACCTCTTCAAGGTGTGTCCGGAATGGAAGATGGAGCAAAAGATTCTGTGGGCGGAGGTGTAGAAGGAGACGGGGAGGTGGAAGAGTCGGTGGAAGATCCGGGATCTACTCGCCGACAAGAGATGCGGACAGGCGGTGCTGGACTTCCTCACCTGAACGGATGTGGGAAGGCTGGTGCCGCCTCTGGAAGAGGACGACGCCGGGAGCCTGGCGTCAGAGTGGGAGCTCCGGGAGCGCCGGGAACGGGAAGTAGAACAGGAGGCGGAAGCGGAGGAGCTGGGTGCCGCGGGGTGATCGGGCGCCGGGGAGGAACGGCCGCTGTTCCTGCCCACGCCCTCCCTCATGGCATCGGCGGACGAGGAGTAGGGACGACCGCTTTTCCTATGTCTTTTTCCTTTGTGGCCGTCTTTTTCCTTTGACATTCCTTTGTTCCGTTCCTTTGTGATTTCCTTGGTGCGCGCTATATCTTCTTAGGACAGTCCTGGGCGGAGGCGAGGGGGAGTTTGCAACGTGCCGCCACTGCGCGGACTGCGGACAGGAAAGCGGGGCAAAATGTACGCCATCATGATCTATATAGGTCGCATGCGAGTATGAATAAACAAAAAAAAATCCTACCACGATCCCTCGCAAACCTCAAGCGGGAGATTTGGAAGAAAAATGGGTGGAAGCACGACGATGGGCAGGGGGTAAAGGCCTCCAGGAAGAAATACAAGATGCCGGAAAGCCACAAGCCGGACGGTACGATTGCGGAGAGCACCAAAAGGCTCGCCTCAAGGTACTATCAGCTGAAAACGGGGCACGCCCGCACCGGACAGTACCTGCACTGGGTTAAGGTTCGCCCCATTGCCCAGTGCTGGTGGTGCCAGTGACCCTCGCAAACGAGAGACCACCTTTTCAAGATGTGTCCGGAATGGAAGATGCAGCAGAAAATTCCGTGGGCGGAGGTGCAGAAGGAGACCGGGAGGTGGAAGAACCGGCGGACAGTCCGAGGTCTGCTGGCCGACGGGAGATGTGGGCAGGTGGTGCTGGACTTCCTCTCCTCCGTGGGTGTGGGAAGACTTGCACCACCTCTGGAAGAGAGCGACGCCGGAAGTGAGGTGTCAGAGTGGAGCTCCGGGAGAGCCGGGAGCGGGAAGAAGAGAGGGAGGCGGAGGTGCAGGCGCTGGGTACCGAAGGCGAGTTGGACGGTGGGGCATAATCCCCACTGTTCCTACCCACCCCCTCGTTCATGGCATCGGCGGGGGAGGAGTGAGGTCGGGAGCGCTTTTTCCTTTGTCATTTCCTTGGTGCGTATCATATCTTCTTGGGACAGGCCTGGGCGGAGGGCAAAAGGGGAGCTTGCAACGAGCCGCCACCGTGCGGACAGCGGACGGGAAAACTGGACAAAATGTACGCCGCCGGCGTTGAAAAAGCTGACGAATGGGCTAAGCTTGCAGCAGAGGAACCGAACGCCCGTGGGATGGAATGGCTGCGCTACCTGGGCTGGGATGAAGTGCGTGCAATACCTCCCACCAGATCTTTTGCACACCTCAAGCGGGAGGTCACGGAGAAGCAGGTGGAGGCGAGACAATGGGCCCGGACCTCCAAGAAGAAGTACACAATAATGAAGAGCCAAAGGCCTGATGGCGTGGTTGATGATCAGACCCGTCCTCTCCCGGTCTGTGTGCCCCTTTGCTTCCTTCTGTTCCTCCACTAGTTATCACTTCTGCCTCCATCCCCCTTGACTCCGCGGGCAGTGTTATCGCTTTGACCCGTCGGCCACTCTCGGGGGGATACGTGGAAGCACTACTGTCTGATCCAATCGAGAGATTATCCGTGATACGCAGGCAAGGTTCAACGCCAAGGCGAAGATTCTTCACCTCGAGGCGCGGGGTAATCCCCCGTAGCACGTGACTCCGCCGAGCCGGATACTTATGCGACGACCCGCCGCGAGCGGCCGTCAACCAACAACCAGCGGACAATATCCAATGACTAGCGAGGAACGAACGGACTATCGGCTGGTCACAGAGACATCGAGTCAACCACCATCCCCCAACGAGCGCCAAGCGGTCGAGCGAGCGATGTGAGCAATCAGACAAGCGTGCCGCCGCCGTACCGACGAGACGAGCGAGCCGCCAGGCAGCCGCCTAGAATGCATTAGCGCCGCAAGCGGGACCACGGTCGATCAGGGAAGGAGACGGAGGGATACGTGAGGGGCTCCGGGATCTAGGCGGGAGATAGGGCAACGGGTATCCCTTGCAGCCGTGAACGGCAATAAGGGATAACTCCAAGGGGGTCGGGGCAAACGGCTGTCGGCGGAGCTCCTGCGGGACACGTGGCCGGGGCGGGGCCAAGTATGGACCCGACCAGCCGAGTTGATTTTGATTTTTGTTCGTTCGTTACTCGCATGCTACCTATGTAGATCATGGCGAGGCTATGTATGTACAGTCCGTTTCCTGTCCTGGGTGGCGGCTCGTCGCAAGCTCCCCCTCTTGCCCTTCGCCCAGGCCTGTCCCGAGAGAAAGTAGATGCGCTCCAAGAAAAAATACCAAAGGAAATAACAAATGGAAGCGCCAAGCCAGATGCCTTCGAATTCGATTTCAGCTCGCCGACTACTGGTTCCAACTCGTCGACGTGCCGGTCCTGCTGGCGACCACGATGTCGACCTTACGTCTGCCATGAGGCCAGCCGGGAATTACGTATGTAGGGAAACCGCTTCAGAGATAGCACGTCGGCATAGCGCGTAATTAGCGGTTCGATGACGTATTCGAACCACCACAGCACGTTCGCTTCTTTGGGGCCGCTCGGATAGTCCTATGTATCTCCCGGTTATTCACCGCCATACTGGGCCGAAATCAGGGGAGCATCATACTTTCCAGCGGTATCCATCATGTTCCTGAGTGACACCGATTATCCCCTTCCGTAACCGAACCAGCGTCCATATGTCATCAACGCTGGTGACAACGCAGCTGAATAGCTCGCAGTCCAGCAGGTTGTCCATCTCTGGACGACTCGCATTCGAAGATGGCGTGGTGAGGAGCGAAGAGTTGTATGAATTGGACCGGCGTGCGGAATAAGATGTGCGGCGAATTGGAGTGGCCGACCTTCTTCCGATCTGCACGACAGCAGCAGCGGGCACCGTAGGCGTAGTTATCGAGGTCAGGGTGGCTGCCGGACATTTTAGAGACAACGCTGGTAAAAGTACGGAATGTTGAAGGCGCCCGATGGCAGAACGAATGGGCTGTTTGTCGGGGACAGCTAGGAACAAAGGAAAGTTAGGAGAGAGCCTGAGTGAGTTGAAGAGAGCGACGTCTAGTAGAGCGAGGTTGTCGAAGTTTCCAATTATTTGGAGCTTAGCTTTTCCGTATTAAGCGCAAGGGTGGAAAGAAGAATGAAAGCAGAAGAAGTGGAGCTATCGCGCTCACGCGACCCCGGCGGACACCAGCCATAACGTGGCACCAATTATGGCAGGAGCAAAACAGCGGGATAGAAACTCCATGGAGAATACTGCACACCCAGTTTATATGGTAATGTGGCTATTATTGATAACCGATGGCGGACGATCTTCTCTTAGTAGCTTGCATTTAAGATTGGTGATTGCCTCGCCAGGTCAACACCGGATGATTCGGGCTGTTCTTTTTTTTTTTTGTTCATTCATTACTCGTGTGCGACCTAGCTAGATCATGACGAGATTACAACTACCATTTCCCCGCCGCAAACCGCGCTCAGGCGGCGCCGTGCAAGCATCCCTTTGCCCTCCGCCCAGGCCTATCCCTCGAAGTAAAAAAAAAAAAAAACACATAGGAGAGACATAGGAAATTCGTGACCGTCTCCTACTCCGCCTCCGCCGATGCCATGAAGGTGGGGGTGGGGAGGAAGAGCGGGGGCTCCTCTACCTCCATCCCCAATGCCTCCGCCTCCGCCCTCCTCTCCTCCTCCTGCTCCGCTCTCTCCTGGAGCTCCCACTCCGACACCTCGCTTCTGGTGTCTTCTTCCACAGCCGGGACTGTTTTCCCCACCTCCGTGGAGGCGAGGAAGTCCAGTACATGATTCGGGCTGTTTCGGTGGGAGGTTATGGTTGATTGGTTATTTGGATTGGATGCTACGGTATCATAATGGAGAAAATGTGATCGTGGCCCGCGGGTCTCCCTTTTCCATCTCCAAATTCATCGATTGGGCTAATCCGTCTGTTATGGGGGAGGGCGGCGCCCGTCCCCCTTCCTCGCTGTTGGTCGGACGGCACTAGTATTTTTATATCACGTGTAATACCAAGTGCATGAAAATTTTCACTCTGCCGGCGATTACCACTAGACTACCATTCCACCACAATCATGGGCGAAGAGGAGCGACAAACGGCCGGCACCACTGCATTCCGGTAGCCGAGAGTTCACCCGAACGACGCCTCCATTCCCACGAGGTTCCCATACTGGTCTGTACCATCCTTCGGCGGAAACCTACACCAATAGCAGAAACCCCATCGACGATTCCGATTCGGTGGCAGAGATCCTGATCAGGGCTCAATCCCAGATGTCTCCAAGGCTAAGGAGAAAGCCCGCTCAAGTCACGAGGGCGGGATTGAGTGAGTTGTTGACGGAGTTGATCGCTGGAAATGGCAGCGTTGTGGGTTGCACCGTAGGGTTCCGATTTTGGCTGCACTGACCTGTCATTTTTAGGCCTAAATCCCTCGAGCCCCGTGTCATTTGCTGTTACCACGACTACATAACGGGAACGAGCATCTGCAAGTTCAGTACCGGATTGACCCGACGGCCTCATCGCGGTCTGGTCCACGCCCTCGCAACAGACGATCGTGAGCATGTTCGGGAACGCGCCGGCGAGAATCATCTTCAATGAGGAAGTGTTCAAACACTTGCTGTTGCTGTGGATCGCCACCATAGGCAGTGCAGCTCCTGAATCTCCCGCCGGCATGAACCAACTGGGAGGCCCGGAAATAGCACTATTTTAGTGGCGCCTTGGCAGTCGACCGCCGTCTACCACAGTCCGCCCCATCGTCGGACACTCCCGACGGGGTGCCTTCCAGTCCAGAGATTGGACGGAGGGCTTGAATTTTACGCAGTCGCGTCCAACGCCCAGGACGGACGGATGACTACGCGGAACACTGGTCGGCGGGGGGGGAGGAGGCCTCCGACCACAGTAAGACGGAGGCGGCAATACTCTGCAGGAAAAAGACGACCCCCACGGCGACAGCGAAGTTTGACGCCAACAACGTTCAATTCAACAAAGAGGCGACGCGGTGGCTGGGCATATGCCATATGGTTGGACTCCCAACTCACGCTCTAGGACCTTCACGTCATCTGGCTGAAGGACGGGAAGAATGGCTAGGCTTCGCCGGTTAGCAGGGCAGATGGACTGTCACCTACCAGCTGCAGGAAAGTCATTACGGCATGCATTGAGTCAGTCGCCATGTCCGGGTCGGAGCTGTGGTGGAAGGGTGATCATGTCCGAGGCACCATGGGCCAGGCGAATCAGCTGCAGCTGTTGGTCAGCCAGGAGGCAAGAGCAACAGGATGCTTGCGGACGATCACCCTTGGCGCATTGTTGATGAAGTCACGGCTCAGGACAGCGGGAGCGCAGGTGGAGAACGGGCAGCGGCGGTTTGGACTACGGCTGGGACGCCTGCCGCAGGGAGATCAAGCGCGAGAGACTGTGGGCGCGCCAACCGGACGGCGGCTTACAAACGCTGTGGCCTACACCGGAAGGATGGAGAGTACAGTCCTGCTAGAGGAGCCAGAAACCCTCGATGCGGAGCTGTTGCAGGAGGGGGAGGTGGAAGCCAAGGCGGAGAAGGAGAGGCGAGGACTTACCATGTTTGCGGGTGGGTCCCAGCTGGACGACGGAGCCACGGGATTTGCAGTGGTATGCGGAAACGGCCAGTCCTGGAAAGGCATCAAGACCCATGGCTAAAACTAGGAAGTCTACGACGCTGAGCGTACCGCCATCGCCCGCGCACGGGTATCAGCCTCGAGAAGAGACACGATCCCGGAGCAAGACATAATCTTCACGGACACCCAAGCTGCTATTAGGTAGACGGATGGCATCGGAGGAGCCTGGCCCCGCGCAGCAGTACGCCCTCCAGGCATGGAAGCACATCGCCACGCTGCGCAAGGCCAGACCAGGTATCATCATCGAGATCCGATGGTGTCCGGCTCACAAGGGGGTCGCTGGTAACGAAAAGGCCGACGAGTGGGCAAAGATTGAAGCGGAGAAGCCAGAAACCCGCGAGGTGGAATGGTTTAGCTACTCCAATCGGGCTGACGTGCGAGCGATGCCCCTCCCAAGGTCTCTCGCCAACCTCAAACGGGAGATCTCAGAGAAGAAGTGGGTAGAGGCCCGCCAGTGTGCTGGATGCCGGGCCTCCAAGACGAACTACTAACAGATCAAGACGGGGCACTACATACCTGGGCAGTACCACGACTGGACGAAGACCAGCCCACAAGGGAGTCGCTGGCAATGAGAAGGCCGATGAGTGGGCAAAGATTGCAGCAGGGGAGCCGAACACCCGTGGGGTGGAATGGCTAAGCTCCTCAGGCCGAACGGAAGTGCGGGCGGCACCTCTCCCACGATCCCTCGCTAGCCTCAAGCGGGAAATCTCGGAGAGGAAGTGGGCGGAGGCACGTCAGTGGGCCGGAGGTCGGACCTCGAAAATGAAGTACTGCATGCCGAAGAGCCAGAAACCCGATAGCGTGGTGGCCGACAGCACCAAGAGGCTCGCCTCGAGGTACTACCAACTGAAAGACGGGACACGCCCGCACAGGACAATACCTGCACTGGGCTAAGGTCCCCCCCGTGGCCCAGTGCTGGTGGTGCAAGTGCCCCTCGCAAACGAGAGACCACCTCTTCAAGGTGTGTCCGGAGTCGAAGACGCAGCAGAAGACCCTGTGGGCGGAGGTGCTGAAGGAGACCAAGAGGCGGAAGAGCGGGTGGACGGTCCGGGACCTAATGGCCGATGAGAGATGTGGGCAGGCAGTGCTGGACTTTCTCTCCACTACGGACGTGGGAAGGCTGGTGCCGCCGCGGAAAAAGGAAGACGACGCCGTAAGTGAGGTGTCTGAGTGGGAGCTCCGGGAGCGGCGGGAGCGGCAAGAGGAATGGGAGGGAGAGGCGGAGAGGCCGGGTGCCGGGGACGAGATGAGCGAGGGGGAGGAACTTCCGCTGTTCCTTCCCACCCCTCCATTCATGGCAGCGGCAGGCGAGGAGTAGGGGACGGATCGCGCGTGTCTTTTGTTCTCTCCTTTGTCAATTTCTTTGGGCGCGTCTACTTTCTCTGGGGACAGGCCGGGCGGGGGGCAAAGGGGAGCTTGCAACGAGCCGCCACCGCGCGGACTGTGGACTGGAAAACTGGATAAAATGTACGCCGCCATGATCTACATAGGTTGAACGCGAGTATGATTAAATAAATAAAAAAAACCACTGGACGAAGAATCGGGCTACCTCGTAGTGCTGGTGGCGCCGGCACCGGACCCCGACCCGGGATCACCTATTCAAGGAGTTCCCCGAGTGGAAGCTGCAGCAGAACATCCTGCGGGCGGAGGTGTGGAAGGCGAGCGGAAGGTGGAAGAGCTGGTGGAGAATCCGGGACGTCCTGGCGGACGAGAGGTGCAGCCGGGCGGTGTTGGACTCATATTTACGGACGTGGGAAGGCGAGTGCCGGCTGAGGATGACGCAGGGAGCGAGGCGTCGGAGTGGGGGCTCCGGGAGCGCCGGGAGCGGGATGAGGAGAGAGGCGGATGCGGAGGAGCTGGCGCCGGGGAGGAGTCGCCACTGCTCCTCCCCGTGCCCTCCTTCATGGAATCCGGGGACGGGGGGTGGGGGTCGGGGGTCGGGATGTACGTCACCATGCTGATTCCCTTTGCCCGCCACGCCCGCTCGGCTCACTTTCTTTCGCGATTACCTTGGTGCGTAGCATTTCGTTTTAGATCAGGTCTGGGCGGAGGGCAAAGGGGAGTTTGCAACGTGCCGCCATCGCGCGGACAGCGGACAGCAAACGGACTTTACATAATCTCGCCATGATCTAGATAGGTCGCATGCGAGTAATGATTAAACAAAACAAAACTAGTCAGGGGGTGATCGTGGGGCAAGGTGCTACATATCAATCTGCCTTTAACGTGGTACCATGTTGACGAGGAGGATGGCGGGTAAGCACGCCGGCAGCGAGTAGGATCACGAGTAAGACGCGTCAAGATGTCGATGATGAGGATGGCGGTGAGGGTGGCGGCGGTGAATACGATAGCGGGTAAGACGCGACGAGGATGACGGCCGGATGCCTGCATGTAGTTAGCAACTAAGAACTACCGTTCAGGAGCAGCTGAGGTCACGGTGTTCACGGATGCGCAGGCGGGAATCAGGAGAATGGTATCGGAAGAGGCGGGCCCAGGCCAGAGATTTTACGGTCAGACTGAGCGCCGTCAGGCCAGATGTGCGGATTGGGTGGGGCCCGGCAGGAAATGAGAAGGCAAGTACTTAGGTATGTATCCCTTTGTCCGGCAAATTGGTGGGAAGTGTGGATGGTGCATTAGCGCCTCGCTTGGTGACTAATGTATCAAAATCATGCAGATCCCTCAGCGCCCCGCTATGCCACTTATCCCAGCATTCTCCTCTCTCAGGCGCACGAAGCGCTGTGACAGGTTGGCATCCAGTATGCTCGTACTTCGCCAGCTTCGGGGCTTGCCGGCCACACTTAGTCTTTTTAGCGGCAATGCATCTACCGCTCCTCCACCGTGTAACCGGTTTACGTCTCCCATCAGCGTTGCTCCTAGCTACATCTACCACGCGTGGCCATTCCGGATCCAGCTTAGTCCCAGCATGGAATACAAAACGGCCCGTCTTCTCCATATACGTGCTAGAATATAGGAATCGATAGAGATGAAGACAGTGAATTGATTGATTGATACATAGTCGACGGCGGGGCATTCTCTCTGTATATGTACAACGGCCCTGAGGGACTCGCCAAGGGGAAAGGACGGAGGACTGGCTCCCGAGCCGGTGCTCGGAGATTCAGGCAGCTGTCATCTCCGGACGTGCCGTCTCCGGTCCGTCATGTCCGGACGCCCATTATTCTGACAATACGTGCGGCGCACTCTCAGCTTCCTCGGTACCCTGGTGCCCATGAGCTCTTTGGCAAGTAGTCGACGGAAGCCGGCAGCTGACGAAAGGGTGCGGTAGCTGGATTGCAACACTTATGAATCACGACCAGATGGTTGGACCTAGGAACCGCTTCAGCTTGGTGGCAGCCATCGGCGTCCAATCTCCTCAAGAGTCTTGTCGCCCCAGTAGAGCGAGAAGATAGGTAATGGCGATAGGATTGTCCCTTCAGGAACTCGCGATTCACAGCAAGCTCAGGTTTCCGGCGCGCAAACGTCTTGGCAGGAGCTGTTGCACCCGATTCCTTGGGCTTCGTACGACGGCTTGCAGAGGCTTCGGCGAGCGGCTTCCGGGCGCGTTTGCCAGACATAATGGTTGTAACCTGCCCGTCGACAAACCGGAAAATTGCTCATGAGTTGAGGTTGCGTTGCCGAGAGACGCTATACTAAATACTTCGGGTCTGGCGCGAGGCGCTAGTGCACCGCGCACACTTGCCACCGTTTTGCCGGACAAGGGATAACCGGGCGAGTGGGCACGGCAAGCGGCGGAGGAGCCAGATGCGCGGGGGGTCGAATGGCTGGGATGGGGATTGGTACAGATGGGCGGCGGCAGATGTTGGAAATGTGTTGAGGCTCTAGAGTGATCGGGATTCGCAGACGGACATGGAAGGCAAAAGGCCATTTTTTCCCCACCAATTAGATCTCTATGGATAACGGACCCTGCTAGCGCTATCCAAGTTAGAAATCCAGAACCACAGAAAAGAGATTCAGCAAACATGATAGCGTTGTGATACATAGGACGCGGCAAGACCATCTGACTACCTCGGGTTTAGCCCTCGTGACAGAAATAAGGTTCATCATCACCATACACCGAAACGCGAACCGAGTTCACCGAAACCGCCGAGCTCCTGCGCACGTTCTGTGAGGGCGAGCTGCGGGCCGTGTTCGCCAGCGCTACGTCCGTCGTGGCTATCGCTAGATGGGGTGTTGTATGAGGACATGTTGTGGGTGATGGAAAATTTTGCTGTTTGATGGAGAATTTTTTTTTTCTTTCGGTCGGCTACATGCGTAGTCCCGTCCTCTGCCAACCGGTTCTGACAGCTGCACAAGTTCTGAGGTGTACGCGTGGGAGCCTAGCGTTATTCTATCGTATATTATCGACAAAATATGCGACTTGCGGGTCGCGGTTACCACGGCGGCCATCAAGTTGTTATCAAGAACAGGGGTTTATCGAGTTTGCTGAATCTCTGTCTAATATTGCGTGCACTGTGCGGCGAGGATCGGGACGTGAGAGTGCGGAGAGGATCAAGACACGAGAGTACGGAGAGGATCAGGGCGAGCACATGCATTCAAGGGAGCTGTTTGTCCCGTTTTTTGGACCCTTGCATATGGTGGGGGCTGTGAAGGCCCAGAGTCGGGTGAACGGGCAAAACATTCTTCCGATCGACCAAGGTCGGCGGGAGCGTGAGGGAATTTGCCAGTCATGGGAGGCAGCATGATGCTGCCAGGTGGCAGACCGCTCGGCGTGACTGGATTTTTCCGCGGAGTGAAAGGATCGATGTCGTCTGAAAGCAATATCCCGATCTCGCTATCGCTACAGCAGTCCGCGGTTTCCGATTGGCTCAAAGTTGGTAGAGGGCAAACAGCAGTCTCCAGTCCTCTACTGCGCGGGAGAGCATCAAGCTGCAGTTTGCTCGACACGGAAGAGATGCAGAAACGGAAACATGCAGGACGTAGACTATGAAGTGGTCTGCTGTCCCTCAGGAGTGCCGGGTAATGGTGCAGGCCTTTGCTTTTAAAGCGTCGTACCGCTCCGTACTTTCTCTTCTTCTTCTTCACTTCTTCACACAACAACTTCTCTCTCTTCTACACTTATTCCTTCAGTCGTTCTTGTACTCCTATGCCCTCTGCCCATGCAGACTATCTTGTCATCTCTTGTCCGCTCGTGCCCGCCTGCCTTAATCCTCTGCTCGCCCGCTCCGCAAACCCGCCCGCTCAGCTACCCGCTCAGCTAAGTTGCCCTCTCTGCCACTGCACGCCCCGCTAATGTACCCACCCAGATCACTGTCCCGCTCTGCTATGTTTCCTGCTCTGCTAACTTGTCTGCTCTGCTGATTTGCGTGTTCTGCTCTGCCGCCTATCCAATTCGCCCACTCCCTCGCTCAGCTAAGTCTCCCGCTCCACTGCCACTGGCTCCACTAATTAGCCCGCTCAGCTCGCTCTCCCGCTCAACCAAGCCGCGTGCTCTACTACCGGATTGACCGGTCATCCCCACACCTGCCGATTGGGAACGCCAGTTCCGGCTCTAGTCACAGGCTCCGCGCCATCACCAACAACAGCAACACGCGAGGACTGCTCAGACTGCTGGGGCGGCGAACTGGGTGCAGCGGGCGGCAGCGGCGGCGACCCTCCCCCAGAGTGTGGGGCGGAATTCCAGTGTTGTATGGCGTTACGGAAGGTTGGGCGAAACGGGATAACTCAAAGTTGACGCAGCGCTGACTAAGGTTTAGCGGATGTAGCATCTACCAGAAAATTGGCAGAGCGGCTGAAGTTTGGTCCGGTATAGCGCGACGCATCAGTAAGTTTAAAAAGCGCATGATCTTTGTCGTTCTCTTCCCTCCCACTGCACCCCTCCATATCCACTCCCACCCCTCCCCTCCACGCAGGTGACCTCCACACAGCAGGCCCCCCTACACGCCATTACCTTGTCACGTCCCGTGTTGTTCTTCTACCACGCTTGCTAGCGCTGCTGTGTCACTCGCTTACTGACTTTGTGGAAGAATGCCGAATGCGAGCGCCCAATGCAAGAAAACGGGAGGCGAGGGAACCGACGCCCTCACGTGCTAGGTGTAGGGCGACCTACTACTGCTCCCGCATGTTCCAGAAGCCAGATTGGAAGCAACACAAGAGGTTTTTTTTTTCGGACGAGCCGCTCTCTCCACGGCCCTTCGCACCAACGCAGAAGCCGGTGGCAACCGCGGCCAATCAAAGGGGGAAGCTGCCGGTGAAATATCCATGCAGGCAACTACGAGTTGGACCCACTGCTTCCCGATGCGCAACAGGAAGGCAATCTTACACCGAAACCCCCGCAACTGAGAAGTGCCCACGGTCGTGCTCCTACTGGTCATAGCTACGGATCTATGCTGACAGCTGGCCAGAGAGTACGCAGCTGGGCCCTGGCAGAGCTTGGGGTCGCGCCCGCCGAGCACGAAACGGTAAACCGAGACCCACCCTATGCCAGTTTTATCTAACGCTCACAATTGCAAAAGGAGACTACCACAATGGCAGATAATCCTTCGTATTCTGAGGGGCTCGTCGGAACAAAACGTCTTGTGTTGTTATCAATCTGCCTTCTGGAACACGCGGGAGCAGTAGTTGGTCGCCTGCACCTGGCACAGCGCATGAGGGCGTCGGCTCCCTCGCCCCCCGTTTTCTTGCAATGGGCGCACGCGTCCGGCATTCTTCCACAAGGTCAGTAGGCGAGTGATACAGCAGCGCCAGAGAGCGTGGCAGAAGAATAACACGGAGCACGAGAAGTGAGTGGCGTGTCGGGGGGTGGCGTTTTGCGGGACGCATGGAGGGTTGGCGCTTGGGGTCGGAGGGGAGGGGCATCTGTGGATATGGGGGTGCAATGGGGGAACAAATACCGTATTATCTCACTTAAGAGGTAAACTTCTAAGCGACCTTAGCCGCACGCTAGCGCGCGCTAGAGCGCATATAGACTAGCGCCATGAGCCCCAGACAACGTCATGTGATGGATACGCGCCGGGAGGACGCGTTACCGGTACATATGTCGAGAGTGTACGATGTGAAGAACCCTGACGGTTGTGCCACAGCTTGCCTCACTGCCTTGTACAACTGGTAGTCACGCCCTCCGTCCTGGACAACCCCATACAAACGGGCACGCCCGTGCACGATCTTCTTGCTATCTTCTCGGAAATATCCCTACTCGGGAAAGACACCTCGCACCGCCCCCCCCTTTCCGTTCGCCAGCTAAGCCCAAACCGCGTCACTGTCCGTAAAAAAACCCGAAGTAGCAGTCTCACGTTGGATCCCTCTACCGACCGCTACACCCTCGAGAGCCAAATGCGGTTGGGCGGTGAGGACGTTAGCGATGCCAACTCCAGTGGACCTGATGAGGATCTACTTGAAGATTTCATAGCTTCCAGTCTGGCGCTGGCTCTACGAGGCCAAGAATCCCGCATGCAATGCTGTACCAGAGGGGTAGTGCGGGGCACTCGGCGGAAAGTTGCGCTTATTGTCAGACTCGGAAGATAAATCTCCACATCCAAGGGCAGGTACTTCTACAAGTAAATGCCATCTACAGGCTGGGGGGCAGGGAAAAAGAGGCCGTGGGGAAGTACAGCCTTCAGGTGTTGCGCTCCTTCCGGTTTCTACAGGTAAGCAGGACTGACTGGGGGATCAGAAGTTGTGGTACCTATGTACTAGTACACACCAGCACTCAGGAAAAGTAATAGGAAGAAACCTGAGCGTAATCATGTTGTTCCTTTCCCTGCATTACCGATGCTAAAGACGACGAGGACGGTGGCATTAAGTACGGATTTCGCTGGAAGGAAGATGGGCGTTAAGGGCAGTTCGTGTAGGTAATGAAGTAATTGGTGGAAAATCCTCTCACGGGCCATAGCCGCCTTTTGATATTGCTCTAGTCCATAAACGCTCTAGCGCGCGGCTAGCGGTGCTTGAAGTTTACCTCTTAAGTGAGATAATACGGTATTATATGCTTTCTAAACCTACTGATGCGTCGGGCTATGCCAGATTAAGTGTCGTCCAAAATTTAGCCGGTGATTGTCTGCCAATTTTGCGGTAAATGGTGCATCCACTAAACCTTCGTAACTTCGTCAGCGCTACATCCCCTCAACTTTAAGCCATCCCATCCCGCCCTACTTTACCTAACACCGTGCAACAAGAACAGTCTTTTTTTTTTTTTTGGTTTAGATATTCATACTTACTCGCATGTTGCCATCTAGACTATAGCGGCGCACCTTTTGTCTAGGTTTCCCGTCCGCTATCTGCCGCCCGCGCACGTTGCAAGCTCCCCTTTGCCCTCCGCCCAGGCCTGTCCCAAGGAGATGGAATGTGTACCAAAGAAATTACAAAGGAAAAGAGTCCGACCCAAAGATCAAAAGAAAAGCCCGATCGTCCCTTACTCCTTCTCGTCATCCTCAGCGGATGCCATGAAAGAGGGCGTGGGCAGGAACAACGGTAGCTCCTCCCCGGCACCCAGCTCCTCCGCCTCTGCCCTCCTTTCCTCTTCCTGCTCCCGGTGCTCCCGGTGCTCCCGGTGCTCCCGTTCCAACACCTCGCTCCCCGCGTCTTCCTCAGCCGGAAGCAGCCTTCCCACATCAGTAGTGGAAAGGATGTCTAGGACAACCTGGCTGCACCTGTCATCGGCTAGGAAGTCGCAGATCGTGAACCGGCTCCTCTCCCTCCCAACCTCCTTCAACACCTCCGCCCACAGGACCTTCTGCTGGGACTTCCACTCGTGGCACTCCTTGAATAGGTGGTCCCGGGAGTCAGTTCACCAGATACTGCAGGCCTAAAAGAAGTGCTTCAAGCTCCCCTCCTGAGACGCCACCCTGGACGGCGACACGGCCAAACCCATTTGCAAAGAGACCACCGGACGCAAACCTTCGAACTCGATTTAGCGGTGTTGAGAGCGTTGTCTATTTCCACCCTCTGGAAAGACTCGGGATCATCCAGAGCACTGTCCCTCTCTCACCTCTCTCGCCTACACCGCAGCGAGAACGTTACCAGTATCAAACCAGCTGATCCGCCAGCCAGAGACCGGCCCGGAGTCAGTTGATCCGGCCTGCCCCGAGGGCCGGTCCACGTTCATCTCCCGAAGCACCGCACCCGCCGCCACCTGCACCACCTGCACCCACTCCCTTTTGGGCGAGCCTCCTGTGTTTGAAAAGGTTTCCCCGAATCAGTCCTATCCCAATACCTGTCATCATGCCCCGTATCAACCTACCCAGACCCGGAAGCTCTCCAACCCCAAGAGCTTTTGCCGAGCACTCGCATACAGACTATGGTGGCAACATCTTTACCGAGTTCCCGTCCCATCCCCCACGCCCCCTCCGCGGATGCCATAAAGGATGGCGTGGGGAGAAAAAGCGGCTGCCTGTCACCCCCGGCGTCTAGCTCCTCCGCCTCCACCCTCTCCTCCTCCCTCTCTCTGCGCTCCCGGAGATCCCACTCCGTCGTGACGTTCAGTATGGGTGCCGCAAGCGGCGATCCCGTGTGGATGCTGTGGCAGTCTTGATGAACCGCACCCAGCACGCATGGGCAGCGAAGAAGGTGGCAGGTGCACTGTTCATGGACGTCAAGTCGGCATTCAACAATGTCAACAAATCGCACTTGGGCAACCGCATGCAGGCACTGGGGATTGGGCCGGATCTCAACCGATGGACCGGCAGCTTCATGTCAGACCGCCAGGTGAAACTCGTGCAGGACGGCCAGACAGGCGAGGCGAATCCAGTGGACACAGGAATCCCCCAAGGGTCCCCAGTGGCGCCAATCCTCTTCACCACCTACTTGTCAGGAATCTTTGAAAAGGTGGAGACAGCGGTACCAGGCATTCGGGGCCTATCCTTCGTGGACGACATCAGCTGGTGGGCAGAAGGCGCAGACAGCAGGGCAGTGGCAGCAAAGCTCTCGACGGCGGCGGCAGCTTCGATCGAATGGGCAGCGGAGAACGGAGTAGCCTTTGACTATGGCAAGACGGAAGCAGCACTGTTTCACAAAATGCGAACTGCATCCACGGCAACAGTGTCAATTGGCACCAATGATGTCCCGTTCGACAAGGAGGCAACTCGCTGGCCGGGAGTCTGGCTTGACGCCCAACTCACGCTCAAGGAACACCATGCCACCCGAATAAAGGAAGGCAGAGGAAGGCAATGACGAGGCTCCGGCGGCTTACAGGGCAGATGGGGGCTCACGCCAGCTAACTGCTGGAAAGTCATGATGGCATGCGTCCAGTCAGCCACCATGTTCGGCGCGGAGCTGTGGTGGAAAGGCGATTATGCCACGGGCACCCAAGGGCGGGCGGGGGAGATCCAGCGTCTGATCAACCAGGAGGCCCGGACAACAACGGGCTGCTTCCGGACAACCAACCTGGAAGCCCTCTCTATGGAATCGGGTCTCCGGGCAGCAACAGCGCAGCTGGAGAACAGACAGCGGCGCTTTGGGCTGCGACTGCTGAGTCTACCACAGGAAGACCAGGCGCGGGAGGTGGTAGGAGCCCCAACGGGGATCGGGCGGCGGCTGACAAACGCTCTCGCATACGGCAGACAGACAGAGAGCACAGTGCCGCTGGAGGAGCCGGAAACCCTTGACGCTGAGCTACAGCAGGAGGAGGAGGCAGAGGCAAAAGCGGAGGCAGAGAGGCCCCGACCCGGACTTACTATGTTCACGGACGGGTCACGGCTAGACGGGGGGGCAGTCGGCTACTCGGTGGTGTGGAAGAAGGGCCTAACCTGGGCGGGTGCCAAGGTGCACATGGGCAGCAACCAAGAATCCTATGATGCAGAGTGCGCCGCTCTTGCTCACGCTTTGGAGATAGCCTCGCAAAGGAACACGACTCTGGAACGAGGCACGACCTTTTCGGATGCGCAGGCAGACATCAGACGGGTGGCATCGGACGAGCCCGGCCCAGGAAAGAAATACGCCATCCAGGTTCGAAGGGATATCGCGGCACTGCGGCGGGCGAGGCCAGGCATCACCATAGAGATCCGGTAGTGTCCGGCACATAAAGGTATCGCTGGCAACGAGAAGGCGGACGAGTGGGCCAAGGAAGCGGCAGGGCAGCCAGGCCCCTACAGGCTGCTCCCGCGATCCCTAGCCAACCTCAAGCGAGAAATTTCGGAGAAGAAGTGGGTGGAGGCTAGGCGATGGGCAGTAGGCCGCACCTCCAAGACGAAGTACCGCATGCCAGTGAGCCAAAAGCCCGATGGCGCCGTGGCCACAGCACCAAGAGACTTGCCTCGAGGTACTACCAGCTGAAGACAGGGCACGCCCGCACCGGACAGTACCTGCACTGAGCGAAGGTCCGCCCCACTGCCCAGTGCTGGTGGTGTCAGTGCCCCTCTCAAACGAGAGACCACCTTTTCAAGGTGTGTCCGGAATGGAGGTTGCAGCAGAAGATTCTGTGGGCAGAGGTGCAGAAGGAGACAGGGAAGAGGAAGAGCCGGTGGAAGATCCGGGACCTACTTGCCGATGGGAGATCCGGGCAGGCGGTGCTGGACTTCCTCACCTCAACGGATGTGGAAGGCTGGTGCCCCAGCTGGAGAAGAGTGACACTGGGGGTCAGGTGTCAGAGTGGGAGCTCCGGGATCGGCGGGAGCAGGAAGAGGAGCGGGAGGCGGAGGCGGAGGAGCGGGGTGCTGCGGGGGAATTGGGTGCCGGGAAGGAACTGCCGCTGTTCCTACCCGCCCCCCCCTTCATGGCATCGGCTGAGGAGGAGCAGGGGATGGGTCGCGCTTTCCTGTTATTCTTTCTCTTGTTCTTTCCTTAATTTGCTCTCTCTTGGGACAGGCCTGGGCGGAGGGCAAAGGGGGAGCTTGCAACGTGCCGCCACCGTGCGGACTACGGACAGGAAAAACCGGGCAAAATGTACGCCGCCATGATCTATATAGGTCGAATGCGAGTATGATCAAACAAAAAAAAAACTCCGACGTGACGTCCGTGCCGCCCGAGTGAGATAGAGTGCTGGGCCACAAAGGCCAACTTACAGAGAAACCTTCCTTTATCAGTTTAACGCTACTCCAGCCGAATCACCACACCCTGGTCTGGCTGGGCTAAATGTAGGATGTGGTGGAGTAAGAAATGGTCATCCTGGGCGCCCAGCACACTTGCTCACTCGGGGATCCCATCACAATTTCTGAACCGAGCCAACAAAAGAATGAGCAAGCAGCCAACAATAACCAGAAGGACTCGACTCAATAAGTGGAACGACTTGTCAAAGCATAGAATGATTTGACTCGAAACCGGGGGAATCCGCTTGGACAGTACAATGCGAACTTCCGAAGCACGTGATTATGAAGAACGAGTTAAGTAGGATCTCCCAATGAACGAGCTAACCGAATGCGCGATGACTGAACCAACGCGATGAGTGAACTATTCCTTACCTCATCTCATCCGACCCAAGCGGTCGAATATGATGGTCATCGTTAGCCCTGCTTCGACCGCCCCAAATCTTTCCACCAGTACTTAGTCACCACATGCTATCGATGGCGACTATACAATAGCAACAATATATTTCAGCACGTGGCGACTCGCCACCACCACGAACAAGTCCTCTGACGGCGGCACCTCGGCCGCTACATTCAATCGAGAGTTGATTCGGCCCGCCCACAGCCAGTTCAATACACGAGCGTCGAAAGGTGGGCTTGGTGTGAGAAGATTTCATAGTACAAGCAGGCGGTAGTCGGTAGGGCTGTCGGCGCTGGTTTCAATGTTTTGGCGAAGAAAAGCGACAAGTAAGCAGCATACACCACTCCAGTCCATTGCCTGTCGGCAGCGACTTCCTACCACTAACCTTCCCAGCGTCTACTCCTACAGGTCAATGAATCCTCGCCGACCTCCACTCGGAAATTGGCGCTTGCCACGAGCACGAACTGAGGACCGCATGACGCCCAGACACGGTCTCAGTGAGCGGACATGCCTCCCCCACCATTTCGCTTGCGATGGCCGTGATGGCGGGCAGGTACTAGGCCACCATCTCGCTGGATGACGGATCTCCGAGGACTGTCTCGGGGCCTGTTTTCCGTCGATTCCCCGGACAGCCCCTCGTTTATAGAGAGAATTTTCTGACCACGATGGTGTACATACCTTCAATCAACTTTACCATCTTCATCTCAATATATCAATAAAAGCGTCAAGATGGGGGAAAATATTGCTACTGGCGCATGCTCGGACTACAACGTCTACGGGGACGAGAGCGGCTGACGCACCTGTGATAAGCTCAGGAGCAGGCCACCATGACTGCTCAGGCGTGGGCGATGAGTGGTTCTCAACCGGCGGCCGGGAAATCCGTCAAAAGTCAACATAAACCGATCTTGACGGCAATGGTCGAACTACGACCTCTGCAGTGAAGTGGCAGCATCTCCCAACTGCAGGAGGGGATCGAGCAGACTGGTACGTGTGCTCGGCTCCTTTTTTAGTTTAATCACACTCGCATTCAGCCAATGTAGACTATGGCGGTGCACATTTTGACCCGTTCCCGTCCCCTGGCGGAACATTGCAAGCTCCCCTTTGCCCTCACCCAATCCTGTCCCCATAAAATATATCATGCACTAAGGAAATAACAAGGAAAGTACAAAGGAAGCGAGTCCTCCCCAACTCCTCGTCTGTGGATGCCATGAATGAAGGTGTGTTGTGCAGGAACCCCCCGCCACCCAACTCCTCCTCTTCCGCCCCCTCTCCTCTTGCTACTCCCTACGCTCCCGGAGCTGCCACTCGGGCACCTCGCTCCCTGTGGCTTCCTCAGCCGGGACCGGCCTTCCCACATCAGTGGTAGGGAGGGAGTCTAGTGCTGCCTAACTACACCTCGTCAGCAAGCAGGTCTCGGATCTTTAACCAGCTCTTCCCGTCACTTCCCTCTCACACCCCTTCTCACAGGACCTCCTGCTGAAACTTCCACTCGGAGCACACCTTGGAGACGGGATCCCGTGTCTGCGTCCAGTACCGGCGCCATCAGCACTGCAGGGTGGGCCGATTCTTCGCCCAGTGTAGGTACTACCCGGTGAGGCAGTGACTTGTTTTCATCTGGTAGAATTACGAGGTGAGCCTCTTAGAACTACCCGCCACCGCGATGTTGGGCTTCTGCCTGCTCGGCATCCTGTACTCTTTCTTGGAGGTCTGGGCCGCCGATTGCCCTACATCTGCCCACTTCTTCTCTGAGATCTCTCGTTAAAGGTGCGCAAGGGGTCTGGGCAGCTGCATGGTGCGCGCCTCCACCCGGTCCGAGTGCCCTAGCCATTCCAGACCGCGGGTCAGGCTCCTCCGCCGCCAGCTTGGTATATTTGTCCGACGTCGGTCTTCTCGTTTCCTGGAACCCCCTTGTGCGCCGGGCACCACCTGATCTCGATGGTGATATCGACGGCGCCCGCTGCAGTACCGCAATGTGCTTTCTTGCCTAGAGTGCGTACATCTGGCTGGCGCCAGGCCCCTGCGAAGCCATCCGTCTGATGGCGGCTTGGACGTCCGTCAAGATCTTTCGTTATCCTCTTCATTAACTTCCGTCTTCTACCTAACAACTTTTCTTCCCCCAACAAAAACTTCCTGCACCCTCCAATTTCGCTCAATAACTCCTTGTCGTACAATGAAAGCTGACATGGCGACACAGCCGCCGGTCCGAAAAACCTCTCCTCTTTCCCACCACCGATAACCGGATTTGACGTCCGCTGAGGTGATAATCTGCACTGATCTCCCTCCGGAACCGCAATCTTCCCTGCTGAAATGAATTCGCACATGACGTACATCTGGAAGGGTTCACCATCCACCGTTTCGTATGGGGAGACTGTCCGTTCGATCCATCTATTGGTTATCCCCGACGTCCTGCCCAATATTGATGGCAGTTGGATCGCTTGACCAGGTGATGGTGCATGTTTGCCGGCAAATACTATCGCTCCCAGATCCCGTCTGAACACAATCTCCGGTAGGGTAAATGCGTCCTTCGCATCTGCTGGAATGATGATCAACCGGGAGAGCAGATCCGAAATAAGCTTCACTCCTGGCACCCACTCCATCTTGTACTTGAACTGTTGGAGTTCCAGTGCATACCTGCACAGTGCCGGATTATGGGAGAACCTGGTATCCTGGATAAACTTGTTTGCTCGAGAGTCATTACGCCACGTAATTGGTTGCGCCTGCATCCAATTGTTGAGCTTTCCGCAAATCCAGACAAAGGCGAGCGCTTCCAGTCTAGCGATATGGTAGTTCTTCTGGGCGGGCGATAATGTTTTTTTTGTTTTTGTTTTATCATACTCGCATGAAGCCTATCTAGACTATGGCGGCGTACATTTTTTGACCGTTTCCCCGCCGCTGTCCGCGCGATGGCGGCACGTTGCAAGCTTTCCTTTGCCATCCGCC